>ENA-UOJP01001498-UOJP01001498.1-human-gut-metagenome-genome-assembly--contig:-C102-NODE-1498-length-27471-cov-30.334148_pt1 | contig 27471 bp, 20 predicted proteins | sample MGYA00242353_ERZ723900 | MGnify/ENA metagenome assembly ERZ723900
CATGCGGCTGTTAACCGCAGGGTCGTTGGTTCGAGTCCAACAAGGGGAGCCAAAAAATTGCCCGATCAGTTCGCTGGTTGGGCAATTTCTATTTAACAACAACAGGATATGGAAGATACAGAAATTGAGGTATAAAAAAGTAAGTGGGAAGCCCGGCAGCGATGCCGGGCTTTATCTGTAGGAGAATGCCGGATACATACCGCCGCCAGAGTGCACCGGGCGGCGTTCAGATAGATAAAACAAGGCCCAGGCCAGAGCCGGGCAAAAAATTCAAACCGCGCAAGCCTAGGGGGAAGTGTACCCTTTTGCGGGTGTGAGGAGCGGAACAGGCGCCCCGGGGAACCGTAATCTCATTAAGATAAGCGACCGACCAGACTGCACAAAAAAGCGGCCAGATCTTTTCTGCAAATATTTTGCAAATATTTGAAAAAAATCACAAAAACCCCTTGACAAAAAAGAAAAAATCGGCGGCTATGCCTTGAAAGCAATTTCAAGGAGGTTACGCCGATGAAAAACTACCCCAAAGCCCTAAAGAGGAAACTTCTAAATACCGTATCTCAAATACGGAAGGAGTTGCCCAAACACACGGCCGATCCCAAGCGGGATTTCAAACGGAATCGAAAGCTGCCCTTCGAGACGCTGTGCAAGACAATACTCTTCATGAGCGGACAAAGCCTGAATGTGGAACTGCAGAGGCAGTTTCACTATGATCCGACAGCTGCAACGACATCAGCGTTTGTTCAGCAGCGGGGAAAACTCCTTCCAACGGCCTTTGAAGAAATTTTGCGCCGGTTCACTTATCAAAACCGTCCCATCCGAAGGTGGAACGGGTACACACTGCTGGCGGCAGACGGTTCCCATGTGCAGATTCCAAGCGACATTCACGACAAAGCAACCTATCGAAACATCTTTCCGGGATTTGAAATACACCCTTGCACTGACACACTTTCATGCCAAAAAGCGCCCATTTATCAAACAGGAGATCTTTTCCAGAATGACGCTCTACAATTTCGCTTCCCTGCTTCGTCTCCATGCCGTTTTTACACAGCCTGAAGGCAAACATCTTTACCGAATTAACACCGCTTTCGCCGCTCACATTGCACGGGAATTCCTGCTGGGCTTCGTTCCCGCGGTCAATGTAGAACCTTTGATCACAAAATTCCTGCTTCCTGTCCGGCCTGGTCTGCAAAAACCGAGGAATATGCGCGCGAAGCGCCCAATCAGTTTTCAGTATCGGATGATTTGAGACCGTTTCATATTCGTTTTTTCGCGGAGGAGACTCCGCGCCTTTGTCATGCCTTTTTCTGATGTACATGTTTACTAAACCGCCTCCGAGATTTTCTCTCAGAGGCGGTTGCATTTTGGAGCCTTATCTTAATGAGATTACGGCGAAGCCGGGGGTATTGAGCAAGCCCTGCAAGGACATTGTACTGTCAAAATTCCTGAAGAGAAGCCCCGTTCTCAGACGAACGGGGCTTCTCTGGTTTAAAGCTGCGGCGAGCCGATTATTATTGTAGAATTGAGCATATTGTATCATGAAAAAATAGGATCTCGTGCTTTTATGCGCGTCTATAGAAGCAATGTTTTGCTTCACTGTCTTCTATAGGGGAGTGCATATCAAATGCCGGGACCGCTCTTTTTCTTTGACTCATTGCGCCTTGTGGATCCGAATGACAGTTACAGATTTCCCGGGAAGTTCGAAAGGCGTGCTGAAATCGACGACCACACGCCTCACCACCGGCCCAAAACATTCGGAAGCCTCGGGTGTCCTCGGCAACTCCGGCGTGTTTACCAGCGTGGATACGGTGCACACGGCGGAAGAAATACCCGCATCAACGGGGACATGCTGCGGGGCAGCGTCCAGGTTGACCAGTTTTAAGATCAGATCGCCAGTGTGCGAATCTTCGCCGCAAACTGCAAACACCGTCTTTTCATCCAAAATCTGTTTGCCGTCTGCCCGCATGCAGGTCGTGGGGAAAACGCGGTCGCAACGGTTGTCGCGGAACAGCTTTTTGGCGTAGTAATGAATCGTCTTCCAGGAATGACAGTTGGTATGGTAATAATAGGGGTTCAACTCACCGTTCACATAGTCCCAGTTTCGCATGAGAGGCCGGCCCGCAAAAACGGGATGCAGCTCGCCGTTTTTCTCCATCATCATAAGGAACAGCGACTCGTACAGGATGTCGGACGGCTGGTTGGATTCAATACCCAGTTCAAGGCACATCAGATCCGGACCGGTGCGGGAATATTCGTCAAAGCGGTCAAAATTTTCGAAGAGCCAGTCGCCAGTCTCATAATAGTGTTCGTCGAAAATTTCAACGGTGGAGGGATCCACAAATTCCGAAAGATGAACACGCTTGTTGTCCCAAACAGAGTTGCGACGGTTGCCGATGATGCTGTTGGCAATGATCTTCAACTGCGGATACCGCTCTTTGATAGCAGTGTAAAAAGCGTGGTAATGTTTATAGTACCGGGGGCCGAAATCTTCGTTGCCCACCGAGACATACCGCAGGGGGAACGGAGCAGGATGGCCGCGCTCGGCGCGCTTTCTGCCCCAAACAGAATCAACGGGGCCGATGGCATACTCGATCGCATCCAGACAGTCCTGAATGTAGTCGTTCACGTCCACTTCGGGATGGGTGAAATCAGTGGAGTCTCCCTTTTGGAACACCCATGAGGTACAAACCAGGCCGCTGGGGGCAACGTACATTGCGTCGGCGCCCAGATATTCACACAGCTCATAAAACTCGTGATACCCGATCCCGTTCGACATGTAATGGGGCTGCCATTTGCTCCAGGTGCTCTTGCGTTCGCTGATGTCGGCGAGGGTCTCTTTCCAGTGATACATAGTATCCACATTAACGCCGTGGACGATGCAGCCGCCGGGAAAACGGAGGAACTCCGGCTTGAAATCAAGCATGTTCTGCATGATGTCGCTGCGGAAAACAGATTTCCCGCCGTCCCATGTGTCGCAGGGAAACAGTGAAGCAAAAGACACGCGCATAACACCGACTTGCCCGGGAACGATCAAGAAGACGCCGTTGTCAGCGGAGCGCTCTGCCCCGATGACAAAGCGATGACGGCTTTTACCGGCATCGTAATGGACCGTGTGCATTTCGGTGAGAGGGGTCTGCCCATCTGCAACGCAGACGGAAAGAAAGCCGCCGGCATCGCAGTTCAAAACCAGATCGACCCGATAAGACATCCCTGCGCGAACGCAGACTCCGAAAAAGCCCTCGTTGGCAACGCCGAACAGGCCGCTTTGCGGCAACTGACGGGTACGGATCTCCATCTCAAAGTTCCGTTCTTTTTCATCGATGGTGACGCGCCGGATGTCGATCCCGTCGGTGTTGAACACACTCCAGCAGTTGAGCTCCGGCAGATACTCCGGCGCTTTGTGCCGCGCTTCGGGATGGGGAATGTTTTCATACATCCCATTTTTCACGGTCATGCCGGGGGCAAGGCCGGCCTCAGCGAAATTCCGGTTGCGGATCATCTCCGCATACAGGCCTCCATCGCCGATCATCCCGATCTCTTCATAGTGCCAGCCGTAGCAAACAGGCGACACGGCCTTTCCGGCGCTCGTGTCGACGCGCACGGCAGTGGATATCCTCGTGCTCATGAAAGACGCTCCTTTTCGTATGTGTGATGTTGTGTGGAACAGAGAGCATTTGTCCGACAGCACAACAGACGGCAAGGAGTCTGAATTCACTATACTACCTTGACAAAGTTCAGTCAAGAGACCCTTCCTTCTGGGAAGAGATCATACTGCGATATTTGCCGGGCGTCACGCCTTCAAATTTTTTGAACACCCGAATAAACGAAACGTCGTTGGTAAATCCGGATTGAAGTGCAATGGAGGAAAGAGTGTCGTCCGTTGTACGCATCAACTCTTTCGCAAAGGCGATGCGCAGGCCCTGAACGTGGTCCAGCAGGGTGCCGCCAGTAGCCTTTTTGAACACCTTGGAGACATATGCGCTGCTCACGCCGAGCTGATCTGCCACATACGAGACTCCAAACATCGGATCTTTGAAATTCTGCTGCGTGATCTGTTGAATGCGCTCACTGACGGTTTCCTGCGTGGAGGAGTCCCAGACGAACTGCGAAAGCTGTTCAAATATGGAATAGTAGGTGTTTTCCAACTGATCGATGCTGGAGCAGCTGAGCAGCCGGTCTGAGAAGGCATTCTGCTCCCAGATCTCGCTGCTTTTGCTGCTCATGACAGAGATGGCGGAGATCGTGTGATCGATAAAGCTGAAGACCTTGCACTTGATGAACTGGAGCGGATAGTGGCCGTTCTTCAATTCGTTGAAGATCTGTTGCTGAACAGAAGAGGCCGCGTCCATGTTTTGCTCCACCAGGAAATTGTAGAACTTGTTGAACCAGATCTCGAACATCCGGTCGGCCCGGTCGTCCTGGCTGATTTTCTGCAGGTCAAAATAGGAGAAGAGCCCCGTCAGGCCTAAAAAGCGCATGTGATCCAACACTTTCTGCGTCTCATCGTACGCCACCGACAGCTGGATCAGATTGCGGTGCGGCGCGCTCACGGCAATGCGGAATTCGCCGCTTGTACAGACCTGTGGATAACTGCCGCAAAAATAATCGCACAGAGCAAGACCGCTTTCACCGAAGAACAAAAGCTTAAGGCCATGCACACCGTCGATGGCGTAATAGGCATCGGGGGCCTGTGCGTGCCCCGCAATAAATTTGCGAATGGATTCCCGGATGCCCGGCTGATTGGAGTGGATGCAGACGAGCTGGACGCGCCCGTCAGGAAGCGAGAGATTGTATTTCTGCGCATACTCCTGCATCAGGGATTCCGAGAGGATCTCGCCATACAGCAATTTGTTGAACAGGTTGTCACAATACAGGGTGTGATGATTTCGATCCGCCTCGGCAGTGATGGTGCGCATCTTTACCAGCTCATCGATGGAACGTTCCAGATATTCCATGGGAGGAGAAGACGGCGTATCGTTGCCAGCCGCCTTTTTTGCCAGGTGCTGCAGCGGTCTGTAGTTGTGGACAGCGAGGGAGTAACTCAGAATGGCGCCGCCGATCGCAAGCAAAACAAAGCAAACGATGGTAACGGTCTTGCTGGTGGAAAGGATCGGGGCAAATTCGGAGATCGGGGTAGAGGAAACGAAGGTCAGAGGAAATTTTGCGTCGGGAAGAGCATAGAAAACCATATTTTCGGCAGTTGTCATTCCTTCGCCCGCAACAAAGGAGAAAGGAATGTCTTTTGCCTCCGGTGCGGAATAGAACAAGGCATTCCCGTCTGAGTCATACGCGGTGAGCAGGGAAGAGAGACCCGCCCGCGCGGAAGAAAGCGTGGGGTCGACCACAAATCCAAGGACGGCGGAAGGTTCGCGGGACACAACGGAGTCAATGGAATACAAAACAATGGTCTTGTCGCCCATGGTGCCGGAAAAGTGGAGAGGGAACATCGTTCCCGCGTGATGACGAAGCAGGTCATCAAAAAAGCTCATATCCAGGCCGAAGGAGCGGCACCAGGTCTCAGGAGAATATGCCGAGGAATCAGTGATGACATAATTGGGGGCAGGAAGATAAAGGAAGATCATGTCCAGATATTCATTTAGGAACTTGTAGCTGCCGAATTTATCGATCACCTGGGGCAGACCGTAGCGGATTTCAACAGGAAAATCTCCCTCACAGGCAATGCATGCACGCAGGGAAGCGTCGGTGGTGAGCTCCTGAGACAGTGTAGACAAAGAGGTGAGCACCCCTTCGATCGCACTCCGATAAGAAGCGACGGACTGTTTCGCTTCGGATTCGGCATAGACCGAGATGGATCGGATCAGCTGCTGAGACAAAAACAGCATGATGCCGCACAGGAACAAAAGAATCAGAAGATAAGAAAGGAAGAGCTTCCGGAAAAAGGAGCCGCTGCGCTGCATGAGGCGATGGAAGAACATGGAAAACCCTCCCTTGAGTTACAATTTGTAAGTCGGAAAAAAATGAAAAAAAGCAGCAACCCGCATACGAACAGGGGAATTTTTGTGGTGACAATGCACAAAAAATAGGCGAAACGAGGAAAAAAACGTAAATTGACGTGCTGCAAAATGGAAAGTACAATAAGCATAGAGCATTTGGTCCGGTTAGTCAACAGACGATGAAAATGAGCTCCCGGGAGCTTGCACAAGAAAGGATGTGAGGGGGGAGAGATCCGTTCAAAAAGCAAACCACAAATGAAAGAGAGAGGGATTGCATAACATGAAAAAATCGAAGAAATTGTTAGCGGCAATGTTGGCGCTTGGTATGGTCGCCACCAGTTTTGCGGGATGCGGCACCGCAGCGCCCTCGTCGGCCGGCACCTCCGGCCAGGGAACCCCGGGAGAGGAATCTCCGAAAGAGATCGTATTCCCGTTGGAAGAAAAAGTCACGCTTACCATGTGGGCTCAGTTCGACCTGAACGCATCCAAGGTGATGAGCGACTACAACGGCAGCCGCACCTTTGAAGAGCTGGAAAAACTGACCAACGTTCACATTGAGTTCATCGCACCGGCCCAAGGTCAGCAGCAGGAACAGTTCAACCTGATGCTCGCCTCCCGTGAATACCCCGACATGGTGATGGGCGGCGTGCAGTGGTATCAGGGCGGCGGCGATAAGGCGATTGAAGACGGTGTCTTTATGGACCTGACCGACCTGGTGGACAAATATGCCCCCAACTATACGGCGGTGCTGGAGGCAAACCCTGAGGCAATGAAAGAAGTCAAGTCGGATACAGGCAAGATGGCGGCGGTCTACCCCATTATGAAAGAGGACAACCTGTGCTGGCATGGCCCGGTCCTCCGCAAGGACTGGCTGGAAGAGACCGGACTTGACGTGCCTCAGACCATTGCCGAGTGGGAAGAAGTCCTGACGGCGATGAAGGAAAACCATCCCGACGCAGTGCCTCTGGTGTTCGATTATGCGGGTCTGCCCAATGTGCGGTTCAAGGACAACGGCACCGACACCTACGGCGTTTTCATTTCGGCCTTTGGCATCGGTCCCAACCTGTACCGCGACGGCGATACTGTGAAATTCGGCCCGGCCGACGAAAAGTTCGATGCTTACCTGGAAGTCATGAATCGCTGGTACGAGAAAGGCCTCATCGACAAGGACTTCCCCGCGCGCGACCGTGATGGCATTTCCTCTCTGATCGCGTCCGGCCAGGCCGGCTGCATCGTGGCTTCTATCGACTATGCGAACACGCTGTTCAGCAGCCAGGGGATCGAATTCGTGGCGGCGCCCTATCCTGTGATGAACGAAGGCGATACCTGTGAGTACCGCGCAAATGACTGGTGGGCTTCTCCGACCGGCAACGCGGTTTCCGTGACGACACAGTGCGAAAACCCCGAGATCGCTGTGGCGTGGCTGGACTACGCATTCTCCGAAGAGGGCGAAATGCTCTACAACTTCGGCGTTGAAGGCGAGACCTATACCATGGAGGACGGCCAGCCGGTGTTTACCGATCTGGTGATGAACAATCCGGACGTGCCTCTGGAGAGTGCCATTTTCAAGTACAAGATGCACAACTTCCCCCATCTGCGGTGGGGCGCGAAGTCCAATCCCTCCACGCTGAGAAACGAGAGCATTCTGGAATATAAGCAGGCGTGGACAGATCAGGCGGGAGTGGACATGGTGATGCTGCCGGTCTCTCTGACGGCCGATGAGGCAAAGGAATACAGCAAGATCATGAGTGCGATCGATGTGTATCGCAACGAGATGACTCTGAAATTCATCATGGGCATCGAGCCTCTGGAGAACTTCGACAGCTACCTTGAGCAGCTGGACAAGATGGGCATCAACGATGCTCTGGCCATTCAGCAGGCGGCGTTGGATCGCTTTAACGCACGCTGAGATCCCGATGTAGCCTTGACGGCTGTGCACAGCGGATGCTGTGCGCAGCCGATACATCGGAAGAACAAACAGGAGGTGCCGGTGCGGTGTTCTTGAAAAATTTACAGCGCGACTGGAAAAGAAACAAGTGCATATATTTGATGGCGATTCCCGTGATTCTTTTTTACGCGGTGTTTTGCTATATGCCGATGGCGGGAATTGTGATCGCTTTTCAAGACTTTGAACCGGCCAAGGGAGTCTGGGGAAGCGACTTCGTTTTCCTTGATAACTTCATTGCTTTTTTCACAGATTATCAGTTCCCGCGCATCCTGAAAAACACGCTACTTTTGAGCGGTGGTTTGATTCTATTCGGGTTCCCGGTCCCGATCATTTTGGCGCTTCTGATCAATGAGCTGCACTGGAAAAAATACAAGCGCGTCATTCAGACCGTCAGTTATCTGCCCCACTTTATTTCTCTGGTGGTCATCTGTAGCCTGATCACAGAGTTCACCAACAGCGACGGCGTCATCAACCAGGTGCTGGCGATGTTCGGTGTGGAACCTACCACCTGGCTCATGCGCCCGGAACTGTTCAAGCCGTTGTTCATCGTATCCGATATCTGGCAGCACGCCGGCTGGAGCAGCATCGTTTATCTGGCTGCGCTTTCCGCCATCGATCCGGGCCTGTATGAAGCGGCGACCATTGACGGAGCCGGCCGTTTCAAGCAGCTGCTCCATGTTACCCTGCCCGCTCTGATCCCGACCATCACCATTCTGTTTATCATGCGCATCGGCAACGTGATGAGTCTGGGGTACGAGAAGGTGATCCTGCTGTACAATTCCACCACGATGGAAACCGCTGACGTGATCGCTTCCTTCGCCTATCGGAAGGGTATTCTGGATATGGATTACGGATTCAGTACCGCAGTAGGTCTGTTCAATTCGGTGGTGAACTTCGGATTCCTGTGGCTGGCAAATACATTCAGCAAAAAAATGACAGAAAACAGCTTGTGGTGAGGTGAGATGGGATGGTAGTGAAACGCAGTGTTCCGGAAAGGATCTTTGACGTATTCAACGTCCTACTGATGGGCATTCTCTCCGTGATTTTTGCATACCCAATGCTGTATGTCCTGTTTGCTTCCTTCAGTGACCCCGCGCAGCTGATCGCGCACACGGGCATTTTGTTCGGGCCCAAAGGGTTTTCCTTGGATGGATACCGAATGGTGCTGAAGACCCCCAGCATCTGGACAGGCTATGCGAACACCATTTTCTATGTCTGCGCGGGAACGTTTTTGAACATCATCCTCAGCAGCATGGGCGCGTATGTTTTGTCGCGCAAAGGGTTTGCCTATCGAAGCGTACTTACAAAGGCCATTGTATTCACCATGTATTTTTCCGGCGGTCTGATCCCCTTTTATCTGACGATCCATAACGTGGGGCTGTACAATACGCGCCTGGCACTGATTTTGCCGGTGGCCATCAATACATGGAATCTAATCGTTATGCGCACCTCTTTCTCTCAGATCCCGGAAAGTTTGGAGGAGGCGGCGCGTATCGACGGCGCCAACGATTTTGTCATCCTGTTCCGGATCTTCATGCCGGTTGCGAAAAGCACGCTGGCTGTCATGGTGCTGTTCTATGCGGTCCAGCACTGGAACTCCTGGTTCAATGCCATGATTTTCCTGCAGGACCGGGACAAATTCCCCCTGCAGTTGTTCTTGCGTGAGATACTTTTGTCCGGAAGTATGATGGACGTTACCGCCGGAACCAGCGACGACGTGTCCAATGCGCTCACAACTATGATGATTAAGTACTGCACGATCATCGTGTCCACACTGCCGATCCTGTGCGTGTATCCGTTCCTGCAAAAATACTTTGCGAAGGGCGTTATGATTGGATCGGTAAAAGAATAAACGAGCAATGCTGCTCAAAGGAAAAGAGCCGCAGGCGCGGCTCTTTTCCTTTATAGTCCAATGGTATGAAGTCAAGAGGGTGATAGAAGAAAAATCTGAGGAAAAGCGTGCCGAAACGGTCATGTAGGGAACAAAAAGGCAACACCAAACTAAACCCTGCCCCTGAAGATTTTTGAAACAGGGCCTATGCATCAGAGCAGCAAGCGTCAGCTCAGCCCTCCGGCGGGATATACAGGCGGTTGTCCTTCAGCAGTCGGAAGACCAACCGAACCAGTTTTCTGGCAGTTAAGGCGAGTGCGCGTTTGTGCTGGAACTGGTTGACCTCGTGGAACTTGAGGTCGTAGTAGCGCCGAAACTCGGAGTCGCATCTTCTCACGGAGTTGGCGGCTTCCAGCAGGTAGTAGCGGAGATAGCGGTTGCCAGATTTGATCAGGTGGGTATGTTCGGCCTCGAAATCACCGGACTGGTGCTGCGTCCAGACAAGGCCGGCGTACTTGGCAACGGAGGCCTGGGAGTTGAAGCGGCGGACATCGCCAATTTCGGCGATGATACCGGCAGAGTAGACCTTGCCAATACCCGGAATGGATGTCAGGGTGTTTGGGATAATTTCAAACTGCTGCTCAATGGCTTTCTCCAAAACCTTGACCTGCGCCTTCAAAGCTCGCATAGAGGCGATTGAGACGGACATTGCCTGGTTGACGGTATCGTTCACTGTTTTAGGCAGGCGGTAAGAACCTTTGGCTGCGGCCTGTATTGCCTTTGCAGCGGCCTCCGAGTCAGCAAACCGCCCACGACCAGCTTCGGTAATGAATGCCGTCAGCTCGTCCAAATCGGCGTCAGCCAGCTCGTCCACAGTTTCAAACCGCTCCATGAGCGCGATGGTGGTTGCGCTGGAGTTTGCAATATCCTTGTTCTGGGCCATGCCGGAGCATTTGAGAAACAGGTAGTTGGCAAACCGCTGCTTCTCACGGATCATGTTTTGAATGACGTCAAATCTGGCTCTGGTGAGGGTCCGCAACGCTTTGTAGCGGTAATCGTCCATGTAGACCTCCTTGCCGATCCGGCCGAAACGGAGATGGTCGGCAATCACAAAGGCGTCCACCCAGTCGTTCTTCGGCAGGTCTGGATATGCTTCCTTGAATTTTTTGACCTGCTTCGGATTGAGGACATGGATCTTCCGCTGGAACTGGCTCAGGCCGCCATCCTCCCGGAGTGCATAAACCAGACTGTCTCCGTAGATGGAAGTGGCCTCCAGACCAATCACCACATCGCAGAGCTGCATGGAATGCAGTGCCGACACGATTCTCTCTGACAACAGTTTAGCACCGCCAAGGTTGTTTTGCACGGAAAAGCTGCTGTGCTTGCTGCCGTCCGGTTTCATCAGATAGGCAACATTGTTTCTGCTGCTCACATCAATGCCAACAAATAGTGGGTTCACATTTTCACCTCCCCGCATGGAGATTTCAGGCCAGCAGGCTTTGAGATACCCATGATAACCGGAGCATCCGCAACCTCGCGTATCAGAATCATTCCGGAGAAGGCCAATGCGATAGCCCTCACTGCTGAAAGGGCGGCCTTGCTTCCGGCAAACAGCCAATGAGTTTGCAGCTAACTTCCAGCTCAGGGGAACTGACTAAAAATGAAGTAGCCTTGCGGCTCGACCAGGGGGGAAAGAACTTGACCCTGCTGTCCTACAGCTATTGTATCACGGGCATCTCAGGGCCTGCTGATACCTGATTTATTAACTTTGAAACTTATTATACGAGATTCCTGTAAAGAGCCAAAATCCAGGGTTTGCACAAAAAGAGATACCTCCTTACAATCAAAGTACACAAGCAGGGTCAAAGCCCTAATAAAAACGTACGTTGAGATTGAAAGGAAGTATCCGAAATGAGTGTAACACAGAATGAGAAAATCCGTCAAGTCACAGACACAACAATGGTAATCGGTGTGGATATCGCCAGTGAGCTCCATTGGGCAAGAGCATTCGACTGGCGCGGCCTTGAACTGGGTAAGGCAGTCAAATTTGAGAACAGTGCAGAAGGTTTTAACTTCTTTCTGCGCTGGGTATCGGAGTTGACGGTCGAACAGAAGAAGGACAGCGTCATGGTAGGGCTTGAGCCCACAGGACACTACTGGTTTACACTGGCAGCCCATCTGCAAGGGGGTGATTTTAAACTGGTGCTGGTCAATCCATATCATGTGAAACGCAGCAAAGAATTGGATGATGGCCATCCCAGCAAAAGTGACAAGAAAGACCCAAAAACAATAGCGAAGCTGGTGTTGGAAGGACGCTATGTATATCCGTACATTCCACAAGGACTATACGCAGAATTACGGGTTGCGATGAATTGCCGCTGGAGGATTCGCAAAGAGCTTGCTTCGATCCAAAATCAAATTCAGCGCTGGTTGAAAATCTATTTTCCGGAGCACAGTAAAGTGTTTGGGCGTTTCACCGGCGCCGGCAGCATGGCGCTTCTTCATTCCGCTCCGTTTCCAAGTGATTTAATTTCTCTTGGTGTAGAAGGAATCAGTGGGATTTGGAAGCAGATGAAACTTCGCGGAATAGGCCGAAAGAGGGCACAGCGCATTTATGAAGCTGCCCAAACCAGCGTAGGGTGTACCACAGGTATGGAAGCAGCCCGTATGGAACTGCAGATTTTGTTGGAGGATTATGACGCTAAACTTCAGCAATATGAGCGTGTCATGCAGGTTGTGGAGAATCTATGCAGTCAAATTCCAGCGGTGGCTGAATTGCTTAAGATACAAGGCCTTGGTCGGGTGACAGTTGCTGGACTTTTTGCCGAAATTGGCGATATCAGACGCTTTGAATCTCCTCGCCAAATCCAAAAACTGGCTGGCCTTGCCATTACTGAAAACAGTTCCGGTAAGCACAAAGGACCGACAGAGATCAGCCGGCGAGGAAGATCGAGACTTAGAGCAATCCTGTTTCGGGCAGCAATACCTCTACTTGCAAAAAACCGGGAGTTTCAGCTTCTTCACCGTTATTACACCACACGGCAAAATAATCCATTGCAAAAAATCCAGTCGGTAATTGCGATATGCTGTAAACTGCTTCGAGTGTTCTATGCGCTTGCCACAAAAGACTGTGCATACAGTCCTGAAAAGATGCTTGCAGATATCCAAAGAAACCAGCCGTTAAAAGCGGCATAACCCCATTACAGGAAGCGTCTCCCTGTTGCGTCGCGGGAAGACTCGTCAAACTTCCGCTTAACATGATTCCATAGAAAAATACAGAGCCGGTAGTTGGTCATTGATTCCCTCCATCAGAGCGTAGACTCGGTATACAAGAAAAGACCGACACCACTTTGCAGGCAAGCAGGACGAAGGAATGTAGGGCTATGACCCTGATAGAAATGTGAGGTTTGCTGCTGCAAAAAATGTGGTTTATCGAAAGCCCGTCATCCAAAAACCACTGGACGCTGGCTTTGCCTTACACATTTTTCGCCGGAACTTGCACTTGATGTGGTTCCTGCCTGCATTTGCTCTGTATGAACTTTATGAAATCCTGTGAAAACGGGAGTATTCAAGAGTAAATCTAAGATTATATAGTGAGGGAGGAAATTATGGATAGTGAACGGTTCATTCCCAAGGGCGCGGTCTACTTTCCGTCCAGGGCGTTCAACGCATACCAGACATACAGGGATTTTCGGCCGGAGGAGATCCGGCGGGATTTTGGATATGCGGAACAGGCGGGGATCAATGCGATCCGCCTCTTTTTAAGCTACGAGTATTGGCTTGCGTTTCCCGAGCAGTTGTGGGAAAAATTCGACACCCTTCTGGAACTTGCCAGGCAGTCAAAGATCCGCGTAATGCCGATCCTTTTTGAAAACTGCGGGCGCCCGTCGTGCCCGGAAAATGCGCAGAACGGCCACCCGCTCACTGCGGCATGCATGCAGTCGCCGGGAAGGATCGTCACGGGAGATCCGGCCTTATGGGAAGGCCCTCTGTCTTTCGTGGACGCCTTCATGAAACGCTACGCCGGCGATGACCGTCTTCTGGCCATTGAAGTGATGAACGAACCCAACGAGAACTCCGGCGATCTTCCCTTTGCGCGGCGAATGGCACAGCGGGCATTTGAGCAGAAAAAACAGATCCCGCTCACCATCGGGTGCATCCATCTTTACCACAACCTGTACTTTGCGCAATGGATCGATGTCTATCAGTTCCATGAAAATTTCCCGGGCAGTGTGCAGGAGATGCAGGCGAAGCTGATGCAGGCGGCTGAGCTGCAAAGAGTCACCGGCAAGCAGGTGTGGCTGACCGAATGGCAGCGGGTCCGCACCGCGGGCCCCGGATGGGACAGCCCTGTGATCCCTAAGGAGGATACGGTGCCCGAACTGTGTTCGCTGGCAGACGCGGTGTACGGGAGCGGGATCGGCAGCTTTTTCTGGTCGCTGATGCTCAAACCGGCATACCTGCCGGCGCAGCGGCCCAACGGGACGTTCAACGGCCTTTTCCACGAGGATGGGAAGGTCTATAGCCTGCAGGACTACCGGGCGGTCTGCCGGCGGCAGGACGCCGAACCGGCAGGGGTGCTGGCGACGAGACCTGCGTGGTTCACAGCGCTTCTGGAAAAAAGCGAAAAGGAACGGTGAAGGATGGACAGGCCCAACATACTTTGGATCTGCACAGATCAGCAGAGGTATGACACGTTGGGGTGCACCGGCAATCCCTATGTGGAAACGCCGAACCTGGACGGACTGGCCCGTGAAGGTGTTTGCTTTCACCACGCATACTGTCAAAGCCCCGTTTGTGCGCCCAGCCGGGCGAGCTTTCTTTCAGGGCGCTATCCGCGCACCGTCCGGGTGCGTCAGAACGGCCAGGATATTCCCCGGGAAGAGGTCCTGGTGAGCCGCGTTTTTGCGGACAGCGGATACCACTGCGGGCTGGTGGGCAAATTGCATGTTTCGGCGTGCCACCCCAGCGTGGAACCATTCATGGAGCGCAGGATCGATGATGGCTACAAGGTGTTTCACTGGTCCCATCATCCGGGCAGGGCGGACGAGCGGGCACTCAACTGGCCAGCCAATGAATACAGGCTCTGGCTGAAGGAAAAAGGGGAAAGATTCACCGCTGTTCCAAGGCCCGAGACAGACCTTGTCTGCGAGGGGATGCCGGAAGCGTATCATCCCACGACTTGGCATGCTGACCGGGCGATCGAGTTTATACAGGTGAACGGAGCGTTTGACGCCCCGTGGTTTCTGTCGGTGAATTTCTATGACCCACACCATCCTTTTGATCCCCCGGCGGAGTATCTGGAACGGGCGCTGAAGCGGTCGATGAAGGCGCCGCTGCCCGGGCCCGGCCCCCGCGCGCCGGCGCCTTCGCCGTTCTTGGAAAACGAGTGGAAAAACGGGGCCTACAACCGACTGAAAGAGTATCGCTGGGAAAACCTCAGCCCGCAGGCTCACCGCTGCCTGAGAGCCGCCTATTGGGCGATGATCGATCTGCTGGACCATCAGATCGGCCGCATTCTGGACGCACTGGAGAAAAGCGGACAGATGAAGAACACGATCGTTGTATTTATGTCCGATCACGGCGAAATGCTGGGAGATCACGGCGTGTATCTGAAAGGGCCCCATTTTTATGAGTGCAGCGTCCGGGTGCCTCTGATCCTTTCCTGGCGCGGCAAACTGAAACCTGCGGTCAAAGAAAACGCGCTGGTGGAACTGACGGACGTGGCGCCCACCTTGCTGGAACTGGCGGGTCTGGAAGTGCCGGAAGGGATGCAAGGGCTCTCCATGAGAAGTTGGCTGACGGAAAGCTCTGGTGCCGACGAGTTTCGGGACACCGTATACAGCGAATACCTGAACGCCATGTCCTGGCATACCGAGCCCGCCGCCTATGTCACCATGGTCCGGGACGATCGGTATAAACTGATCTGCCACCACGGAAAGGGTCTTGGCGGAGAATTGTATGACCTGCTGGCAGACCCGGAAGAACTGCATAACCTGTGGAACGAGCCCAAGTGCGGAGAAATACGTTTTGCTTTGCTCAAAACATTGTGCGACCGCATGGCCTTTGCCTGTGACCCTCTTCCGGTGCGCAGATCTGATTTTTAAACAAGAGGAGACGGAAAAATGAAGGAATGCCCCCGCGGCGAATATCCCCGGCCGATGATGGTGCGGGATCACTGGGAAAATCTCAACGGAGCGTGGGAGTTTTCCTTTGACGAACCCGCCTTTGACCGGCAGATCCTTGTGCCGTTTGTATACCAGTGCCCGAAATCGGGCATCGGCAGGAAGGAAAACCATGAAACGGTCTATTATCGGAAGCGGTTTTCGTGGCATAAAGGGCAAGAAAACAGCCGGGTGCTGATCCATTTCGGCGCGGTGGATTATGAATGCGACGTATGGGTCAACGGAGAACATGTGTGTCACAACACGGGCGGCCATCTGCCCTTTTCCGCCGAGATCACCCGTTGCATAAAAGAGCACAACGAGCTCGTCGTGCGGGTCCGGGACGATCACGCGGACCTGGAAAAACCCAGAGGCAAGCAATGCTGGACGGAAAAGCCCGGCGGCATATTCTATACGCCGTCCACCGGCATCTGGCAAACAGTCTGGCTGGAAGAGGTCCCGGAAGAGTACATAGAATCCATTCGCTGGAATACGGACTACGACACCAGGACGGCACGGCTTTGCTGCAAAACCAGCGCCGCCGGGACGATACGGGTGAAGGTCTCCTTTGAGGGCAGACACATCTGTACGGTGTCCTCTGACGCGGCAGATAAGGACGGGGAAGTCTTCATCCCTTTGAATCACCGTGTTCTGGGTCACTGGAATTTCGAGCGATTTTATGCCTGGGCGCCGGAGCACCCCAATCTCTTTGATGCGGAGATTGAGTTCCTCTCTCGAGAGGGGCGGCGTGACTGTGTGCGCTCTTATTTCGGCATTCGAACGGTGTCGATCGAGAACGGAATGTTTTGTCTGAACCACCGCCCCTGCTACCAAAAACTGATCCTTGACCAGGGATATTGGCCAGAGACCCTGATGACCGCGTCCGAAGACGAAGACTTCCGTGAAGACATCCGTCTGTGCAAGGAGATGGGATTCAACGGTGTAAGGTTGCATCAAAAAGTCGAGGATCCCCGTTTTCTGTATCATGCCGACCGAATGGGCCTCCTCGTCTGGGACGAACTGCCGTCGGCCTATGTCTTTTCGCCGGATGCGGTGCAGAGAGGCTGCGCGGAATGGACCCGCCAGATTCTGCGGGATGTCAGCCATCCCTGTGTGGTCGCGTGGGTGCCCTTGAATGAGTCCTGGGGCGTACCGCAGATCGAACATGACCACACCCAACAGGCATACAGCGTGGCGCTATACAGTATCGCCAAGGCGCTGGACGGAAGCCGTCCGGTAATCTCCAACGACGGATGGGAACACACTCAGTCGGATATGCTGACCGTCCACGACTACCGCGATGCCATGGGCTGCGACGAAGGAACGTACGGCTCGAAGGCGACCATCGTTGGGAGAATGCCAGCCGAGCGCAGGCTGTTCGCGAAGGGCTGGCATTACGAAGAACAGCCGATCCTGATCTCGGAATTCGGCGGCATCGCCTACCAGAGCAGAGAGGCAGAGGGCTGGGGATATTCCCGCGTTCAGTCCGCCCGGGCACTGGAAGAGGGATACCGTACCTGCGTGGAACCGCTGTTGAAAGAGAGCGCGGTTCAGGGGTTCTGCTACACGCAGCTGACGGATGTGGAGCAGGAGGTCAACGGCCTTTTGACAGACAGGCGGGAGCCGAAGGTGCCCGTGGAACGGATACGGGCGATCAACAGAGTGGAGAAAGAGGTGAAAAACGATGACTGAAAAACGGATGAAAATGCTGATGGAATTTGCACAGCCTGAAAGCCTCATCCCGCAGAATGTGAAACCGCTGTTTGACGTGTGGCTGCGGGATACCCACATCATCCTTGCCCGGGATGGATACTATTACTGCACCGGCACCACCCGCGCTCCGGGCACAGAGAATGCGAAACTGTACAATGACGGTATACGCATGTGGCGCTCGCCCGACCTCCGGCAATGGGAAGACATGGGCCTTGTGTGGTCATTCGAAAAAGACGCCACGTGGCAAAACAGGTGGTATGCCCCCGGTGGCGGCGGCCGGGAATGTGAGCCTTTTTCGGATCAGGCTCACCGCGCGGTCTATGCGCCGGAGATCCATCAGATCAATGGTGAGTTTTACATTGCCGCAAGCATGAACTGGCCGCCGCAGGAGCCCGGTGAGGAGGGAAGCTGCACGTTCCTCCTGAAAAGCGCCAGCGGTACCGCGGCGGGACCGTATGTGGATGTGGGCAACGGCCCGCTGACCCACCGCATTGACGCCTCGCTCTTTGTGGACGATGACGGAACGGTGTATTACGTGTGGCAGGACGGTCGTGTGGCGAAAATGAAAAGGGACATGTCCGGATTTGCGGAGGACCCTCATCGGGTCCCGCAGCAGCACTTTTCCCCGGAGCCGTACTGCGAGGGCGCGTTCATCTTTAAGGCAAGGGGCAAGTATCACCTGTGCCTTGCCATCTGGACCATGGATGAAGGGGACCATCTGGAATATTCTGTGGGCAGCGTTCCCCAAAAGGTCAGCTATGACTGTGTCATAGCAACAGCAGATTCGGTTTACGGGCCCTATGGGGAACGCTATACCGCCATCACCGGGGGCGGCCACAATAATTTCTTTGTGGACAAAGACGGCAGACTGTGCGCCACGATGTTCGGTAACCCAGTCAATGAAAGCTATGCACCTTTCTATGCGAGACCCGCGGTCATACCGATGGAGTGGAAAGGCGAAAGAGTCCACCCGGCGCGGAGAGAAAACGATGGATAAACGAAGAGACCGACCCAACATCCTGCTGATCATGACGGATCAGCAGGCGGAACGGATGCGTAAAAGCAGAGGATATCCGCTGGATACGATGCCCTTTCTGGATGCGCTTGCCGGGCAGGGGGTCCAGTTCACCAACGCCTATACCGCCAATCCCACCTGCATGCCTGCCCGGGTGAGCCTTTTTACCGGCCGCTACTCAAGCTGCCATCAGGTGAGATGCAACACCTCCGATCTGGCGGCGTTTTACAGCAAAGACCTGCTGGATGTGTTGAAGGAGGCTGGGTATCGCACGGCGCTCTGCGGAAAAAATCATTCCCACCGGCGTTCCGAGGCGTTTGACTTTTGCAGACAGAACACCCATTGGGGCTCGTCCGACCCGAAAAGAGAAAACCAGGGCCGGCAAAGCTTCGACCGTTTTCTGCGTGCGCTGGAAAATGGCGTTTCCATGGAGCCTTCTCCGGGTGGAGTCGAGGCACAGCTGCCCTATCGGAATGTGTCGGATGCGCTGGAGTTCATCGACAGTGCAGACCCTCGGCCGTTCTTCCTGTGGCTTTCCTTTGCGGAGCCGCACAATCCGTATCAGGTGCCGACGCCCTATTTCAACCTTTTCCCTCCCGACTCACTCCCGGTTCCCACGCCGCCGTGTGCAGGAAAGGGTATGCGTTTTTCCTGGTTGAGGGCACAGTGGGAAACACTGTACGGAAAAGAGCGGTGCGATGCAGTCATTCGGCGTTGCCGCTCCAATTATCTGGGCATGCTGCGCCTGATCGATGACCAGATACGGCGCCTGATGGACGAGATGGAAAAGCGCGGCCTTCAGAACGACACCATCGTCATCTTTTTGTCCGACCACGGCGATTTTGCCGGTGAGTACGGCCTTGTACGCAAAGGTGCGGACCTGCCGGAAGCATTGGTGCGCATTCCCATGATCTGGAAAGGCCCCGGTATTGAGGCAAAGGGCGACTATGAGGGGTGCTTTGCCAACATCGTGGACGTGCTGCCTACGCTTTGCGAAGCGCTGCGGGTCTCTGTTCCGGCGGGTGTGCAGGGAAGAAGCCTGTGGAGTGTTCTGACTGGGCGGCGAGGTGCCGGTAAGCCAGAAAGCATCGCCTACAGTGAGGCAGGATACGGTGGTGACTATTGGAGTGATGAAGATGAGCTTCCGCCGGTATGCAGGGGCGTACACAAAGAAGGGGCGTTTGATTGCCTGAATTCCATCACCCAGAGCGGTCAGGTGCGAATGGTGCGCAAGGGCCAATGGAAATTGCAATACGATATGAAGGCGCAGGGGCATTTGTATGATTTGGGCACAGACCCTTTCGAGGAGCATGACCTGTGGCGGGACCCGACTTGCGAAAAGAAAAAATGTGAACTGCTGGAAGTGCTCGCGCAAAAGTGTCTGCAGTTGACTGATACGCTACCTGTCCCGCCGGATCGGTTTGCGGTCAAACACTTCGTCCCAAACGATGGAAAAGGAGGAAGCGCTGAATGATGGCACAGACAAATGCCGGCGGACAAACGTCCTTTCTCACGGACCAGCCTCACCCTGAAAACCCGCAGGCCCGGTGTACAACGGACGAAGGTTCGCCGCTGGTAGTAGCAGTGGATGAGCAAGCGCGCTGTTGCTGCGGATGTTTTTGGAAAGAGGAGCTGTGGCTGTTCGTTGCGGCACAAAATGCCGCGCAGGAGATACACTTGTATGTGAGGAAGGCGGACGGAACGTTCGCTTTCCAAAAAGTCTTTTGCCGCATGCCGGCTCCTGTGCGGCAGATGAACGCATTTCGGGACGAGGCGTCCGCAGAGCTGCGGTTGTTCGTCCTTGCGGACAAGGGCTATATCCTGGACCGAACCGGCAGCATGCTCGTGGCTTTTTCCGCGAATTGCGAAAGTGCCTGCGCGCTGGAAATAAACGGAGCGCTCCGGATCATCTGCGACGGAAGCTGGCACTCGCTGAAAGGCAGCGAGGAATTGGAATATGAACGGGAGCTCTCCGTTCCGGCGTATCGAATCAATGCGAATCGCTATGATAAGCTGTGTGAGACCGGATCGACGCAACCGGGCGAGATCACGGGAAGCGCCCTTCGCTGGAAGGGAAAGATCCTCTATACGTGCGGCGCGCGGTTTGAGCGTTGCGGGCGCGAAAACATCGACACATTTCTTTGCGAAGGGGATGAAACCGGCAATACATTCTCCCGAAGGTACCTGGTCATTCCGAACGGAGGCGGCGCAAGCCTTTTTGCGGACGACGAAGGAACCCTCTTCGCTGCATTCGTGGGGCGCACCTCCCACAGCGCAGTGTCCGGCAAGCCGGCCATTGTGCGCCTAGAACGTCAGGAAAGCGGTTTCTTTCGTCCGCGCAAGGGAACGGTTTTCGAAATTTCGCCGGTGGATGTCCTTCTGCCTTCCGACAACGGGAAACGGGATATCCGTGATACTTTTGTCTGCGCGGCAGAGGACGGATGGTATTATCTCACAGGAACAACGGCACGGGAAAACGGGACATTTTGGAAAAACACTGATGGGGTGAATCTGTGGCGCTCGAAGGACTTGAAACAGTGGGAGTTCGTTAAAACGGTGTTTGACTATCGAGCACAGCAAGAAAGCTGGCAAAATCAAATTTCCGACAACTGCTGGGCACCGGAAATCTGCCGCCATGACGGAACCTACTGGATCACATATTCCCTGGAACCGGGATGCGGCCTGTTGAAAAGCGTGACCGGTGCGCCGGAAGGTCCCTATGCCGACATGGGCCGCGTGGTCATGCGGGGGATCGATTCGGGCTTTTTTGTGGACGACGATGATACCATGTATCTCGTGTGGCAGAACGGGTGGATCGCACCCTTTACACCGGACGGGACATCCTTTGCCAAAGACCCGGTCCTGCTGCTTCCCGAGGATGGCTGCCAGGTGGGATATGAAGGCGCGGGAATCATAAAAGTGGAGGGCAAATATGTGCTGTACGCTGCGGAATGGAATGGAGACATGCGCATCGACGGGACCTATGATATGATGTACTCGGTGGCAGATTCACTGTACGGCCCCTACTCACCCAGAAAGGTTCTGGTTCCCCACGGAGGACACGGATGCCTTTTTTATGACCATGAAGGAAGGCTGCGCTTTACCATGTTCGGGAATGACCGCACTGCTCCCTTCAGTCGAAAGGCAGCCATCGGCACGGTGGAAATTCGAATGGAAAACGGGCAGTTGATCCTCTGCCCTCAGTAAGAAAAACATAACAGGTTCCCCAAAATGCCGCCCTGTCGATTCCTCCTGACAGGGTGTGCTTCAATCCCTTCGGTTCTGCCGAAGGGATTTTTTGTTAGGCTAGTTTTCAGTTGAAGAGTCTTTGCCTAGGCTGGATGAACTCCTTTACATCTAAGGAAACACCACACAAATAGTCAAATTTCTATTTAGCAGCAGTTGCAAAGCAACAATCTGAGGATAATCCTTTGATTATTGCCAGCAAAAGCGCACTGACTCAAGCCGCCAGGCAGGGTCTGTCAGCCAGAATCAGGTTTGCCAGAGCAAACATGATATTGAATTTGGCTTGCTGCTTTTCGAGTCCTCGGTATCGTGTCTTTCGGAAGCGCAGCTGTTTCTTGACGACACCGAATACATGCTCCACTTTTGCCCGGATAGAAGACTTCGCGTGCTCTGCTTTTTTGGCGGCGTACCGCCCACTCTTACTCAGTTTCTTTACCTGTGAAGGACGACGATTGATTTTGTACCTGATTTTGTGGCCTGACTTGTTCCTGACGATGGCATCTTCTCGCTTACCGGCTCCCAAATAGCCGCTATCGCCATAGACAACAGCTTCTTCTCCGGTCAGCAGTTTCGATGTTTCCGAAACGTCATGCACATTTGCCGCAGTAGCTTTCACTGTATGAACCACTCCGCTGTCCTTGTCCACGCCGATATGCGCCTTATATCCAAAGTGCCAGGTGTTGCCCTTCTTGACTTGACAGGCGTCCGGATCTCGCTGCTTTTCACGATTTTTTGTGGAGGATGGCGCTGCAATGATCGTGGAGTCCACAATGGTCCCTTTTTTGAGGATAAGTCCTCTTTGCTGCAAAAGCTCCACTACCTGGCGAAAAAGCTTCTCCTGCAGTCCATTGCGTATCAGCAGATTCCGAAAGCGGCCGAGGGTATCTCCATCCGGCACCTGGTTGCTGGAATCAACGCCGCAGAACTCCGAAAATGCGCGGCTGTCGATTGCCTCTGCCACCGTAGCCTCATTACTCAGGTCATAGAGATTTTGCAGCAGATACAGCCGCAGCATGGTCTCCAGCGGATAGGGTTTGTTGCCGCGCTCTCCTTTGTAATAGCACGGCTGAATCATGGCAAGCCCTTCCTTCCACGGGACGATCCGTTCTATCTGATCAAGAAATTCTTTTTTCTTTGTCCGCACCTGTGCCAGTTCATCGCTGAATGCAGAAATTGTCATCTGTTTATCCATAAACTCATTATATCATATTTGGCAGCATCCGGTGCCTTTTTCTGTGCGGTGTTGCCCTAAATTCCCAATGGGCTAAATTCACCCCGTCTCTTTGCCTTATAGGGCAGTACCGTTTATGGTACTGCCTTTTTTGGTGCGGCATGACCCTGATAGAAATGTGAGGTTTGCTGCTGCAAAAAATGTGGTTTATCGAAAGCCCGTCATCCAAAAACCACTGGACGCTGGCTTTGCCTTACACATTTTTCGCCGGAACTTGCACTTGATGTGGTTCCTGCCTGCATTTGCTCTGTATGAACTTTATGAAATCCTGTGAAAACGGGAGTATTCAAGAGTAAATCTAAGATTATATATGCCGACGATTTCATTGTCACAGCGGCCACAAAAGAGATTGCGGAAGAAGCCAAAGAAATCCTCCGCGATTTTCTGCAGGCCAGAGGGCTGGAACTGTCCGAGGAAAAGGCGGTCATCACCCACATCGACGACGGTTTTGATATGCTGGGCTGGACATTCCGAAAATTCAAAGGAAAGCTCATCGTCAAGCCATCCAAGAAAGCCGTAAAAGCCCTGAAAGCCTCTCTGTCCGAGACGATCCTCGGACGCGGTAAGGCGTGGAAGCAGGAAGTCCTGATCGGAGTACTGAACCGGCTGATCCGTGGTTGGGCAAATTATCACCAGTCGGTCTGCGCCAGTGAAGCCTTTGCCCATATCGACTACACTCTCTATGAATTACTGTGGCGGTGGACGAAACGCCGCCATCCTCACAAGGGACGGTGGTGGGTCTCCACCAACTATTGGCACCGTAGAGGTAACCGGAATTGGGTGTTCTCCACCGAGGGCAAAGTGCTTCAGCGAACAGACAGTATCCCGATTATCCGCCATACCAAGGTACGAATGGATGCAAACCCCTACTTTGATACCCAATACTTCACAAATCGGAAATTCAGGCATGGAATGGAGCGCCTGTCCGGACGTTTTAAGCAGGTCTGGAAGAACCAAAAAGGGTGTTGCTATCACTGTGGACTCCCCATGGACATCGGTGACAAGAGGGAGATTTTCTTCAAAGTCCCGAAATCCATGGGCGGCAAGGACGAGGTGCGCAATATGGCCTACGTCCATAAACATTGCCAGCAAATTTTCTTGGAACGCCGCGCGAAAGCGTGATGAAATGCTTGAGCCGTATGAGTGGAAACGCTCACGTACGGTTCTTAGACGAGAAAGCGGGAGTAATCCCGCCGACTTAGTCGACTTCGGCCCGCTGGTCAAAGCGCTGGGTGGTGAGGTGCTTCCTGTTTCCCCGCACAGCAATATTCATCTCAATGCACTGGACATTGACAGGGCGTATGGCGAGGGCAAGAATCCGCTGGTGGACAAGGTGAAACTCATCCTGTCCGTTTTTGAGCCGCTGACGGAAAACGGCCTCACAGCAAAGCAGCGGTCCATCCTGGACCGCTGCGCAAGGCTGGTGTACCGTGAACATATACGCGGCGGTTATCGCGGCGCGCCGCCCACACTGGTGGATCTGCGCCGTGTGTTGTTGGAACAGCCCGAGGCAGAAGCACATGACCTCGCACTGGCGTCGGAGCTGTACACCACGGGTTCACTCAATATTTTTGCCCATCCGACCAATGTGGACACAGGAGCGCGGATCCTGTGCTACGACATCCGGGACTTGGACGAGCAGCTGCGGCCTGTGGGCATGGTGGTAACGCTGGACGCCATTTTCAACCGGGTGATCCGCAACTGGCGGCAGGGAAAGCGTACATGGATACTGGCGGATGAATTTTATCTGCTGTTCCGTTACTCTTACAGCTCGGAGTTTTTCTACCGCCTGTTCAAGCGGATGCGCAAATACAATGCGTTCATCACAGCGGTGAGCCAGAATGTGGATGAAATTTTACGTTCGGATACCGCCCGCCTCATGCTGGCAAACAGCGAACTGCTGGTGATGCTCAACCAAGCGGCGACGGACCGGGAAGAATTGGCAAAGCTGCTGAATATTTCAGAGAACCAGCTGTCGTACATCACAAACGTGCCCGTGGGCCACGGGCTCATCCGCTGCGGCGGGGCCATCATCCCATTCGAGAACAGTTTTCCGAAAAATACAAAACTGTATCAGCTTATGACGACACGACCTGATGAACTGTACACAAAATAGAGGAAAACACTTGCGTTGCACGGTGAACTGTTGTACTATATATAGCGGTTGAGGAGGTGGATACAGATGAGAAACAACAATATCAGCAATGCAGAACGCACGGGAAAAGGTGTGAAGTTTGAACGGATACGCCGCATCACGGGCTATCTTGTGGGTACGGTGGATCGCTGGAATGATGCAAAGAAGTCTGAATTGAACGAACGTGTAAAGCACACATAACGGATAAGCAGCATATATATGGCAGCGCCCGTGGGAAAATGATCCTCACGGGCGTTTTTTCATTTTGGAGGAATGTTACTGAGAAATCTTAAAACAAAAGAACAACAACACACCGGGACAGAACTGCCCAAAACGCTTCGCCATGCACCGAAAGAACTGGCAAAGAAAAGCCTGCTGACTGTAGAAAAAAAGGGGGAAGAACAGCTGCTGCAGGCAGCACAGAGCGGAATGAGCGGCACAGAACAAACAACCCCGGAAAAAAGCGCTGGGAATCAGCTGTTGGGTAAAACAGGGGAGTGGAGCCGTGATATAGCCGCAATCGGTGGGGATATGCTGCGCCATGCGTCCGTCCGCGCGGTTGCCGGCAGACGCGAACATCGGATGGAGCAGCGAATGGAAGAAGCAATTCCACACAGTGAAAGCGGACGGTTGGATCGCACCGCCAGAGGGAAAAAGGGCGGTAGGCCCCGCGCACGGGCACGTGAAACAGCACGGATGCCCAAGGCGGGAACTCCCGCCGTAAAGGCCGAACGTCAGCCGGTAAAGACGCCGCGGGCAATCCACGCGGCCACCCAGCAAACCCCACGCGCGGCGAAACAGGCGGCACAGCGGGCAAAGCAGGCTGCAAGAGTTGCGCAGAAAACAGCGAGGACGGCAGGCCGGGCGCTGGTCAATACGGTCAAAGGCTGCATTGCAGCAATCAAAAGCCTTGCGGCGGCAGTGGCCGCAGGAGGCGGGCTTGCATTGTTCATCGTTCTGCTCATCTGTTTGATTGCTCTGGTGGCAGGCTCGGCGTTCGGCATTTTCTTTTCGGCTGAGCCGACCGGAAAAGGGATAGCGCTGAAGCAAGCAGTGCAGACGCTGAATGAGGAATACTACCGGCAGCTCAAAGGGATTGAAGCGACAATTCCGCACGATCGGGTGGAATATATCTCAGCGGATGACTCGGTGTCCATCCATTGGGAGGATGTGCTGGCGGTGTTCGCCGCGGACATGGCGGCGGACGAGCACGGCCAGCAGGTCGTGGCGCTGGATGATGCCCAGCTGGAGCAGCTGCGGGCTGTTCTGGCGGATATGCACCAGATCAGCCACAGCACGCGCACGGTAGAACATGAGGAAGAGATCATCACCACGGATGAGGAGGGCAGCAAGACGGTGGAATGGGTGACGGTATCGGAAACGATACTGGAAATCGAAGTGGCGCACAAAACCACTGATGAGATGGCTACGGCATATGGCTTCACTCCGCGCCAGAACGAGCAGCTTACCTTGCTGGAAGCCCCACAATACGACGCGCTCTGGATGGAACTGCTGGGCGGCTATGTCAGCGGCGGCGGACAGATCATCGACCCGGACAGCGATTGGGTGGGCACCGGCATCTTTGCGTGGCCTTTGCCGCAGAGTTTCACAATCACCTCTCCTTTTGGTTACCGGCAGGACCCGTTCACCGGGGAATGGAGTTACCACAGCGGAACCGACATCGCGGCCCCGCAGGGCACACCCATCCTTGCAGCGGCAGACGGCACAGTGACCATCGCCAACGGTACCGATCCGTGGGGCGGTAGCTATGGATACCATGTGAAGATCGACCACGGCGGCGGAATGGAGACCCTGTACGCCCACTGTTCCAGCATCTGTGTCACGCCCGCCCAACAGGTGCAACAAGGGGAGGTCATCGGTTATGTGGGTAGTACAGGGAATAGCACGGGCGACCATCTACATTTTGAAGTGTGGGAAAATGGGAAACGCACAAATGCGTTGGATTACTATGTTTATTTCTTTCATATCAAGAAAGGACTATAAATTTTCAAGGCATTTCTACTGTTGCGCGGGATGCTCCTAAATGTGTTGGAGAGGCGGAGCTATATTCAAAAATATTAACTATGATTTTGTTTTTTTATAGTGAGACGGATGTTATATGCAATCAGCCATCTCTTCATTTTGAATTGCTTCCGGATAAGCTGGAAAAATGTTCTTTTGAGTTAGATAGTGTCGTCAATAAATGAGCAACCAAATGGCAATACAACGGATTTGGAC
>ENA-UOJP01001499-UOJP01001499.1-human-gut-metagenome-genome-assembly--contig:-C102-NODE-1499-length-27470-cov-45.589860_pt1 | contig 27470 bp, 29 predicted proteins | sample MGYA00242353_ERZ723900 | MGnify/ENA metagenome assembly ERZ723900
GCACTTGGGACTTTCACCCATTAGAAAACGCCCATGCTGGGCAAACAAAACAGCCAGAAAAACCAAAACTGGTTTATCTGGCTGTTTTACAGGTAAAAGTGGTATCTTATGGCTGTTCGGGATAAAATAGAATATCCACAAGAAACCGGCTCTTGTCCTCACGCATCAGCAGCGTTCCCTTATATTTATCAACAATGTACTTTATACTCCTGACGCCAAACCCGTGATACGCGGTATCCGCTTTCGTTGTCAGCGGCAGTCCGTTTTCAAACGCCACCTGTTCCGCGCAGTAATTCTCCACATGGATATAGCTCCCCTGGTTGCGGCAGCTGACGGAAATACTGATGATTCGTTTTTCTTCATCCGGCTCCTTCATGACACTCTCAATGGCATTATCCAATAAATTCCCAAACAGCGCGTAGACATCCGTGGTGGAAAGGAAATTCAGCACACTGCCGTCCACCATACAGCTTAGCTTTACACTGTATTCATTACAAAGCAAGCTTTTTTCTGTCAGCACAAGATCGAGGGCGTCATTACCCGTCTGGAATATATTATCGTAAATCTCAAGGGCTCCCCTTACACTCTCAATATATTCCTGCTGATCCTTCTCGTCTTCAATCCTCGGAATCTTTGAAATACGGTGTTTCAGATCATGACACTTGATGTTGATAATGTTAATCGTCTCCTGTGAAAGTTTCTGCTGTTCCCTCATGTTATGCAGCAGACTTTCCATCATTTCGTTTTCATGAAGAATCCGGTTCTGCCTGGACATATAGTAAGCAATAAAAATTGCCAAAAGGCTGCAGACAATGGCGTACACTTTGCAGAACACATTCTGCAGCATGCTGCTGTCAGTCCTAAACATGGGGTGGTCCACCAGAACACTGATCATCACCACCGTAAATAAAATTCCGAGGGCCAGCAGTACCATTCGCATATCCCTGCTTTTCAGTTCCCCTTTCCCTTCATACCTGCGCACGACTCCAAAATAGACAGCAAGGGATATTATCACATAGGGAAGAAACCGCACGAAGATGAAATCCCAGATCACAGAAAAGGTAATTCCGGACAGCGTCTGAATCATCGTAATAAAGGCAAATGCAATATGTTGGGTTGCATATCCGCACACTCCCGCAAACAGTATCTCCTGAACCTTCACATCAAAACAGTATCTCATCAGTGCCATGTTGAGAAGGAACAAAACACAGTAATAGAGTATCTGGTATAGCGGATTGTTCCCCGGTGCACTGGTGCATATGCTATAAATCATATAAGCCAGCAGGAAATACGCCACGCCTCCGGTCAAAAGCCGCGCCAGAAACCCTTTTTTTCGGTTCCAGCCTATCACAAAAGCACTTTCCGCAATAAAAAGCTGCATAGAAAATCGGATACATGAAATAAATAACATCCCTGACATCAAAAATCACCTCCCAGGTACCGCAAAAAATCTTCTTTAAACTCTTTTTTTCGCCTTCTGGTGATTGGAAGCGGCAGATCATCTACCCAGACTGTATCCTTTTCCATCTTGGTTACATATCTTAAGTTGACCAGACAGCCATTGATACATTCAGAAAATCCTTCCTTATGTAAGTTTTTCTCCAGTTCACCCATGGTTCCCCGCGACCGGTAATCTCCCATCTGGGTATGGAAAACCAGATAATTCTTATCTTTTTCAACATAGATAATCTGAGAACATGTTACCTTAACTATGGTATCTTCTGCCTGAATCACAAAATCTTTTTCCGCGTTCAGCCTGGAAAACCGGATTGCCTTGTTCAGTTTATCTGCAAATACATAGTAACTCACAGGCTTTACGATAAAATCAATGGCGTTCACTTCATATCCATGAATGGCATACTGAGCCATGTTGGTGACAAACACAATGCCAAGGGCCTGGTCCTTCTCCCGTATTTTCCTGGCTGCCGCCATTCCATCCATATGGGGCATCTCGATGTCCAGGAAAACCACATCCAAAGCTCCGTCATAATCCTCCACGAAATTGAGGCCATTATGAAATTCTGTTACATTGACGCCTACCTTTTCCTCTTTTTCATACCTCATCAGGAATGATCTCATAAGCTGCAGATGATTCAAATCATCATCTACTAATCCAATTCGAATCATGGCTCCTCCAATACCGCGGTTACCCGCATAATATATTTCTACCATTATTTTATACTTGCCGTGATTCAAAGTCAAATACTGGCGTAACTCTGTATGTATGAGTATTATTGTCAGAGCAGCCAACAACCGTCCGGCTGCACTTCCTGTTCTGTTTTTAACAGTACCTCTGACTTTTTCTGGTTTAGCTCAATTTATAAAACCATACAGAAAAAGACCTGCTCCCCAGGTCTTTTTCTTCTACAATATCCCTATTGTAAATGCAAGCTGTTTCATCTCTCCCGGCCTGACAATCTGAACATTTCGCTTATGTTCAAAAATATCATCCTCATCATCACAGGTAGATAATCCACTCCACGGCTCGATTGCCACAAACGGCCCATCATTTTCCGTGGACCATAGAATCAGATATGGAAAATCTGAAAACTCTATTTCAACTCCCCTTTTGTTGCTCTTATGGCATAACCGTACTTTCCGTGATGCCAGTTCATCAAGAATCAGAGCATCCTCATAAAACAGGCTGTGTTTCAGCGGAAGGACTTTTTCCCGGTTCAGCAATGGTTTTCTGTTTCCGATGTTAATCAGTCCTGTCTTTGTAACCGCTTCCGGAATTGACAGGTTTTCTTCCTTTTCAAATTCAATCTGATATTCCCCAAATGTTTCATCAGGCAGCAGTGGACAGCAAAAACCTGGATGTCCTCCGATGAAAAACGGCATATCTTTCTCATCCTCGTTCATTACTGTATACCATACCTCGATGGTTTTTCCAATCAAACGGTAGGAAATCGTCAGGGTGAACCGATATGGAAATTGCTGCAGCATTGCCTCGTCATTCTTAATTGAAAACTGAATCCGGTCCTCCCCGAAGAAGTCGCAGGTAAATTCTTTTTTTCTGACAATACCATGCCGCGGCATAGCTGTCTTCCCTCCAGTCTGAAACTGCGCCTGGTCATGTCGTAAGCTCCCACAGATGGGAAACAGCACCGGGGCCTGACCGCTCCAATATCTTGCATTCCCCTGCCAGAGATACTCAATACCGTCTCTGTCTTTGATGGAAGATAATGCGCCGCCCAATGAGGAGACTTCCATATCCATAAAATAATTACTTAGCATCCATTTCATAAATCTTCTCCTGTTTATATTGCCTTTCCATCGCAGCCGCAGTTTTTCATTTTTTCCATCACAAAGGCTTTCACCCGCTCCTTGCCCGCTGCTCCATACTTTTTCGGATCAATGGTTTCGGGGTTCTTATTCAGGACTTCCTTAACGCCGTCACTGTACGCAATCCGAAGCTCTGTGGCATAATTCACTTTGCAGATTCCCCTGCGTATGGCTTCACGCACCGCTTCATCCGGTACGCCGGAAGCTCCATGAAGGACCAGCGGGACAGAAACTACCTGACGAATTTCTGACAGACGCTCCTGATCCAGTTTTGGTTCTCCCTTATATAAGCCGTGGGCCGTTCCAATGGCAATCGCCAGGGAAGCCGCTCCAGTACGCTCCACGAATTCTTTGGCCTGTTCGGGATTGGTATATCCATCCCCCTCTCCGCCGTCTAAATCATCCTCTTTTCCGCCTACCTTTCCAAGCTCTGCTTCCACCGGAATACCGGATGGCGCGCAAGCCTGGACTACGGCCTTGGTGACGGCTATGTTATCCTCAAAGCTCTCATGGGAACCGTCAATCATGATGGAGGTATAGCCGGTACGAAGGGCCTGCATGGCAAGGTCAAAGCTGGAGCCGTGATCCAGATGAAGGGCTACCGGCACTTTTGCGTGATCAGCCGCCGCTTTCACATTGGCAAGATAAAAATCCATACCGGCATACTTAACCGTGGAAGGTGTTGTCTGCATAATCACAGGCGCATTGAGTTCCTCCGCAGCCTCAATGACCGCCATTACCATTTCCATATTCTCCACGTTGAACGCTCCTACCGCATAGCGGCCGTTCTGAGCGTCCTCAAGCATCTTTTTTGTTGTAGTTAATGACATCTTACATTCTCCTTCCTATTTCGACAGCTTCTCTATCCTCACACACGGGTAAATCTTCTCCAGTTCCTCCTGTTCAAAATATCCGGTCTTATGGCTGAGGGCATTGGCTGCTGAAACGGCCACCGCATATTTCAGGCTCTCCTCTGGCCCATAGTCCCGCTGTATCGCTACCGCAAACGCGGCCACCATGGAATCACCGCAGCCAACTGTATTAACCGCCGGTATCTTCGGAGGATAGCCCCGATAAACGCCCTGTCTGCAAACCATAAGGGCTCCATCTTTCCCCAGTGAAACTACTACCTGCCCAATCCCGGCCTGGTGCAGTTCCAGTGCCGCTTTTTTGGCATCTTCCAGAGTGGTTACCTGCCTCCCAATCAACATCCCTAATTCTTCCTGATTTGGCTTTATCATATCCGGCGCAGCTTCAATACCTTCCTTTAGAAGTTCTCCGCTGGTGTCAAGAATTACCTTTTTGCCCCAGCTCTTCAGCTTTCCGGTCAGTTCTTTATAAATATCCTTTTTTACTCCCTTCGGAACGCTTCCCGACATGGTAACCACATTCGCATCCATACAGATTTTTTCAAACTCGTTCAGGAAACGTTCCATCTCCTGCCCGTTTACCTCTTCACCGGGTTCCAGAAATTCCGTAGACTGGTGGTTCTCGTCCAGAATATTGATGCAACACCTCGTCTCAGCGCTGATATGGACAAACCTTCCCGTCAGGCCGTCCCGGTATGTAAGCTGCTCCAGAAATTCTCCGGTATGTCCTCCCGCCAGCCCTGACGGCATGACCTCTTCGCCGCAAAGTTTTATGACCCGCGCCACATTCAGCCCTTTTCCTCCCGCCGTGTTCTGGCAGGCAGTAACCCGCATCACCGTTCCGGGCTGAACCGTACCAGCAATCTGATACGCTTTGTCAACCGCAGCGTTCAGTGTGAGTGTAATAATCATGCCTGCGCCTCCCCACCTTCACTGTCAACCAGAATCTTTCCCTTGACGGCTCCCGGCGTCTTATACAGTTCAAATGCCTCCCCGATTTTTGCCAGCGGTACTTTCTTAAATATCAGCGATTCATCAAATTTAAGCTGTCCAGTCTGAAAATAGTGGGCTGTGAGATCCCATTCCTTCCCCGGGAAGGGAGCACTGTACGACATCCAGGAACCGGTCAGCATGAACTCCTTGCGGTTCATGTTCTCCCACTCGTCTACGCTAAAAGACAATTCCCTTGTGGGCGTTCCAATCATGCAGACCCCGGCTTTGTTCGCCGCAAGCTGGAATGCCATTTTAATCGTTACCGTATTTCCGGCTGTCTCGTATACATAGTCGTAGCCCTTCCCTGCCGTCAGCTCCTTTGCCTTTCCAAGATAATCGGCCTCTCCCGTATTCACCACAGCATCGGCTCCCAGTCGCATTGCCAGATCCAGACGTTCCGGTGTGATATCAAATACCACGACTTTTGATGCTCCAAAGATCTTTGCCCACTGCATTGTAAACAGACCGATGGTACCTCCGCCCAGGATTGCTACCGTTTTGCCCCCCTGATAGTTCAGACGGTTCAATCCATGAAGCGCCACTGTAGCCGGTTCAAAAAACGCTCCCTGTTCAAAACTGACTTCCTCTCCAAAAGGCACTGCGTTCTTCTCCGGAACCACCACATACTCCGCGAAACTGCCGAACTCTCTGGAGCCGATGAAACTGTAATGCTTGCAGAGGGAATAGTCTCCCTTCAGGCAGTCCTCACATTCCATGCAGGGGACTAACGGCACTCCCGCTACTCGGTCTCCCGGTTTTAAGGATGTCACCCCTTCACCTGTCTCTGCCACTGTGCCTGAGAATTCATGTCCCAGCACATTGGGGAAAAAGTGGCAGGCATCCCCGTTCACCCTCGGCACATCCGAGCCGCAGATACCGGTGTATTTCACTTTAATCTTTACCTGCCCTTTTCCCGGTTTCGGAGTATCAATTTCCTCGAAACGGATATCATTTTTTGCATGTACCACTCCTGCTTTCATAACCAATCACCTTTCCTTTCCGTCTTCTTTATGGTTCCATCATAGCAAAGCCCAGCGCCTAAAAACAGTCAAATGTATTGCACGCAAATGTGCAGGAATCTTTACTAACATGAAAAAAGCAGGCATGACCTGCTCCTTTTCATCATTCAAGATCGTATTCAAATTTCCGAATCTCTGCCGCCATTTGCTCCGCAGACATGCTATTTTCCAACATGTGCTTAAACGCAGGATTCTGCAGCAGGTTCACCAGATGGAAAAATGCCTTTAAATGCCGGTCATGGTCCACCGCGCTGAGACAGCATACAAACCGTACCGGCTCCGCCTCTTCATCACCGAATAAAATCGGTTCCTTCAAGCGGATCAGGTTCATCCCAACCTTCCTGGTTCCCGCGTCTACCGCGTCATGGGGCAGTGCAAATCCCGGTGAAATCACCACATATGGACCATTTTCCTCAATATTGCGAATCATGGCGTCAATATAGCGCTCTTCAATATAACCTTCCTTCAGCAGTTTTTCCGCTGATTTTTTTACCGCTTCCCTCCAATCGTCACATTCCACATCCAGCTCAATCCATCCAGTACGAAGCAGATGGTGCAGCATAGGGGCAAACAGATTTCCCTGTTCTTCTTCAGTGCCAAAATACCCAATTACTGTCTCCTGTATGTCTGCCCACAGGCTTTCCACATCAGCGATTTCATATTGGCTAAGTATCGGCTTTATGTGATTTAACAGCCCTCTTGCAGTGATTCTGGTTTTCTCGGTTCTGGGCGGTAAATTTTTTCGGCTCCTCATCTCATCAATCAGATGTCCTACCCGAAGATAATCTGCATCATCGAGGGATGGCGTTACAACGACAGAATCCAGCTCACACTCCGGCAGGCGCACCGTAGATATCACCATATCCGCCTGGCCTTTCCGAATACGTTTCACCTCATGTGCTGACATAACATCAACAATTTGAAAATTAAAATGTTTTTTCAACCGTTCCAATAACAGTTGTGAAGTTCCAATCCCCCCATGGCACACCACAATCACATGGAATGCCACCTCTTTGTTCTTCTTCCGTTCAATCGCAGCGCAGATATGCACCGCAATATAGGTAAGTTCCGCACCAGACAACGGCCGTCTGACATACTTTTCTATGATTCCTTTATTCTTATCCACCGCAGCTTCTATCTGCCTGTTCTTCTCCAGAATCTTCTGTAATACCGCACTTTCTTTAAAAGGAATGTCGGACGATTCAAAGATAGACTGAAGATGGTTGGAAAGATTCTCATAAAACACATAGTCATTATTGAAATCCAGCTCCAGTGAACCGGAGACCGCTTCAATGAATTGTCTGGTAATCAACTGAGTTTTTATGATATCACTGTTGAAATCATCCTTTTTTAGATAGCGGAGCCCTGTAAGCAGGTTGCTCAAATACAGAACCTCAGCTTCCGTGACTGCAATCTGGCAGTATTGCGCCATATATTTCAGGATTCCTGAAGCCATAGGATATCTGGAATTATGAACGGCTTTCTGCCCTTCTACAAATTCACCCTGACGTACACGCTTCAAAAGAATTCCCAGGTACAGGGAAAGTTCCAAAAAGGAATCGTCCGTCAAAAAACTCTTATTGGCATGTTCCTGCTCATTAATGATTTTCTGTATGATAACTTGCTCTTCACTGTCAATCTCCAGCAGCCGTTTGAATGTACTTCCCGCAAAATCAAGCTGCTCAAATTCCTGTTGGGAACGGTTCATCAAAAGAAGCATCCTCCGCTTCCTGCTCTCAGCCCCCTCTACCCGCAGCCCCTTGTTGGAATGCGATATCACCTGAAGATTTTCCCTAGCTATATACGCCTTTACATCATCCAGGTCATTGATGACTGTAACACGGCTGACAAACAGCATGTCTGCAATTCCCGCCAGAGTGGTATACTCCGATGAAGACAAAAGAATTGCCGCTGTCAGCATTTTACGTTCTTCCTTAGACAGCTTATAGGAATAAAAGTCATTTTCTAACACAAACTTCTGCACTTCTTCAATCTCCGGTTTGTACTGGATACGCCCGCTGCTGCCCAATGTAATCAAGCTAAGATTATTTTCCCCCAGCCAGTCATTGATACTATTTAAGTCATTGCGTATGGTGCGTTCCGATACTTTGAAGCGGACCGCCAGGTCAGAAATAGTGACGGTCTTATCCGCTTTTAAAAGCTCCCCTACGATATCCTTTGTTCTCTTATTCATAGTACCTTCCCCTTCCTACAGCTTTACAAAAGTGATTTTACAGAAGCCGCAATATCAAAAGGACTCTTTACAACAATTGTCGCCCCCATAACCTCTTCCGGAGCATATCCGTAAGCGCACCCCACAATAGGGATACCATTTGCAGCCGCCGCTTCCATGTCAAATATCCGGTCGCCCACCATACAAGCGTTGCTGCATTCTGTCCTTTTCATCAGCTCCTTCACTATTTCACTTTTGTCCTTCCCCATTTCTAATGAGCCAATCTCATCAAAATAATCAGCTAACCCCAGTGCATTTAACACATTACTTATATGCGTGGGAAATGCATTGGAGCAGATTGCAAGTCTAAATTCAGCGGCCGTCAACTCGATCAACGCATCTTTTACCCCTTCATAAGGACGCGCATTTTCCTTCATAAGTTGATATTCCAACCCTTCGATATCGGATTTCCATGAACCCAGTTCATTTTTCTCCAGACTTCCAAAGAACCTTTCAACAATAGCTTTGGGGCTTAAACCAAAACATGATAAAATTTCCCTACGGTCTGCTTGGATGCCCCGCTTTGACAACGCCCTTTCATAAGCCTCAACCGCATAAAGATGAGTTTGGTTTAATGTTCCGTCTATATCAAATATCACATATTTTTTTCCCATGGTTTGTTCCATCCTGCCGTTATAAATACAGATAAGAAGCAGATCCCTATCCCCTTCTTATCTGTTACTCTTATTCTGTTTCCAATGCCTTTGCTCTCTGCTTTGATAGTCTCACAGTAAATATCATGCAGAAAATATAGATGGCGGCAATCACAACAGTTCCGGTCAGATTGCTACGTTCAAAAATCTGTGTAAATACATAAGTGATAGGGCAGCCGCCCTGATCCAGGGCTGCAAGCTGGCCAGCTTCCTCGGCCATCCCTGTACTCTGTCCCAACGCCGTCACCCAGGGAATTGTCTCATTGGCAATCCAGATTGTCATATACATGATGGCGCTGCCTGAAATAAGTGTCCGGAAAATATTCCCCTTATGCACAGCACATGCAATTGCAATAAAGAATCCAATTGTTGCCAGATCCCCAAAGGGAAGGACATTATTACCAGGAACAATTACCGCAATCAGAATAGTCAGCGGAATAAAGAGCAGTCCTGTTGTTACTACCTGGGCGTCTCCTAAAAGGATAGCCGGATCAAGTCCTATGTAAAAATCGGAATCTCCAAATTTTTCAGACAAAATCTGCTTGGCCCGCTCCGACAACGGAAGAAGTCCATCCATAATACATTTTACTACTTTTGGCATTAGTACCATTACCGCCGACATTTTAATGCCCAGAGGCAGCGCTTCCTGTGGTGTATATCCAGCCAGGAAACCTACGATGGTTCCCAATAGTCCGCCGATAACAATTGGCTCTCCCAGAACACCCACTTTTTCCTGAAGTGTGTCCGCCGAAATATCTATCTTGTTGACTCCCGGAATTTTATCCAGAACATACTCAAATACACAGGCTACCGGCCCAAGATAGGCCGCAGTTCCGTGAGGAACCGTAATTCCGTCCAGTTCAAAATAATCTGTCATCATGGGAGCCCATAAGTCTCCCAGCTTATATGCGATTGCCGCGTGTATTACCACACCCAGAATACCAATAGCAAAATTTCCTGTTACTGTATAAGCAATGGCTCCGGTAAACGTCATATGCCAGATATTCCAGATATCAATGTTTACCGTCTTCGTGAGCTTCAGAAAAAGCATAATCAGGTTTACCGCTATGGCAATCGGAATTGCCACTGTGGCAATATTGGATGCCCAGGTCATGGGGGAGGCGCCCGGCCATCCAATATCCACAACGCTTAGGGTCAGACCAAAATTTTCCGACATTGCCTTTGCCGCAGGTCCTAACTGAGCATTCATCATATCTACAATTAAAGACAAGCCTACAAAACCAACACCAATCATCAGCCCGGAACGAATCGCCTTTCCAAGTCTTACTCCTACCAGAACGCTTAAAACCGCAATGACAATGGGAAGCATAACAGAAGCCCCCATATCAATGATATACTGTATCACATCTCCAAAAATCCCCATAATTCCCTCCTACTTATTTTTACTCTGCCTGAAGAACCTCAAGGATTGCCTTTTCAGTCTTTTCCACGCCGATTCCGGAAATGAACGGCATTCCGGTAATTAAGGGAACTCCATAGTCGCGTTTTACCTTTGAGGTGGTAACAATAAGGCTCGCGCCGCTTAAATTGGATTCAATCTCAGAAATGCGCACCTGACAGATTTCAATATCAATGCCATTTTTCTTTCCCAGCTCCACTACCTTATTTGCCGCGATTGTTGAAGTTGCCACTGCCCCGCCACATGCAACGATTACTTTCTTTTTCATTTTACATTCTCCTTCTCTTTTATAATTTCAATCACTTCTTCTGCATTTTTCGCTGTCAAAATTTTCTCCAGCGTCTGTTTGTCCTGGATGATTGCCAGAATATCCTGAATCTCCGCCAAATGGCGGTTAGGGTCATCTACAGCCAGCATAAACACCAGTTTAACCGGAACCTGCACATCATCCGTAGCCATATGAATAAATGTCACCGGCGCCTTAAGTGTAGCAATACCGATTCCCGACTGGTTAACATGACTGATATCCGTGTGTGGCATAGCCACCCCCACTCCGTCAATATCAATTCCTGTCGGAAATTCCACTTCCCTGTCCTTAAGCGCCTGGATGTAGCTGTCCTTGCAGTAGCCCAACTGGATAAACCTGCTGCCCATCATTTCCATAACCTCTTCCATTGTTCCGGCCTCCAGCTCCATGGCTACCAGCCTGCTGTCTAACTCATTCCAGATCATCTTATCACTCCCTCCTGTTTTGTATATCCTTTTGATGACTCTATCTTATCATCTGAAATGGAAATAAAACAGTCAAAACTATTGCATGGATTTTTGAAAAGAAATGTAATGACAATAAAGTTAGTGTACAATGTTCTGTGAAATCCCAATTGCATTCTATATTATAAAAAATTTATTCTTTTTCTGTACTAAGATTTTCTTGTATTAGGGTGTTCTCTTCTGGTGCCATCATGTCACATACCTTAGGACACCAGAAGGACAGATTTTCCCCCTGGTGTCATTTCATTATTTTAAAACACTATACAACAAACTACTTCTGCCACCCTTTGATCTCCAACGCTGTTCTGTCTTTAAATATCCCGCATTTATCAAATCTGCCACAGCTCTTTGGACTGTTCTCTTTGACAGATTTAACTCCCCCGCTATCGTACTCATCGCCGGAAAACACTGATTATGTTTATCTGCGCGTTCCTTCAGATACATATAAACCGTGATCGCCCGGTGCGGCAGTTCCTCTCCATAAATCGAATCATAGTATCCCATAAACCACCTCTAATCTGTCCTGAGCGGCAGCTTCTGCTCCTCTGGTTCTGTCTGGCGTTTAAACATGGGTTTGTGTCCCAGTCCCCCGCCTGCCGCAGGTGGGACTTCTTCTGATTCATCAAATTCCTCCATATCCCCCTCAAATTGCCTCCGAAGGATTTCCTGTTCCAGCTCAAGCCGATCTGCATAATAAACCGGACGCGCAACATGCTGCTCCATCTCATATTCATTTTCAAACACAATCCCCCATTTAAAAAACAGACGCAGCTCTGTCCTCATAGGATGACACCCTGTTTTTGCCAGGATGAAGTGTCCCTTGGGGAGTGCCTTGAGTTCATCCGGCGTCATGAGCGGACGCCCAATCATCTGAAGGCTCTGGCTGGGATCATTCTTTCCCCGGCTGATTGATCCGGACAGGACTGTTTTGTTTCCCAGTGCCTTGGACAGAATCTCCGCGCTTTCTGAGTTGGGCGCAAATCCACCGAACAGAATTCCCTGACAGTTGTCTATAATGATTTCGCTGCCTTCTTTTCCGTAGTTTTTCTGCAACTGTGCAAAACTCTGGATAATCGGCACCATGCTGATCCGCCTGGATCGGCCGGCAGAAAACAGCATCTCCAGTGACTCAATCTTCGGAATCGTTCCAATCTCATCTCCAAATATCACAACACGATTTGGAAGTTTTCCCCCATGCTCATCCGCGATAGACAGCATTTCCCTATAGATCTGTTGCAAAAACAGGCTGACCATAAAGTATTTCGTGCTATCCTCTTCCGGTAGCACAATAAAGATAGCGGACTTGGAATTACAAAATGTCTCCGTATCCATCTCACTGTCAAAACACAGGATCTGCTCCATCTCCGAATCCAAAAATGCGTTTAATCGTGACATCGCCGTTGAAAGCACAGAAGACATGGCCTGGTCCGCTGAGTTGAGCGCAGCGCCTGCAAACCACTTTGCTTTATGAGTTGGTGGCAGCTTTTGCATCAGAAGCTGAAACTGATTTTTTCCCTTTACCGGAGACGGAGCCAGCAAGTCCTGGATCAGTTTGAATACACTTACGATATGGCGCTGCTCTTTGGGACAATATTCAGCGATCAGTAGAATCACGCTGGTAAGCAGCCCCTCCGCTGCGTCATAAAAAAATGCATTCTGACCATAGGAGGAAGAGTCTCCCCCACCGGAACTGATGATAGTTTTAGCCGTGATCTTGGCATACTTTTCTGCCTTCGCCTTGTTTGCCAGGTTTTCTGGGTTCTCCAGGTATAAATCCATGTATTTATTTACCATTCCTAGAATATTATCTCCATCCGATCTGGTTGGATTTCGCAGATCCAGAATAGAAATGTTGTACCCATAGTATTTCCTTGCGATATCTGCATAGTTCCGGTACAAGTCTCCCTTTGTGTCGGTGCATATGAAGCTCATTCCGCTGGCGCAGGCATACTCGATACATGGATATAAAAAGTTGGCTGTTTTACCTACGCCTGCCGCTCCAATCATTAACAGATGGATATCCCCGGAATCAATCAGTGCCATCACTCCCCTCTGCGTAAACTTGGCGCCCACCACAAGTCCCTGTGTCTCCGGAAGGTTTTTCCCCTGCCTCCACAGCTTCGGTTCATATGACACATATGCAAATGTCTTCCGGATTTCTGCCTCACTGGCAAACCGGGCTGTACCGTATTGTCCATCTCCTACGGTTTTGGATTTAATCCCATTGAGTGAATAATGGTTTGCCACAAGTGGTATGACTCCAAACAGGATGAGCATACCAATGCCGACACATACAAGTGGCACAAGCTGATTTTCTAACAAATTACTCCCCCTTTTCCAAGAACAAGTACGCAACACCTTAGATACAGGCCAGATTTAATTCTCTTTCTATTGCGGGCTGTACCAGAAACTCATCAGCCGCTTGTGCCGGCTGTCCATGCGCGGCCTTACAGTCTTCATTCCAGTCTTTATAGACGGAACGTTCCTCCTTCGTATTCTGATATCCCAATTCCAGCAGTTCATCTGTGATACGCCTCATCGCCTTTATTCCTGCAGCATCATGATCCAGACACAGGCGAATTGTTTTCAGCTTCGGATTTTCTTTCAGCATCTGGTACATGGACTGACGCCCAACACCGCACAGTGCCACATAACTATGATTTTCCCAGTCCTCCTTATGAAGCGAGATATAGGAAATCAAATCAATGGGCGCTTCAAATACATACAGGGTATCGCTGGTTCCCTTCCAATGAAAGCTGTACCGAGGATCACTCCCTTCAATATTCCCGCGGTAACTTTTCCCGTAGGTGTAGATTCCCTTTTTATGTGCATGTCTGGCTGTCCCTGCTTCATCTTTTCCCACAAAGACTGCATTATGAAATTGCTTTGCACCATCCTTTGACGGCTCCAGACTTTCGTAAATCAGACCGCGTCTTACAAATGCATCCACAATCTCCCGATCCAGAAACCGGTTTTTCAATAGATAAGCGTATACCCGCCGCATGTTGTTATTGGACGGTGGAAGCACAAATGGCGCCTTTGTTCTTTCTTCTCTCTGGCTTTGTTTGTATGCCACCCCCTGTTCCCCATTCAGCAGCATGATAACTGCATCCGGATAGCTTTTCCCATGAACATATTGGACAAAGCTGATTGGGCCGCCGCCTTTTTCTTCCGCATGATCATACCAGGTATTTCCCCGGACCGTGATACTATGGTCGCTGCTCAAACGCCATTCTCTCCCGGCTGAAATGAGTTTCTCTCCATTTGCCCGAAGAAAATCCACCAAGTCCACGGAACCGGCCCGCTGTTTCTGCTCTTCTGTAAAATACACATACCCCATCTGCTCACCTCCACTTTTGTTAATACAACAGTTCCTGCGGCTCAAGGTCATCTCCCTTATGGCCCTGCGCCACCTTCTTCTCCCGTATTTTACGCCGCATTTTTCGATCCACACTGATACGCCTTGCTCCCTCTCTCCGTTCTTCCTCCTGGAATATCTTAGTCAGCTGATGCAGGAGCCGTGTTGCTGACAGAAAAACAGATGAATCCTGAAACGAATCCAGATGTTCCAGCAAAAACTGGGCATAGATATTTCCTTGTGCTGCCGCTGCCTCCAACAGTGGGATGGCTTTTTCCCGGTCCCTTGGAACATCCCGCCCGCAAAGATACAATTTTCCCAATGCATACTGGGCGAACTGATTTCCACGGTCCGCACACCTGGATAGCCAGGTAATCGCTTCTTCTACATTTTTCGGAACATCCTCTCCCAGAAGATACAACTTACCCAACTGAAACTCCGCATACTCATTGCCGCCTTCCGCAGCCCGTTTGAAATAATCGATGGATCGTTCCATGTCTTTCGGTACGTCCTCTCCCCTAAGGAACAGCTTACCAAGCGTATAAAGTGCATATGAATTGTTGGCAACCGCAGCCTGCTTAAGCCATTCCATGGCCAGTTCCACATTCTCTTCAATCTGCTCTCCCGACAGATAGAGACGTCCCAGACGGTACGCTGCATAGTCATGTCCCTTCAGGGCTGCCTTCTCAAATAATTCGATTGCACGTTTAATATCCGGTGGAACCACCTCGCCCTCCAGATACAATTTCCCTAAGGAATACATGGCCGCTGTATTCTCTCCTTCTGCGGCTTTCTGAATCCACTCCAATGCCAGTTGTAAATCTCCGGTCCCTGTTTTCAGCCAATGGCTTGCCAGCGCATACTGGGCATATGCATTTCCCAACCTGGCTGCTTTCTGCCAGAACTCTACCGCCTTTATTTCCTCTTTTTTAGTTCCGGTTCCCGTATAAAACATCTGTCCCAGGCGATATTGCAGTTTGTCATCATGGCTTTTCTTTTCCAGAGCAAGGAAGCCTTGGAAGGCCCACTCAAAGTAAGTAGCCGCTTGTTGTCCATTAGGCTCTGTTCCGATTCCATCACGGTACATCTTCGCCAACTCATAACTTGCATACGGGTTTTCCTGCTCCGCGGAACAGCGATAGAGATTTCGTGCCTGTCGGTAATCCTGTTCTACCCCCTGCCCCCTGTAATAAAGACCGGCCAGAGAATATTGGGCGTACTTATGATTCTGTCTGACCGCTCTGGCAAACCATTCCGCCGCTTTACCATAATCTTGCTCCGTACCTAAACCTGCCGCATACATTTTCCCAATCCGGTACTGCAGATAGGGTTTCTGCCTTTCTTTTGCCGATGACTCTGCTTCCATAAATGCAGCAAGCGCTTTTGCATACCAATCCTGTGCGGCATTGGGATCCGCTTCCCTGCCAAGTCCATCTGAAAACATCCGGGCGAGATCATACATGGCAAGCGCGTTTCCTTTATCTGCTTCCTGTTGAAACAGTTGGGATGCCCGTTCAAAATCTGGCGCTGTCTCCTCACTCCCGTATAAACACTTTCGTGCTTCCTGGTATTCTTTACTCCATTTAACGTAAGATTGACATCCGACATAGGAATTTGAAGTAGCTTCCCGTTCCGGCGCATTGATTTCTAGCGTTGCTTCATACGTCTCCGCCTCTACCGGTAAATCATCCATCTCATTCTCTTGCAGTAATTCTGTTGATTCTAATTCCTCCTGTGCATGTTCCTCTGGTTCCTGCTCCTCTGGTTCCTCATCAAATATAAAATGGTGACTGCCGATCTGTAATACTTCGGCAATCACCATGTTTTTGATACTTTTAAATTGTGGCTGTTTTGATAAAGATGGAAGCGGCGGATGACTGTTTGAGTAAAATTGTAATATCTGGTTATTCCATTCACCCCAGGTCTGATACAGTTTTTCGACCCCAGGTTCCTTTGCCAGCTCATCAACAATCTGGTCCACCATTTTTTTCACATCCGCCTTCAGATAACCGTATACCTTTTTCCCTTTTGTTTTTTGCAGCCGGCCAGCAAGCAGACAGATCAGTCTTTCAATCTCCGGATTCACCAGCACTTCCTGTTCCAGTTGACCCAACAGTTCTTTCATCACCTGTTCTGCCTCTTTTTTCAAATCCGTGCGAGCCTGGTTCTGCTCTTCATAGAGGTTGGCAAAATCCTGACGGAAGATACTATGAGCCAATTCGGAACGCATGGCTTCAATCGCCGGCTCCGTCAAATATCCATCATTATCTTTTGCTGAGAACACCATGATGTGTACATGGGGATGGTGGCTTTCATTGTGAAACGCAGCATACCAGCGCAGGTTCTCACTGTCGATCTTCATGTACTTGCTAAGCATGGCCCGCTTGGAACGCAGAAGCTCCCTCCATTGCTTTCCCGAGTCATATCCCAGACGCGCTGCGTCCTCCCTTCGCAGGCTGACCACGTGTGTCCATACCGGTCCCTTATGGCTTTTCACTTCCTCCTGCACCTTGGAGATCACCACTGGGGTACCGGCATCTGTAAAAAGTCCATGCTCTCCCACACGATCTACATGGGGACGGTTCGCCAGATAGTCCACGTAGTTCTCCCGATCTGAAAGCTGATCCTGGTTCCATTCCAGCACAGTGGAAATAAATTCAGAGGCAATTCCAATGGTTGGATGTCTCTTAAAATCTTCATACTCCAACATATTGTTTGCTTCTGGAAAATCCTTGAGAAGCTGGGCAATCAGTTTTTTCTGTGCTACGGTTACCGGGAGTTCCCGCTTGCTCTCATCAATCTTTTCTACCCCTTCCCTGGTAGCGATGTATTTCACATAGTTCGCAAGTTGAGCAGCTGGTGCATCTTTCATATAGCGGCTGGTGAAAATAATTTTAGGCATAACCTGTTCCTTCTATGAACTTTTATAGCGCGGCGGGCAATAAAATATCAATAAATCAAAGCCGTATTCACCATCTCCCTGTTCGTCTTCATAATAGTTGCAGTCTATATAAAAGTTATCAAAAACAAATGCTGTCACCCGCTTCTCCAACAGACGGATTTCACGTGTTTTAAAATTTACAATTCCGAGATTGTAATACGTTTCATCATAGCACTCGTCCAACAGTGTGTTGAGGCAGCTGGTACAGAGAAACTCGGATACCTTCTCCAAGTCCAAACCTATCTGGCTTTTCATACTGGCCTGCCCGGAATAGTAGCCCCGGCTGCTGTCTGTGCTTCCCCACACGGACATACCATCTTCTCCTGTTGTCAGCATATTGAAACTGGAACCGTCCCAGCCATTTTTAATTCTTCTTCCATGATCATCATATTCATTGATGCTGATATGAGAAATCCGGAACGTATTTAAGTCAATGATTCCAATGTTATCTTCTCCCCAATATGCTGGTAGCAGTGTCCCCTTCCCCTCTCCACAGAGCTGACAGTCTGATGGTAAGGTATCAGAAATATAAACCGGCTCTGTAACATGTTCCCGAACCACAGCACCACTGCTTTCATTAAATGGGGGCATTTGTTCTGCACATCCAGCCATCATAATCACACACAGCATAAGCCCTGCACTACCTCTTATAAAGTTCCATTGTTTCATCGTATTCACCTCCCACTATAACCTGTTGAAAGTGATTAAATGTTGTTTTTATTTCTTTTCTCTTGCCTGTCCTAACTTTCCGAACAATTCCATGCAGTCTTTTGCCCCCTGGAAATATAAATAATCTCCATCACGCTCTGAGAGTAACTCCATCTTCTCAAGGTAAGTTTCTAACATATGTTTCTTCTCTGCCGGAAGCTGTTCCATCAGTGCTTTAACCTCTGTACTCAAGATCTCCAGTTCATCCAGCAACTCCCGTTCCGATCCTTTGGCTTCGACTCTCCGATTCCGCAACACCTCTCTCGCTAACCGGTGGATGATAACCTCCATGCTCTGATCCTGTTCCATGTTGATTCTCCTCTCGCATCATTCTCTTTTACTTTATCGTTACTTAAACTTCCCGTTTCTGATATCGGTAAGCATCCTCAAACTCAATCGCTCCGTTAATCCGCTTCACTTCCTCTACGCATTTTACATGCAGTCTGTGCAGCGCCTCCTCATCTACGTCATGGGAATACGCAATCACATGCGCCAGCTTGGACAACTCCACTGCCAGTTTAAAATCCATCCGGGCCAGACGGTTTTCACTGTCATGTACCGTACCGGTGAGAACGGAGGATAATGTCTGAAGCAGATAGTTCTCCGCTTTTCTGGAATGAAGATATCCGATATAAAACTTCACCGCTTCCGCCACGAACTCGTTTCTGGACCGGGCTCCTGCAAAATCCAGCAGCTCATCCGCCCAGTCTACCAACTCCTTCTCCATGTAAACGCCTATGCGCACCTTCTTTGTTTCGTCCTCCAGCTCCTCCCCTCCTTCGGTAATCATAAAAATGCCGCAGATTTCCTGCACTTACGCCATTTTCATCCCACGCCAGCACCAGATTTTCTTCTCCATGCCAACAAAGTATTCAAACCGGAATCCCCGGACGGCTTTGCCGGCCGATGTTTCCCGGGGTTAGGCTGCGAAAGCAGCATAACCCCTTTAACCTGCACCACTTTCGACCCAACCTGTCCTGTAGCTGCCTGTCTGTATAACCTCCGGCCACAAAGGCCCAACAAGGCCGTCATTCCTGCCAAGGGCATCCCAGCCCCACTCCGCCTATCAAAGCGACACAAACGGCCAAATACAGGCTCACGTTCCCGGAATAGACGCTCTATCCCATCATGCCAGGCTGCCGTAGTTCCATCTCCAGCTCGCAGATCTCCACTTCTGACAGGTCAAACTCGGAAAGCGGATATAATTCATGGGGAAAATCCCCCAAACCCTGAGCCTGTAGATAGGCTGCATTGCTGGCATTAATCCCAAGATCGCTCTCATCTCCAGTCTGGCAGGCATAGACCTGCTCTACACTGCCATCCTCAAATCGGAGGTACATTCCCTCGGTAATCTCATTGCCATGCTTATCCTGATACCTCATACACTGCCCGCCTGTTCCATCTCCTGGCCTGTCTGATTTCTCACACGGCTCTCTTCCGCCTGCCGCCTCGGCCTGGCCGGCTTTGCCGTTCCCTCCCTGGCAATCTTGTCATCCAGGTACTCCCGGGTGGCCTGCGGCACATACTTCTCATACATCTTCTGCAGGTAATCGCTCAACTCCGCCTTCAAATCCGCTTCCTTTTTGCCCATGTGATAGGTCAGTGCATCCAGTCGCTCCGTGTTAAAGGTCAATGTCAATGTGGTATTTTTCATCCAAACTTCCCCTTTCATGTATTCTTTAACTGTGGGCTTACCGGCTCCTCCTCCGGTTCATTCACCCATGTTTCATATTCCTGTTCGCTGCAATAGCCCCCGAGCATAGCGGAAAACGCATCCAGCCGGCTGGGCTTCACCCCGGACAGATCCATCTGCAATCCGTAAAATCCCTGATACACTCTCTTTACCTTTGCATTCAGGACATCAGCCCATGCTTCCTTTCCCGCCTTCGTCAACGTCCCTGTATCCAGTTCAACGATGGTATGGGGCACATTTTCTATCTCCTCATGTATCAGATGGACATTCTCCCACCGGGAGGACAGTAAGTCCCTTAACCTTACACAGCCGGATTCATCCATCCCTTTAACAGGCGCGGTGCCATCTTCAGCCTCTTCCTGCGGTTTTACCTCATAGTTCGGGCAAAAGTTCAGATAATAGTACACAGCAAAATGGTCCTCGCCAATATCGACATGCGCCACCTCCGGCCGTTCTGCCATCATGTCTGCCAGAAGTTCCTGTAAAAACAGGCTGCCGGAAATATCCAGGCCAGACTGCTCTTCTATCTCAACAAAGCTCGTGATCCAGTTCCCCTCCGTTGTCTCCTCCGCTCCTTCGGCTACCATCCCATGTACCACATTGGACAGCCGGCCCACAAATCTTGATAAGGATGGATATTCCAAAACCGTCACATCCGGCACGAAAGATGCATACCTGGCATAGGAACTGCCTTCCGACTCCACCAGCACACCATCCCGGTAACCTTCACCAGTGACCAGCAGACAGTGATACACACCGTTCTTCCCATCTACATACATCAGCTCCGAGTGCTTTTCAATAAATGCATAATCCCTACAAGGCCTTCTTAAAAACTGTTCGTATTCTTTGGCCGGCAGGTGTATCACCTTTGTAATCTCCGCCTCCCGAAGCTGGAAATCCGGCTTGCGCTCAAATATTGCCTGTATCAACCAATCCCTCCTCTGTCCATGTTCTCAATCAGAACAGGCCGCTATGCTGCTACCCATAGCGTCCCTGTTCTGATTCTTATTCTGTTTTCTACAAGCCGACCGCCATGATCAGACGCATGGCATCTCGGAAACCGTTCATATATAACTCCCGGCATTCCGTCTCGGATATACAGAACTTGTCAACCAACTGATTGTCCAGCCATTCCCGGTCCTCCTCTGACAGGGTGTGCAGGATGCGGTCCATCCTGGTCACATACTCTTTCATCTCCAGGTCATAGGTCTTGGACCGGCTCATCCCAAACTCATCCCGGAGTTCCTGAACGCGCTTTACCATCAGTTCTTCTGCCTGCTCTGCAAGCTCTCTCATTGTCTCTCACCTCCTTGCACCAGCCAACATATCCTATAGCCGGCCACAAGTCGATACCTATAACCACCAAAGATTTTCGTGGAATCCAATCAAAACTAAGCGGCCGGAAGCCTGGCAAATGCATAAAAATGGCTGCGCCAATAGTTGGAATCAATGTTCGCATAACCGATGGGATCCCCACAATGCAACATTTGGTTCCCGCCAACATACAGGCCCACATGACTGACCGGAGTAGAGGAAGCATAGGTCTTTGTGAAAAATACCAGATCCCCCGGCTTCGCTTCCTCCCTTGGAATCACAGCGCACTGGTCAAAGATTCCCTGGGCCGATGTCCGCGGCAGCTGGTACGCCCCGGACTGGGTATAAATCCAACAGATATAACCGCTGCAGTCAAAGGAAGTCTGAGGGCTTGAACCTCCCCACCGGTAAGGAAAACCAATGTACTTGCTCGCTTCCGTAAGCAGTGCTTGGTAACTGCCGTCTCCCATGGCGGCCCCGGCCATCGTCCCTCCCGGAACAGCCGGACCATAGACTGCAACCGTGTAGATTCTCTGGGCATTTGCCTCCTGCTCTGCCCCGATTTCCAATCCCAGGCGCTGCCTAATATTGGCATACACAGTGCTAAGGTCTGTGATCGGGATAGCCGCCGTGTAGGAATCCCCGTCCTCATCTTCCCGCTCCTCATACTCCACGAAGCAGTCCACAAACTCTTTCTGTGCCAGAAGTGATGGCTGTGCGCTGCCAAAATACATGGCATAAAAAACAGCTTTGATCCGTTCCGTATCCAGTTCCCCATCTTCCACATGGTCGATCCCTGCGATCAAATCCTCCAGGGAGGTGAAGCTGGTCCGCATGTCCACAATGTACTTCCGGTATTCTTCAGGCACCTGGCTGGAAATAACCCCGTCCCGGAACACCAGGTCAACCGCAGATACGTTGTGGGAGCTGGTCCCATCCATAATGCTTAACAGCATAATGATCACTAAAACAAACGGCACCAGAACCGCCGCCACAACCGAGGCGATCACATTTCTTCCACGTTTATCCGCTGCCACAGCTACTGCCGCTTTGACAGCAAGAAGCGCCGCTGGAGCTGCCATATCATTTTTCTCCTTTCTCTGCTCTATTTTTTCCTTCGCGCTACTCCTTCGTTTTAAGATGGCAGGGGACAGGCCAGCGTGCTCCTTCCATGTGTCGCTATATCTGTTCCCTATTATACACTATATCGGTATTTATTCAACCGATTGGCACGCTGTATATGCGCAATAAAGTAGGTTAAACTGTTGATATCGTGTATGAAACGGGGTGAACATATGACTGAACACAACGCAAAGGAAATCGGCCTGCGCATCCGCCGCCAGAGGGAAGCCCTTGGCTACAGCCGGGAACGGCTGGCTGAGCTTTCCGAAATATCCAATTCCTTTCTTTCCGATATCGAGCGCGGTGACCGGGGCTTTTCCGTTGCATTGCTGGGAAGGCTCGCCCGTGTACTGGGGCTCTCCTCCGACTATATCCTGTTCGGAACTGAACAGGTCACCGATGTCAGCGCCATCACAGACATGCTTTCTGGTCTGGATGGGAAGTATCTGCCAGAACTTAAGGAACTTCTGAGCGCCTATCTTAAAACGATTACGATTGCTGAAAAACAGGATGATTAACGCACAAAGCTGCCGCGGTATGAGCAGCTTTTTTGCTTGCCTTATAAATGAAAACCGTCCAGATCATGAAAACGCTGCTGGTGATACTGGGACTCCTCCTGCTTCATCATCTCCTCTGTCCGCTCCAGGGCATGTTCCAGCACAGCCGTATCGAATCCGGCTGTTTGGTATCCCTCTTCAATCACCTTGTAATAAGATTCCGAAGGCATCCCGAGAAAGCGCACGTCATTCATCACGTAGACCATGGCGGAGATACTTTTTCCTTCCAACTCCACGTCCATCATCTCCTTCCGGTACAGATGGGGCCAGCCCTCATACCGGTCCAATGCCGCCTCATCGAGAGCCTCAATCTTCCATAACAGAACCGGAACACTCGCCCCTTCCTTCGGCTCCACCGTAGCCACACCGCGGAATAACAACTCGTAATTTTTGATCTCACTGGTTCCCACCACCTTTGCAGTCGGGCAGCGCCGCTCCATCTGAGGGAGATTTAAGTTACTGCCATAAGCAATGTACAGCCTCTCTTGTGTTACTTTTGTCCCTGTTCTTCTTGCCATCTCTGCTTCTCCTTTACATTCCTGTCATCATAGAAAAGGCCGGGGACTGTGCCTCGGCCTCTATGTGCATGTTCTCTTCCTGTCTTACCTGCTCATGGGCTTCCTGTTCCCGGAGTTCTGATTCATTTTCTGTTCCAGAGGTCTCTGGCTCCTCCCGCATCTGCAGCTCCTTCTCCCGTTTCATTCTAAGCCGCTCCTTCTGTGCCTCAGCCTGGGCCGGATCCTTCCAGGCAATACAGCCATCCAGATGTTTCAGCAGGTGAAGCCGCGCCGTTTTAAACTCATCCCCGTTTAATCCCAGCCGAAGCAGCCAAGTACGGAAGGTATATTTCTCATTGGTTGTCTGCGTTTTCCTCCGGCTGGCGCTGGTCTGGTTAAGAGCCTGAGCCCCGATAGCCAGGCAAAGCTGGATGTATGCCTTGATTTTGCCTGCGTGAGTCGTCCCATTAAACAGCCGGAACTCAACTGTCCCTTTCTGAAACACACTGTGCAGGTTCAGACAATGATAACGGCTATCATCATAGTGATCCCTCTGGCGGCTGGCTCCGTTGTACCAGATCTGCCTCACTTCCTCCAGGGTCCCCGGTTTCTTCTGGTTGAGTTCCTCCAGAAACCGCTCCTCCACCGGTTTGCACCAGCGGTTCTGTCTGGCTACCGATACCTGTAACGCCTTATAGATTAAATCCTCCTTTGCTGCCATGATGTTGGTGATGTTGCGGAGGGTCCTTGCATCAAATGGAGAGGCATCGATATGCACATGGATCCCACAGCTGGAATTCGCCAGGGCTCCTGCCTCCCGCAGTTTCCGCACCAGTTCCTGTATGGTTTCGATATCCTCATACCGGCAGATCGGACTCACCATCTCGGTTTTATAGCTGTCACTGGCTGACACGCGACTCTTTCCTTCTTTTCTCTCCGGTTCAATGCTGGCGTCACTCATGAACTTCCATTCCCTGCCCTGGGGATCCAGCGCTACATAGGTGTCATAATAAGTCCCTTCATAGTAGGACTGGGTGCCAAAATAGGCCGCTGTAATCTCTGCCCCACGTTTCCTGGCGATTCCTGTCAGCTCAATCTCAATCCCAAACCGCTGCTGCTTCATGTCCATGGAACCACCTCCCGGTTCATCGTCCGCCTGCCTTTCCAAACAGCTTTGCCTTATAATCCGGCGCCGTCACCATCAGGTTATAACGCTCATTCCCACATTTATAGAGACACACACCACGCTGGGGATAACGGATCAGGCTGAATTCGCTGGCTTCCAGCTGCAGGGTATCTGTATAAAACTTCTCATCTACAGCTCCGGCATTGAACAGGAACTGATGGGTGGGAATGGAGAACAGCGGCTTGGTATATTCCCGGATCCCCTCAATATTAAAATCCTCCAGGTTCTGGCTAGCCAGAATCACAGAAGAGTTTTTCTTTCTCACACGTTTCATGAAGTTTCGGACATACTCTACCGCAGTCAGATTAGAGAGGAACAGGTAAAATTCATCCAGCCCCGCCACCGTATAGCCTACGGTCAGAAGCCGGTTGCTCATGAAGGAAAGGGTGTTAAACAGCAAGGCGTCACGAAGGTTCCGGCTGGCCTGCAGGACCCCTTTTACACCGAAGGTGACGAAGCTGGAATCCGTGATATTGGTATGGCCGTTGAAAAACTTTGCCTCCGGTCCCCTGCACATGGAGTGGAGTCCCAGGAGAATGTTCTGCAACAGTTCCGCGGTATACAGCTGCCGCTCCCCGCTGTCAAACCCTTTGTATTCCGCCTCAATGAGCTCGTACAGTTCGGAAAGGGTGGGATAATCTTTGGAACCCAGCCTCTGGAAATCCGTCTCATCCGTAAGCCCGCACTTGGCGTAGAGACGCTGCACCATAATCTCAATCACGTCAATCTCCCGGTCCGTGAAGTCCTTATAGGAACGGAAAAAGTCTTTTAAAAAGCTGATATGCTGGCTCAGCCGGCTCCGGATCCGGAAGGTTTCCGGCGCATCCGGGTCCTCCGGGCCCTCCCCTTCATCCCATACCTTTGGCTCCAGGGGATTAATCAAAAAACGGCCGCCCATCAGATCGATGAAGCAGCCCCCAAGATTGTTGGTCAGGTCCTCATATTCCATTTCCGGATCCAGGCAGATGACATTCAGCCCGGCCTCCCGCAGGTTACACAGGATCAGCTTTAACAGGTAGGATTTTCCCTGTCCGCTGTTGCCCAGGATGAGGATGGAACCGTTGGTCTTATCGTCCGCCCTCTGGTTAAAATCCACCAGAATATTACTCCCGAACTTATCACGTCCCACATAAAAGCCATGGGGATCCGTCTTCCCGCTGTAATTAAAGGGATAGAGGTTCGCCACACTGCTGGCCGGCAGAACCCGCTCAAACTGATCCCGGAACACATTTCTTCCGCTTGGCATCACACACTGAAAGCCCTGCTGCTGGCGCAGGAGGAGCCGGTCCACGTTGAGTTTTGAACGGATCAGTTCGGTCAGGACCTCCGTCTGCAACAGCTTCAGGCGGTCGTATTCATTGGCGGTCAGTTCCATATAAACAGCCGTATGCAGGAGCGGTTCCCGGTTGCGGTGGGTCCTTGCCACAATCATCGCCACATCCTGGAGATTGCTCTCCGCCTGGACCGTCTGCTGTAAGTCATTGGTACTGGACTGATTCAACCGGTTCTTACTGGCGGCATTGCTGATGATTTTCCGCTCCTCCGCCGCACTGACATGGCGGGTATAAATCTTTAAGGTGACCCCATCCTTTTCCCCCAGCCGTTTTAAAATTGCCTGCTCCTCCGTGGAAGTCGGGTACTCCCTCAGCGCCCAGACACAGCGGTACGTGTTGCCACAGATGAAGTAATCAGTTTCAAACTTGATGACGGAGGGCGCAATCATGTCCAGAAATTCCTGGATGCGCACATCGTCCTTTTCCGCCACCGGGGCGGTTTTTGCATGTTTCAACGTTCTCCCTCCTTGATTTTGGCGCAAAAAAAGCGCCGGACACATCTCTGCATCCGGCGTCATGCCGTTTTGTTCTTCTGTTGTTACATCTTTGGATTCTGCTGTATACCCTGCGAAGGCTCCATCATGCCCAAGTAGTGGTCCAGCTGCTGGTCGGTCAAATCTGCAACTATTTCTGCAAACGGAACCAGATTGCCCTCTACCGCATAGGCTTCCAGGGCATTGAAATAATCCAGCCGGTTCTCTTTTGCGATAGACACGGCAGGAAATCCATTTGCCAAAAGCTGATAGTTCATAATTAACCGTGCTACCTTTCCGTTTCCATTTGAAAACGGAAGGATTTTTACAAACTCCGCATGGGTCCATGCCGCCAGTTCAATCGGATTTTCTTCTTTGTCCTTCCGACTCAAACCTTCATAAAAATCACGCAGCTGCTGACCCATCTCATCTGGAGATGGTGGAGTATGCCCAGCACCTCTCAGATACACATCCGTGTTTCGGTAAACTCCACTGCCTGTAACATGTTCCATCAGCTGTCTGTGTATTTCTTTTATCATACATCCATCCAGAGGCTTTCTTATTGCTGCACAGTCTTTCATATGGCGGAATGCCTTCTGATGATTGACCGCCTCATAGATTTCCTGCAGCCTCTTACCGCCGATGGAAATCCCATCCTCCAGCAGAACCTTGCTTTCTATCAGGGTCAGAGTATTCCCTTCCATGGCGGTAGAGTTATGGGTATATTCTATCTCAAGCGCCTGCTCGTAGGACTGTAGCGTTAGCTTTGGAATAGACAGCCTGCCCGTCTGGTATAAATCCCTTTTCCTCAATAGTTCCGGATAATTCAATCGCTCCACTCCTTCCGATCAGTGATAATTACGCTCCTTTTACAATATACCACAGGCTGGCTAGACTGGAACCCCCAATTTATAATACCCAGCAGGATTGCTTCCTGCGTTTAATCATCCGGAATGATCCACCGCGCCCCATCAAAATCCTCGAACTTCTCACTAGTACAGCATTGCCAAAATAATAATGAATAGACGTTGCTTTTTTATTGTA
>ENA-UOJP01001501-UOJP01001501.1-human-gut-metagenome-genome-assembly--contig:-C102-NODE-1501-length-27437-cov-35.277262_pt1 | contig 27437 bp, 16 predicted proteins | sample MGYA00242353_ERZ723900 | MGnify/ENA metagenome assembly ERZ723900
GGAATCGGCTAAAGTGCGATGGCGAAATTGGTTGTTTTTACAGTAGCGCTAACACAGGGCCCACGTCTCCGGCGTCGGCTGGCAGCCCGCCGTCGGCAACGGCGGCACCGCCGGCACGACCGGCCAGTCCCGCGCCGTCGAGGCGATCGCCGCCGAGGTCTCCTCGCCGGTCTCCGGCGGCCTGTCCTACAGCGCCCACGTCTCGGGCGTCGGCTGGCAGGACGAGGTCTCGGGCGGCGCCGTGGCCGGCACGACCGGCCAGGGCAGGGCGGTCGAGTGCGTGAAGATGCGCCTGACCGGCGACCTCTCCGAGTACTACGACGTGTGGTACCGCGCCTACGTGCAGGACTACGGCTGGCTCGGCTGGGCCAGCGACGGGGCCCGCGCCGGCACGACCGGCATCGGCTACCGCGTCGAGGCGCTCCAGGTCCGCATCCTCGCGAAGGGCTCGGCGGCCCCGGGCCCGACGGACGGCGCGTACAGGGACCGCCCATTGCATCCGAATTCGGTTGTCCTCAACGTTCCTTGTACAATGCAGAACCCTGAGCTTCCGACTGGCTGCGAGTCCGTTGCATTGACCAATGCGCTTAACTATTACGGATTTGGTTTGGGTAAAACCGTCATTGCAGACGCGTATATGCCTAAGAGCAGTTGGGATTTTGTTACGGCGTTTTGGGGCAATCCTCATAGCGCTTCGAATGGAAACTGCATATCTGCTCCCGGACTGACCAACACCGCTAATTCTTTCTTGATTAGTAGTGGCAGTAGTTTGCGAGCCTACAATGTGACTGGTACTGGTTTCTATGACCTTTATTCGTACTTGGAAGCCGGGCATCCCGTTATTATTTGGTCGACGATAGGTATGCAAAACCTGGGAAGTTGCTATGCGACTCAGGCTTACGGTGGAAGGGTTTATCGAACCTATACCAACTCTCACACCGTTGTTTTAAGAGGCTTTAATCGCTCCCTAGGTACCGTTTACATTGCCGATTCACTCGCTGGCTATGTCTCTAACTCAGCTCAGCGCATTGCTTCGCTATACTCGCAACGAGGAGCTCAGGCGGTCGTCATTAAATAGACGCCGTCGAAGTCGAAGGAAGGTGGAATCGTGAAGCGTCTCTTAGATGTGTCCGTTTCTATACTTGTGGTTATCGCGTTGTTCATGAGTCAATCATGGGCCGTGACTGCTGCATATGCCGATTATTCAATTGACGGATCTGATGATTCAAACAGCTTTCATCTTGAAGGCTCTACTTCCAATCAAGTTGAGCCTATCTCTGAGGGGCAAGAATCGGATGCTGGCTCCGTAGATAGCGAGCCTCAAGACGCGCAGCAGGTCTTATCGGGGGAGACTAACGAAGCCGCTGCCGCTGATTCTGCCTCCAACGATCAGCTCACCGTCAAAAACGTTAGTGTTTCTGCCCATGTGCAGAATATTGGCTGGATGGATCCGGTTGGTTTGGGTAAGGTTGCCGGAACCACGGGTAGGGGCTTGAATCTTGAGGCACTAAAAATCTCACTTGAAGTGGATGGAGCCACCTCTCAAGAACAGATTGCAAATGCCGTATCCGTCGAGGCCCACGTCTCGAACGTCGGCTGGCAGGCCGCCGTCGGCAACGGCGGCACCGCCGGCACGACCGGCCAGTCCCGGGCCGTCGAGGCCCTGAGGGTCAGGCTGTCCGGGGAGCTGTCCGCCCGCTACACCGTCTGGTACCGCGTCCACTCCGCGGAGTTCGGCTGGCTGGGCTGGGCGTGCGACGGCGCCGACGCCGGCTCGGCGGGCTACGGCCGCGCCGTCCAGGCCGTCCAGGTCGCGGTCCTGCCCAAGGGCGACCCCGCCCCGGGCGACACCGCCTGTCCTTTTAAGAGCCGTAGCGATGAACCTGCCTCAATCATTGTTCGCTCACATACGTCAAATATTGGTTGGATGTCGCCCGTAGGCGGCGGATCTGTTGCCGGGACAACTGGTAGGGGCCTCCCCATGGAGGCTCTTGAGGCTCAGCTTGGCTGGTATGGTCACTCGGGCTCCATTGAGCTTCGTGGCCATGTTTCTAATGTCGGATGGCAGCAGTGGTCTGCGGGGCACTGTGGAACGACTGGTAAGTCTCAGCGTCTCGAAGCCGTTCAGATTCGTCTAACCGGTGAGGCAGCTGAAAAATATGACGTCTGGTATTGTGCTCATGTGTCAGGTATAGGCTGGCTTGATTGGGCTTGCAATGGAGCTGCCGCTGGTTCTGCCGGTAAAGGCAAGGCTATCGAAGCGGTAAAGGTAATCCTTGTGGAGAAAGGCGGAGCAGCGCCTGGCTCTTCGAGCAATGTCTTTATCGGCGATCTAGATGCTGTTGCGGTTTCCGGATCCGCCGTTTCTGGAGAGAGTCTTGGCTTATCTTCTGGTCAAAAGGCTACGATCGGGGGCAAGGGCGCCAAACCGCTGAACTCCATTGCCTTAAGCGTTGCAGGCCAAACTGATGACGGGTCAATTTCCTATGCCGTTATGGATTCATATTCAGACTGGGGCGCTTTTTCATCGGATGGCGGTGCTGCCAAGGCGGTATCCGGCGCACCCATAAAAGCGATAAAAATGTCGCTGAGTGGCCAGTTTGCTGCCAATTATGACATTTGGTATCGAGTATGCGATTCCGGTAATGGCTGGACGGGTTGGACGTCAAATGGTCAGGCATGTGGCGTTTCTGGCGGTTCTTCCGGTTTGTGCGGCATAGATGTTGTACTTGTTCGTAAGGGCCAACCTGCCCCTGGTCCTACCAGTAATGCATTTATCGAAACGTCGGGAATCGGTCTTGTATCCCAGGCGCACGTTGCTTCTGCGGGCTGGTTGGCTCCCGTTGGCAATGGCGAAACTGCCGGTCAGACGGGCATGTCTCGTTCTCTGCAGGCGTTGTATGTTTCGACGCAGGGTATCGATGCCTCCGTCGAAGTATCGGCGCACGTTGCGAATATCGGTTGGCAACCATACGTCTCGGGTGCTTCCTACGCTGGCACTGTTGGCAAGGGCCTTGCAATTCAGGCGGTTAAATTAAGGCTCACTGGCAACGACGCTTCAAAATACGATATTTACTACCGTGTTCATGCGGCGGATTATGGCTGGCTTGGTTGGGCTAAAAATGACGCCGCAGCTGGCACCGTTGGACTGTCTAAGCAGGCCGAGGCAATTCAAATTAAGTTGGTTGCCAAGGGTTCGTCCGAGGCTCCCGTTCAAGATCATGCTGCTTTGATCCAGCTTCCCGGGCTATCTGCTAAGGCTAATTGCTCCGGTCTTGGCTGGCAAGCGTCCGTTGGCAATGGCGGTGTTGCCGGAACGGTTGGGCAGAACCGTGCCATGGAGGCCATGCAGTTGTCGCTTTCCGATAGCTCCATGAGCGGTGGCATTTCGTATTCTGCTCATGTATCCAATATCGGTTGGCAGTCTGCTGTTTCGGACGGGGCTACATCGGGAACTGTTGGCCAAGGGCAGCAGATCCAAGCTGTGAAGATTAACTTGACTGGCGACGTTTCGAATTACTTTGATGTCTGGTATCGCGTCCATGTGTCAAATTACGGATGGCTTGGCTGGACCAAAAATGGATCGCCCGCGGGTACCACGAAGCTTGGCATTCCTGTTCAGGCTTTACAGGTAAAGATTGCCCCCAAGGGCGCTTCCGCACCAGGCTCTACGTCTGATTCGTATTTTGAGACCTATCGTTATATGGGGTATCAGACCCCGGGATCATATCCAAAAGTTAGTTGTAATAGCGTACAGCTTCCTTCATATTGCACCGGTTACTTTACGTATGTCACGCCTTCTCGAATTCCTTACAACGCTTCACGACAGGATTGCATCAACGCATTCGTCCAGCGTGCTCGTGAATATATCGGTACTCGTTATATCGAGCCGTGGTCTTCTTGGCCAGGGGATGCAGTTGATTGCTCGGGCTTGGTGCTGCAATGTTTGTATGCGACTGGCATGGATATGGGTTGGTATAACCCCTATAACCATCGTTGGTTGCCCGAGCAGACCTATAACTCCATGAACTGGTATCGCAACAACACGTTTATGCCGGTTAGCACCTCTGCTATGCAGAGGGGAGATGTGGTCTACTACCGGGGTCATATTGGAATCTACATTGGAAACGGTCGAATCATTGATTCGTGGCCGGGGATCGGTGTGACCGAGCGCTCGGTCAATGCTCCAGGTCGTGTAATCGGCGCAGCTAGGCCTTTTGCATAGAGTCTGTTGAGGCGCTCCGTTGCAGGAGCGCCTCTTTTTGACTGTATGGTAAACGTTGCTTTTCTAAGCTTTAAATGCCTGTATGGAAGTGCGGTAATATAGCAGCTATTCGGTCTTTACATGTGGTCAATGTCCGGGGGGATATACATGAAACATCTCAAAGCGTCTGCGGCTTTGGTTTGTACGCTATTGATGGGCTGGTCGCAAATCATTCAGCCTTACAGCGCGTATGCGCTGTCGGTTCAGGCCGCCGCTGCCTCGCAGTCGGTCTTGCAAACATCAATCGAGCACGAATCTCAAGGTGTAAGTTCTCAGGGGGTGCAGGACGATGCCTCGGGTTCTCGGGGTGTGACCGAATGGTATGGTGACGATGCAAATGCTGCTCGTCCTGATGGGGAAACAGATTCGGATTCCGGCGAACAGCCTGGAATTGGCGTCGAAGAATCTGGTGTTGACGAGTCAAACGGTGAAGCCCCAACCGATGATTCCGCTGAGATGAATTCCTGCGAAGCAGACTCTTTGGAACCGAACTCTTGGCGTTTCGAAAACGGCGTGCTTATCGATTCTGGCAATGGCGACATCGATGCGCAGTCTTTAACTGACGATTCTTTGCCCAATGGCGTTGTCGCGCGCGGCATCGATGTCAGCAATCATCAAGGAACTGTTGATTGGAATAAGGTTAAGGCCGCGGGGATTGATTTTGCCATTCTCAAGGTCGGTCCGGTTTACGGAAAACCTGACGATTCTTTTGAAAGGAACGCTGCTGAATGTGAACGCCTCGGCATTCCTTATGGCGTGTATTACTACTCCTACGCCCGTTCTGTAGAGGATGCCAATAAAGAGGCCGACAGGACACTTGCTTGGCTCGGTGGCCATCATCCGTCGCTTCCCGTCTATTATGATCTTGAGGATAGCTATATCTTGCAAGATCCGGATTTCAGCAAGGATAAGCTCACTCAGATTGCGCAGACTTTTTGCAACCGTATGGAGGCCGTTGGCTTTAAGTCGGGTATCTATGCGAACCTTAACTGGCTTAACAACTACCTGAATTCTCCGTCGTTGAACGGTTATGACCATTGGGTCGCTCAATATAATTGGCGTTGCGATTATGCTGGCAGCTACAGTTTCTGGCAGTATTCAAGCAGCGGTAATGTCCCGGGCGTTAACGGACGCTGTGACATGAACTACTGCTTCAACGGTTCTCTTCTGAACGTAGACGACAGCAAGATGCATATTCAGTATGAGGCACATGTCTCGAATATTGGCTGGATGAGCAGCAAGCGCGACGGATCTACAGCTGGCACAACGGGGCAGTCTAAATCAGTGGAGGATCTTAAGGTCGGCATCTTGAATCCTGTTGAAGATGGCTCTGTGCAAATTAACGCCAATGTAAGTGGCATCGGCTGGCAGGGCTGGGACACCCCCTCGGCCTCCGAGGGCGGCACCACCGGCCAGGGCCGCGCCGTCGAGGCCGTGCGCCTGAGGCTCACGGGCTCCCTCGCCAAGGACTACGACGTCTACTACCGCGTCCACGCCTCCAACATCGGCTGGATGGCCTGGGCCAAGGACGGCGAGGAGGCCGGCACCACCGGCTTCGGCAGGAGCGTCGAGGCCGTCCAGATCAGGCTCGTCAAGAAGGGCGACGCCGCCCCCTCGTCTGACGGGGCCAACGTCGACTACGCCTTCAAGAAGAAGCCCATGTCCCTGACCTACCGCGCCCACGTCTCCAACGTTGGCTGGCAGGGCGCCGTGTCCGACGGGGCGACCGCCGGCACCACCGGCCGCGGCCTCGCCCTCGAGGACCTCAAGCTCTCCCTCGACAGCTCCGATTACTCAGACGGCTCGTCCGTCCAGATCGACGCCCACGTCTCGGGCATCGGCTGGCAGGGCTGGGACACCCCCTCGGCCTCCGAGGGCGGCACCACCGGCCAGGGCCGCGCCGTCGAGGCCGTGCGCCTGAGGCTCACGGGCTCCCTCGCCAAGGACTACGACGTCTACTACCGCGTCCACGCCTCCAACATCGGCTGGATGGCCTGGGCCAAGGACGGCGAGGAGGCCGGCACCACCGGTATGTCGTGCTCTCTCGAGGCTGTTCAGATTAAGCTCATTAAGAAGGGTGCTTCCCATCCTGATACATCGGGATATTCCCATCTTGAAATACCTTCGGTGACATATTCCTCTCAGGTGAAAGGCGCTTGGCAGAATTCCGTCTCGGCCGGTGAGGTGTCCGGTACAACTGGTCAGGGAATTCCCATCACCGGGTTTTCGGCTAAAACTACTTCATCTGTTGCCGGCGGGATTAATTATCAACTGCATCTTTCGAATGTGGGCTGGACGTCTGGTAAGTCAAATGGAGTGCAGCTTTCGTCTACCGCTGAATCCAATTCGGTTGAGGCTATTAAAATTTCTCTTTCTGGTGACTTGGCAACCTATTTTGATGTTTGGTACAGGGTTCATGTCGATAACGTCGGCTGGCTTGGTTGGACTAAAAATGGCTCCGTTGCCGGTAGTACTGGCTATGGGGCGCATGTCCAAGCTATCCAAGTTCGACTTACGAGGAAGGGCGCCAATGCCCCCGGGAGCACCGTTTCGCCGTGTTTGCTTGGGCAACCAACCGCGTTTGCAAATCCCATGCAGAAGAAAATTGTAGATCTTGCCCGACAGGTGCCGTCTCCTGGCCCGGGATTGTGCTCCGAGTGGATTGCAGATATCTATGAGCGTGCCGGATTTAGGAATGTCCATACAGATGCCTGCGATTACTACTGGGATTACTGTAAATACACCGATTATTCTCATTTGAAAGTCGGAATGGTCATTGCCGTTCCTTCGCATACGCATACACGCATGGGCAGCATTTACGGTTACGTATGTCTCTACATCGGTAATAACCAGGTTATGGATAATGTCGGTCGGATCAGGACGCTCGATATGGCGTACTGGTTGGATTATTATTCCACCTCATACAAGCCAAAATGGGGCTGGTATGACAACGTGCCGCTTGCATAGCAGGTCGAAATTCGTGTTTTCACACAGGTTCTAGCAAATATTCTGATTAAAACGAACGGGTCGTTTTGTAACGGTCCGTTCGTTTCTATTTAAGTGCCATTCACGTTTTCGGTATTTATGCAATTGCCGTAACGATAAATAATGATGCTAAATATGGTCGATTAATGGGGGAGTCGAATGAAAAAGACGCAACGACTGCTAGCAACGGCAATGATGCCATTACTGATCCTTCAGTGTCTTCTGACGCCCCTTTCCGTCTGGGCTGATTCTTTACCTGTGCAACCGGAATCCACTGATTATATCGATAGTCCTGCCAGCAGCTCGGAAGACGAGAGCTTTGTCTTAAATGACGATCAGCAGGGGATTGAAGTCGAGCAGCCGACTGTGTCAGACAATGATTCTCCCTCATCCGTTTGTAGCGAGCCTGCCTCCAATGCAACTGATTCGGCGAAACCCGAAAATGATGTATCCACTGTGTTTGGCTCTGTTTCATACCAGACTCATGTACAGGATATTGGCTGGCAAGCTCCCGTTTCAAATGGAATGACGGCGGGCACTACAGGCCGTGCTAAGCGCGTCGAAGCCCTCAAGATAAATTTGCTTTCACAGGATGGCACCCCGCTGGGGAATGACAGCATTTCGGTCCAATCTCACATTACCGGGATCGGCTGGGAGTCTCAGTCGGTGGGTAACGGGCAGGCATCTGGAACAGTTGGACAGTCGCGAGCCATCGAGGCGATCAAGCTATCTTTGTCGGGCGGTCTTTCTGATTCGTATGACATTTGGTATCGCGTTCATTCTGCAAATGTTGGTTGGCTTGGCTGGGCCTCAAATGGTGAGCCTGCTGGAACGCAGGGCTATGCTTATCAGATCGAAGCTATTCAGATTAAGGTGCTTCCAAAAAATGCTCAAGATGCGCCAGCGCGAGGCGATGCCTTTAGGGATCATTCTCAGGAACCGCCTACCGTTTCCTATCGATCTCATGTCTCCAATGTTGGATGGATGGGCGCTGTCGCGGACGGAAAAACATCGGGGGTCATTGACTCAAGAAATGCAATCGAGGCACTGTCGCTTGGTGTTAATTGGTATGGTCACAGAGGCTCTATTTCCTCTCGCGCGCACGTCTCTGGCATTGGTTGGCAAGACTGGTCTTCAGGCGTCATTGGCACGACGGGGCAATCTCGATCCATTGAGGCCGTTCAGTTTAAGCTGAACGGCGAGCTATCTGCTGCATATGACATTTGGTACCGTGTGTATGCTTCCAAATTGGGCGGATGGCTGGGCTGGACGTCTAACGGGTCTCCTGCGGGCTCGGTGGGGAAGGGTGCCGCCATTCAGGGTGTTCAGATTTTATTGGTCGAGAAAAGCGGCCCTGCTCCCGGCGATACGTTGAACCATTTCATTGGAGCTACGGATGTTCTAAACGGGAGCTCGCTCGGTCTCAACGGTAAAAGCCTGGGCTCTGAACAAGGCAAATCAATCTTATTGGGCTCCGAGAACGGCTCTGAACCTTTAACCTCGCTCTCTATTTCGTTTGATAATCAAGAGATTTTAGGCTCAATTGATTATTCCGGCTTCTTTGAATTTGGCGGATGGAGCGGTGCCGTTTCTGACGGTGCTGCGCTTAACTCTAAAAACGATGGGCTTGTTTTAAAGGCGGTGAGATTGGCCCTTACTGGAGATTTGTCTAAAGCCTATGACGTTTGGTATCGCTGTTTTGACTCAAAAAAAGGATGGCTTGGTTGGGCGTGTAATGGCTCGGATGCGGGGGCAACGATATCGGGTTCATTCCTTAAGGCTGTCGAAGTAAGGATTATCAGTAAAGGCAGCGGCGCGCCCGGAGTGACGGACGGAGCATTTGCTTCTGATACTTCCGCCGATTGCGCTCATGTTGTTTACCAGGCCCATTCCGCTAACCGTGGCTGGTCTCCATCTGTTTTAGATGGGCAGGATGCCGGCACAACGGGACAATCGCTTTCTCTTCAAGCTTTGAATGTGTCGTTGTCCGGTGTGGATGACGATTCTCAAATTGAGGCAAGAGCACATGTTGCCAATATTGGTTGGCAGGAATGGCAATCTGCCGGTTATGTTGGGACCGTTGGACAAGGATTGGCCATTCAGGCTCTTGAGCTGCGCTTAAATGGTTCCCTCGCGAATCAGTATGACATTTACTATCGAGTTCATTCGGCGGGCTATGGTTGGTTGGGTTGGGCAAAAAACGGCGATTCCGCTGGAACTACCGGGCTTAATATACAGATAGAAGCTGTCCAAATTAAGCTTGTGGCGAAGGGCAGGGATCCTGGTGCGTCGTCTGTGCCCGCATTTATCTCGGTACCAGCCCTAACGCTCCAGGCGCATGTTGCCACGCTTGGTTGGATGAATCCCGTTGGCAACGGCGGTGTTGCGGGTACGACTGGCAGGTCACTTGCGATTGAGGCTCTGAAGCTAAATATCTCCAGTAGCGTATCGGGCGGTATAGAGTACTCCGCCCATGTGCAGGATGTTGGTTGGCAAAGCTGGGCTTCCAACGGGGATATCGCTGGAACAGTAGGCCGCGCAAAGCGTATCGAGGCTATTAAGATTAGGCTGACCGGTGACTTATCGAACTACTTTGATGTTTGGTATCGAGCGTATTGCCAAGACTTTGGGTGGCTCGACTGGACCTCAAATGGGCAGCCTGCGGGCACGTCGAGGATAGGTTGCAGAGTCGAGTCTGTTCAAGTGAAGATTGTTCCCAAGGGCGCTGGTGCTCCCGGTGCTACCGGACGCCCGTTTACCGATCAGCCCTTGTTGCCTGCCGACATGATGGCCATGCTTAATCTGGCTAATAGATATTCGAGCAATACAAGCTGGCTAATTGCAGTTGACAGGCAAACATGCCGCCTGGGAGTTCTTCGCGGACAGCGCGGTTCGTGGAGCTACGCCCAGTACTGGACCTGCTCTACGGGCGCTCCTAGTACTCCGACGCCTACAGGCGAGTATTCCGTCACCGGCAAGGGTTACTCGTTTGGGCATGGCTATACCTGTTACTACTACACGCAGTTTTACGGGGACTATCTGTTCCATTCGATACCGTACTACCAGGGAACTATTAACCCCATGGACAGCCGAATAGGAATGCATATTTCACAAGGCTGCGTGCGTTTGCCCATCGATCGCGCTAAATGGATTTGGGATAACGTGCCCCTTGCTACCAAGGTGGTAATCTACTAGCCATTCTCGTAAGCGACGAGAGCTTGTTAGAGGGCCCTTTCCTGTTGCCGCAGTCTTGGCAACAGGAAAGGGCCCTTGCCGTTGGACAAGGCTCCTTTTTCTTCGTTCACCTAATTGGTGGCATTAATGAAGCTAACTCCCGATAGTATGGTTATTGACGGCTGTCTATCTAGGAGGCGATTCTTTTGAAAAGGCAATTTAGAGCATTTATTGTTCTGATTTCCTGCTTCATGTCGATGCTGCTTTTGAGCCCTTTGGCTTGTTGGGCAGATCAAAATGTTGGTTCCAACGAATATGAATCCGTTTCAGAGACCCAATCCGACCCCTCGGATCAAACTGCTGCTGTAGCCGATGAAACGGCGCCTTCGATTGATGCTACCGTGGAGCCCAAAGAGGCGGTCCCGGACGTCAGCTATAAATCTCACATTTCAGGCATTGGCTGGGAGCCGACGTTTACATCGAATGGCTCGATCTCTGGCACAACTGGCCAGTCTCGTAGGCTTGAGGCGCTCAGGGTTTCCCTCCCGAATTCAGAGGACCTTGGTATCGAATACCGCTCTCATGTTCAAAATGAAGGCTGGCAGGATTGGGTTTCTAATGGAGCTGTCTCCGGCACGACGGGAAAGGGCCTTCAGATTGAAGCTGTCGAGCTCAAGCTGACGGGTGACGGTGCATCTTCTTATGACCTGTATTATCGCGTTCATGTTTCTAATTTCGGCTGGCTTGGATGGACCTCAAATGGGTCGACTGCGGGAACCACCGGTTGGTCTTATGCCGTTGAAGCAATACAGATTGTCATTGTAAAGAAGGGTGACGCGGCGCCCGGCGATACCGCTGGTGCTTATGTCCCGTATGTCTTTAATTGCTCTCTTTCTCTTTCTCAGGTTGGGGAGACGACTAGAGCAACCCTGAATGTTCCGCAGATCGAGGATATAATACGACTCGGTATCGCTGATTCGATAAAGGTGGCAGGCTCCATGTCGTATAGAGGGAGGGTCACCCGTTCCGTCTCAAGCACGATTGCACTCGGAGATCTGGGCTCTGGCTCCAGTGAAATTGAATTTAGCGATTATGGTCCGTTTGACGTTACGTTGCAGTATTTGAAGAACGGAAATATCGTTCATGAGGACCATCAGTCAATTGGCATTTCTGCGAGCGAGTACAACCTTGCCCCTTTGAGTGCTTCTTTCCCCGTTGTTCTCTATTCGCTATCTTTCTGGGATATCAGTACCTCTTCTGCTGGAACGACCATTCCGTCGATCGTAATGCTCGATCGTCCGGGTGCCTATAACTGGAACTCGCTTCCATCCGGGATGTATGGTCTCCCGTATCTGACTCATGAGGAAAATGCTTCTAGTTCGAGCTATCAGGCGTTCGCGGATTATGTAGCTGCTCTCTACAAGATCAATCCCAAGGCAAAGTTCAATCTGTATATTAATGACATCACCTGCTCGTTGATCCATAGGATGATTTACGCCAATAAGATTCCCGCTGGCCAATACTCCATTCGACTGCTGTCCGATGGATCTGCCACGTATGTCTTTACCAATGAGGCCTTTGACGTAAAGGATCCAGATTCTAAGCAAGCGGAGCTGATTACTTTATGGAACGCTGCCAAGAGTAAGGAATACGAAACCGGTGAAGTCTCAAAGTCGTATAGCGATTATCACGATCACTGGGATTCTATGTATGCCGTGCTGAGTATTGAGCCCGGCACTCAGTGGTGGATGACTCGAACGAATCTGTTTACGAGCGGTGACGATAATGCCTTTGCGAATAAGATCGCATCCGATCCTAACGTTAAGAAGATGAACGTTTCGAGCATGCTTACGAGCCTGCAGAATAGGGGAGAGGACACGGTCCAAGCGTTTAAGGCTCTGTACAACTTTAACGATGGTTATTTTGATGCGGCTACTCAACAGGGCAAAAAGGTAATGATGCTGCTTGGAACGTATGTTACTTACGAGCAGAATTTTGACGACTATGCCAACTTGACCGAAGTTATCTATGGCGATGACTATTTGTATTATTACAAGGGGCATCCAAACACGCCGACGGGCATGTATCCCCAAAAGCAGGAACAGCTTGACCGTCTTGGCATTACCGATGTCGATTCTTCCGTTGCAGCGGAGCTGATTCTCTTCTTTAATCCGGAGATTGGCCTGTCTGGTTATGGGTCTAGTACGTATAACTCGGCCAGTGCTGATGCTGCTGGTGGTCTTTGGAATTCCACGAAGGCCGAGGCCTTGAAGCCGGGTGCCGTTATCGATTATTCGATTATGGATTGGTTTGCTTCTCCAGTTACCGAAGACACGGATGCTGAAATCAGATCCCTTTGCAAGCAGGGTGACTCTTGCTATCTCGTAGAATTTTCGGATTCCATAGTTGCTTCGGCAAATTACGACTTTGCTATCTATTCGCACAACAGTGGCGCTCTGATTTATTACAAGAAGAGTGAGTCGGGCTACGATGTTGTCAAGGTGTCGCGAGGCTCTCTTGACGTCTTGGCAACTTCACATGTTTCGAATGACGGCTGGCAGTCGGCTTCCAAGGGCGGAAATGTTTCTGGTACCGTTGGTCAGTCCAAGGCTGTCGAGGCTATTACTCTCAACCTTCAGAATGTTCCCTACGACGGCAGCTTGGAGTACAGGACACATGTTTCCGATTATGGTTGGCAAGACTATGTGAAAGAGGGAGAAGTCTCCGGTACTACGGGTCAGAGCAAGTCTGTCCAGGCTATTCAAATTCGACTTACTGGTGAGATGGCCAATCGTTATGACGTTTACTATCGTGCTCATGTTCAGGATAAGGGCTGGCTTGGCTGGGCCTGCAATGATCAGGTTGCCGGAACGACTGGGTTTGGCTTGAGGCTCGAGGCATACCAGGTCGTTTTGGTTGAAAAGGGTTCGCCTGCACCAGGGGATACGAGTCGGCCCTCTATTCAGAGAACTTTTTCAATAAGGGCTCATGTTTCAAACCTTGGTTGGCAGGAACCTGTTTATGAGGGCATGACGTCGGGCACAACTGGTCGAAATCTTGCTGTTGAGGCGTTGACGATTAATAAGCCCGACCTTGGGTATTCCGGTAACATCGAGTATCGAGCTCATGTTCAGAATATCGGCTGGCAAGAGTGGGTCAAGAATGGCAAGGTTGCCGGCACTACAGGGAAGTCTCTATCCATCGAGGCCGTTGAAATAAAACTGACGGGCAATCTCGCCAAGCATTATGACGTTGTCTATAGGGCACATGTACAAAGCAAGGGTTGGCTAGACTGGGTTAAATCGGGAGAGTGCGCCGGTACAACTGGTGAGGCTCTGCATCTGGAGGCGCTTGAGGTTAGGCTGGTTGAGAAAAGCTAAATATAGATCCAATTTGCCTATATACTAACGCTAATGGAGTAGGGGGGGGTGAATTGATGGGGTTGTAGTCCCATCAATTCACCCTCCTTAGTTGCAAGTTATTTGAAAGAGGCAAACCGTGCTAGACTTTATCCTCTGTGTAAGGATTTCGTTTCGGCCTCTTTCATAAAGTCGTCATCATTAATTTCTATTGGGTGAATTAAGGTGAAGTTTAGTAATCATGAATTTGCTTTATACGGTTGATAACAATTTTGTCCCACAGTTGGCCGCCAATATTTGCTCGGTTGTTTCAAATCATTCCGGTATTCAAGACATTACTTTTCATGTCTTCTCTAATGGCATTACGGAGGATAACCAGCATTTGCTCCAAGAGATGGTGGCCAAATACAACCAAAACCTTGCGTTTTATGATATTTCGAACTTCAAAGATGCTCTCGGGTTTGATTTTGATACATCGGGATGGAATGAAATAGTTCTTGCTAGGCTTTTGATGGCACATTTTCTACCTAATGAGATCGAAAGAGTTATTTACCTCGATGGCGATACGATTGTTCTTGGGGATATTGCTCTTCTTTGGAATCAAGATCTTAAGGGTTGCGTGGTTGGAATGGTTCCCGAGCCAACGGTCGGCCCATCTCGACTTAATGATTTAGACTTAAATGGCTGTCTGTACCACAATGCTGGCGTGTTGCTCGTTGATTTAAAGCAATGGAGATCAACTTGTTGCGAAGATCAATTATTGGATTATTGCGAGCGCCGCTCAGGACGCTTGTTTGCGAATGATCAAGATGCTCTAAATGCAGTACTTAAAGATAAGATTTGCAGTTTATCCCCTGTGTTCAATTATTCCAATATCTTTGACTACTATCCGTATTTATTCTTAAACTCGTTAATGCCGGGCTTTTCGGATGAAAACAATTTTAATACCGCAAGATTGAAGCCCATCGTTGTCCATTATCTCGGCGAAGAGAGGCCGTGGCGGCGGGGGAATACTCATCGCTTCAATAATGAGTATCACTTTTATTTATCAGAAACGTTCTGGAAGGACGCGAAAGATGAAGATGGTTGGGGCGCTTATTTTCTTGCTTGGCGGACCTTTAATTTCCTAACCAGGCCTTTTCCTCAGCTTCGCTATAAAGTAATCAGTGGGTTGATTCCTGCATTTCTTAAATATCGTGCCTCGAAAAGAAATAAATAGGATTATGGATAAAATCAAAGACAAGTCTGTTTGCATTGTTTTACCCACATATAACGGCGGCAAGTATTTGGCCAAACAGCTTGATAGTATCTTGGAGCAAACTTGGCCTAATTGTTCCGTCTATATTCGTGATGATGGTTCAACGGATGACACTGTTGAAATTGCACAATGGTACTGTCGGTCAAACTCGAGTATTCATTTAATTCAAGATTCAATCGGTAATCTTGGGTGCCCAAATAGTTTTTATGAAATTATCAAGAGGGTTCCCGAATATGACTACTATGCATTTGCCGATCAGGATGATATTTGGAAGAGCGATAAAATTGAACTGGCAGTTAGGGCAATTGAAAATAGTGGAGACAAGGTGCCGACTGTCTACTTCTCTTCCTTTTCATATGTAAACGAAGATGGCGAGACGATACGCGAATCGGCTCCGCAGGACAAGTACCTCTCTTTTCATAACACCTTGTTTTATACTCCTGGACTAGGCTTCACGATAGTATTTAATCGCCTTGCTTGCAGGGCCTTTATTCTTGAGGTGGATCCAGGGAATGAAATGCATGATCGATGGCTGATTCGGTGTGCTTCGGCATTTGGAAAGGTATTGTTTGATTCCGTCTGTACGGCTTCTCATGTTCGTCATTCCTCTGCGGTCACTTCTGGAGATAATCGTTATTTTGATCTTTTAAAGACATATTTTAAGGACGAGCTATTTGGTGATAGATCGAAAGATGAGAGTCAAAAGTTAAGCCATTTTTCTGCGGTATTTTATGATGAGCTTAGTTCTGAGCAGAAACATGAGCTTGATATTTTCACCAATGATGATGGGATTATTTCAAGACTTAGGAAAGCAATTTTCCCAAAGCGTCTGCGACCTACTTTGATTTCTGATTTACTTCTTCGCGTTTTGTTTTTATTCAACAAGGCCTGATGATCCACTGCTGGAGTGATTGTGTCTAATAGAAAAACGAAAGAACTCTCTGTTGAGCAGAGCCTTGTTTGGAACAGCGTCGGCTCGATGGTGTATTTGATTTGCAACTGGCTGATTACTGTTCTTGTGGTGACACTTGGTTCCGACATTAGCATGTCTGGTAGCCTTGCTGTGGCTATGTCTGTTGGTAATATTTTTGCGACCATTGTTTTGCTTCGAGCGCGCCCCGTTCAGGTTTCTGAGAGTTATTCTGATTTTACGACTGGGAATTTTATCGCTCATAGAATCGTTGCAACAATATTTGCCTGTGTAATTTGCTTCTTCTATTGTTTAGTCTCTGTTGCATTCAGCGATTGGGCAGTTGTTGCTGTTTATTGCCTATTTAAAGCTGGCGATTCATTTGTCGATGTTCTTCACGGTGTGGATCAGGTAAACAACAGATTGGACATTGCGGCTATTTCTCAAATAATTCGTGGCGTAGGAGTTCTAGTCTCTTTTTCGTTGTGCTTGTTGCTATTTGATAACTTGGTAATAGCCGTTGCTTCAATGGCTATTGTTACCATAGCTGTTGTGCTTATATATGATTTTAGAATGACAAAACGGTTTTGTGCCGTTCTGCCTGATTTTGATTTTACTTCCCTTATCAAATTGTCACGTATCTGTTTTCCCGGGTTTGTTGCATCTCTTGCGTGCACGGCTGTTGTTAGCGTAACAAGACAGTTCTATGGCCTTTCCTATGGAAATGAGGCGTTGGGTTTTTATGCCGCCGTTGCCACTCCGACTGCCGTAATTCAGGCTCTCGTATCTTATCTATATGCCCCCCTGCTTGGACCTATTTCGGCAATGTGGCGAGAAAACGAAACTCACCGATTACGCTTAGTATTTATTAAGATGCTCGTTTCCGTATTCGTTTTGACGGCGATGTGTGCCATGGCTAGTGCTTTCATAGGCGAACCTGTGCTTACTGCTATTTATGGCAAAGAAGTTGGCCTTCACTCAGATTATCTTCCGTTGGCACTCGTTGCTACCGCATTCACTGGTTTGAACTTTTTCACTATTGATGTCTTTATTGCATTTGGAAAACCGATTATTGGCACGATTTCTGGTGCTGCTTCGTTAGCGTTGGCCGTGTTTCTTTCTCGTTATTGTTTTGTGAATCCGGTATTTGCTTCTGATGCAAATGTCATCAATATCATTATCTTGGTGGCATACGGTTTTGGATTATTATTTTCCTTCCTTTGTATAATTAACCTATTAAATCGGAAGGCGAAGCAATCTGTCACATCCGAACTGTAAATTCGCTCTCCTTGTTTCGATAGGGTTTTTTCAGTTCGACTTGGGCTGTTTGATTGATATTTTGTACTGAGGATTCAGATGATGCATGAATTAAGAGCGCTGGTTATCATCCCAGCTTTTAATGAAGAGGCGAACATTTTAGATACGGTTTCTTCTGTGGAGGAAGCTGGATACGATTATGTAGTTATTAACGATGGCTCCACTGATGACACTTTGCGTGTTTGTCGCGATGCGGGGGTTAATGTCCTGGATTTACCGCAGAATCTTGGCATTGGAGGCGCGGTTCAAGCCGGACACAAATATGCCAAGCGCTTTGGCTATGATGTAGACATCCAAGTTGATGGTGATGGGCAGCATGACGCCCATTACATATCGCGCTTGCTTGATGAAATAAATAATGGGTCTGATTTAGTTATCGGATCGCGATTTCTTGAGGAATCTGAAGGCTTCAAGTCAACCTTCTTGAGGCGTCTTGGAATTAGATGGCTCTCTGCGGTAATTCATCTTACAACTCACGTTCGTGTTAGCGACCCCACTTCTGGTTTTCGCGCATGTGGATCTAAGGCCATAGATCTGTTCTGTAAAAAATATCCCGTAGACTATCCGGAGCCGGATTCTGCTGTTGCGGCTATGGTTAAGGGCCTTCGCGTTACAGAAGTGCCTGTCGTAATGAAAGAACGACAGGGGGGAAAGTCGTCAATTTCTGGTTTTAGTAGCATTTATTACATGATAAAGGTTACTTTGGCGATTATCATCTCTTCATTCTCGAATTAGGACGGGTTGTTATGCATATTTCCTTACAGTTTGGTGTCATTACTGCTTGTTTAGTTTTGCTTTGTTTTGTGCTGCGTCTTGTATTAAAGGATAGCCTTCAGCTCAAGTATTCACTTCTTTGGATTGTTCTTGCATTGGTTTTGTTGGTATGCGGCCTCTTTCCGCAACCTCTTTACTTCATTTCAAGTTTATTTGGTTTTCAGACTCCAGCCAATTTTGTTTTTGTCTTAGGGTTTTTATTTTTGATATGCATTGTTCTTTCTATGGCATGTCTGTCAAGTAAACAATCTTCTGCAATTGCTAACTTAACTCAACGAATTGCATTGCTTGAAAAAGAGCTTGAATCAAAAAATAGGGAGTAATGCCATGTGCTTGGCAAAAGATCATACATTTGTATTGTGCGCATACGGCGAGTCTCCGTACTTGTCTGACTGTTTAGATTCTTTAGTGAACCAAAGCACCCGAAGTAATATCCTTATATCGACGTCAACTCCTAATTCCTATATTGATCGTATAGCGTCTAATTATTCGATTCCGGTAATTGTTAACGAGGGGTCGCCTAGCATATCTCATGACTGGAATTGTGCTATTGCGAATTCAAATACAAAGCTTGTGACTATAGCTCATCAGGATGATATCTATAGCTCTAGTTATACGGAAACTATGCTGCGGGCTATGAAAGAAGCGGATCGACCTTTAATCTTCTTTTCTAATTATGGTGAGATAAGAAATGGCGTATATGAAGAAAACCTCCTTATTCTGAAAATTAAGAGAATTTTACTTCGTAAGTTTGCTCGCCACGGCGCTCTTTCATCGGTTAAGGATAAAAGGGATATCCTGAGGTTCGGTTCCGCCATCTGCTGTCCTTCTGTGACATTTAATCTAAGCATCTTACAGACACCGTTATTTATGACAGACATGAAATGTGACTTGGACTGGGAGGCATGGGAAAGATTCTCGAAAATCGACGGATCTTTCGTTTATTCTCCCGAGGTTTTAATGTTTCATCGAATTCATGAAGGCTCTGAGACCACGGCGTTGATTAAAGATGATACAAGGAGGTCGGAGGATGAAACTATGCTTCAAAAATTCTGGCCCAAGTGGTTTGCTCCAATAGTCTGTAGCCTGTATTCGCTTAGCATGAGAAGCAATTCTTTATGACGCTGCAACAATGCCGGCGTAAACTGAACATTTATCGAGACGGAGTTGTAGAGTTATGAATCTAGATACCTTTACTGGTCATCTGAAACTATCTGATAGTTATCGAAAAGCTCTGACGTTTATCGTTTATCCACTTATAGCTACACTCTCTCTTTGCTTGGGATTTTTCTACTATTGCGCCTTTAAAGCCAGCGCTATCGGATTGCCTGGGCTATGGCTCTCGGCTCTGCCCTTAATCGCCTGCTTGTTCGTTGGTGTCCTATTATTAATTAAAGAGCAGCACAATCCCGCAATTTGCTTTGTGGTGATTGGTGTGCCCGCTGTAACTGCTTTTGGCCTTTTCATGCTGCCCGCTAATGTTCCAGACGAGGCTTCTCATATTTGGCAGGCGGCCGCCTTATTGTCTCGTAACGGCAATGGCTTTGATGTTGTCTCTTGCTTCCAATTGGGTCAGTTTCCTTCATCGTACGCAGATTATTTTAATGCAATGACTCAGCCTACCGATTGGTCTAGCGTCTTTGTGTGCCATACGTATTTGGGGAGCTATTACCCTCATCTTTATTTAATTCCGGGAGTAATTCTAGGATTTGCGCAGCAAACGGGTTTCAATGCCTTTGTGGCCCTTTCAGTTTCGCGCGTGTGCGCTGGATTAATATATTGCTTCGCGGCTTATTGGATAATCAAACTGATGCCAGTTGGTAAAAATGCTGTTTTGATTTTTTTACTAAATCCCATTTTATTGCAGCAGGAAGCGTCTGTTTCGGCTGATTCTGTCGCAAACATTGTTGCCATTTTGTACGTTGCTGTAGTTGTTAAGATTTATGCGGACTCGTTGTACTCATATCGATCTCTGCTGGCGTTAATACTGCTATCCGTTTTACTGCTTCTTTCAAAGATAATGTTTTTCCCGTTGGTACTCTTGAATCTTATTCACTGGAAAAAACTTAAAGGAACAGACAGCTATATAAAGTTCATCTTTTCCTTCTTTGCGATAGCTTTTGTTGCGAGCTGTGCGTTCGTGTTTCTTTATCATGGTAGTTTCATGCCAGATTCTTTTGATTTGATGCGAGCGCCGCTGCATTGCGCAAAGGTCTTTATTAAGTCTATTTGGGAGATGGGGCCATTCTGGTTTCAATCCTATGCAGGTTACAATCTTGGCGCTCTTTCGATTAATGTTTGGCCATTTTGTTTTTGGCTTTACATCATTCTTCAGTCCGTTGTTCTGTTTTATAACGATGAGAATAATAAAAAATTATTCTGCAGTACGGATCGCTTTGTAATGATTGCTGTTGTATTCGTCAATTTCTTCCTGATTGTTATGACGATGAGGAACTGGACTCTTACTGTTGATAAGCGTGAAGATATTATCATGGGGGTCCAAGGACGATATTTATTCCCACTGGTCCTTCCGGTTCTGTTGAATATCTTGCGACCGATAAAATCAAGTTCTGAAGGACATGTCTTGCTTGGTTCTTCATTGATAATGAGTACTATTCTATTTGTTGACTTTATTTCAATTCTCTCTGCGTTTTAGGAGTTAGTGTTTCATGTTGAATCTTCTTGAGGGCATTGGTTACACCGTTAAAGAAGAGGGCTTTTATAACGTCCCCAAGAAGGTCTCCCATGTACTCTCAATGCATAGGCCTCGATTTGATTTTGGCTCTCGCCAAGACAATTCTTTTTTTGATGTTATTTTTATTAATGGATGTGATTATTCCGTTCCGCATCCTATTAGGTACCGTGTCGATCATCAGATTGAGGAACTTGAGGCTGCCGGCTTAACGGTCCAAAAGGTTAATGCCTGGGAGATGGAAAAGGATATTCTTAGGCATGCGCGTACTTTTATTATTTTCCGTTGTCCCCTAAGTGATGAAGTTGAATCTTTAATTAGGCAGGCAAAAAAACTCAATAAGCGTGTTATTTATGACATTGATGATTTGGTTATCGACACTGCTTATACCGATTCTATTCCGTTCGTTAATGCAATGACTGCTCATGATAAGTCTTGCTATGACGATGGAGTCAGGCGAATGGGTGAAACACTGAAGCTTTGCGATTGCGCTATCACTACTACTGAGGGTATGGCGGAAGAACTAAAAAAATATGTTCCCAGGGTCTATATAAATAGAAATGTAGCATCTGAATCGATGATTGATTATTCGAATATTGCTATCTATCGTCGAGATGTACTCCCCAGCTTGCAAAGCTCAAGCGTCTTGCCCGAGGATAGGGTTCCCTATAAGCGAGCGGTTGAGCGAAGGGATGAAAAACAGAAAACTCAGGAAATCAGAATCGGCTATTTTAGCGGAAGCATTACCCATAATGCAGATTTCAATTTAGTGCTCCCAGCATTATCTAAGGTAATGGAGACTCATCACAACGTCACCCTGATGGTGGGCGGGGAACTCGATGTTCCTGATGACTTGATGCCATTTTCTGAACGTATTGTCACGTTCCCATTTTGCGATTGGCGTCGGCTTCCAAATTATATAGCTTCCTGTGATATCAATATCGCTCCTTTGGAGAATACTCTATTCAATCGAGCTAAATCCGAGAATAAATGGATTGAATCATCGCTTGTTAAGGTTCCTACGGTTGCTAGCAATGTTGGCGCCTTTAAGAAGATGATTCAGGATGGCGTTACTGGATTTCTCTGCGATTGTGTTGAGGACTGGTGTGCTGCCCTCAATCGTCTGATATTAGATTCTGATCTTAGGAAGAGCGTCGGCGAATCTGCATATTTATACTGCCATGAGCACTGCACTACTGTTTCGGCTGCTAAAGCAATCCGAGATATTATTGTAAAAGAACAATCTCCCAATCTCGCAATGGTCATGCCGAGCGTGAATACTAGCGGTGGTGTCTTAGTCGCCCTTAGGCATCTGTGCATTCTTCAAGACGCTGGCGTTGATGTATTGTTGCTTAATACTGATGATTCAACAAAGTGGCTTGAAGTTTCCGGACATCGTATTCCTGTTCTTAATCGTGTCGTTCCTAGCGGTAAGCTCGATAAATGTCCTTTGTCGGGTGCAATTGATACCGCAGTTGCAACCCTTTGGGACACTCTTGATTTTGTTAGGCGCTATCCACGTATTGGTAAGAAAAAGTACTTGGTCCAGAATCTGGAGACCGATTTTTATCTTCCAGGAGATAGACTGCGCCTTCAAGCAAATGCCACGTATTTGAATAATGATATTGACTATTTGACAATTTCGCCTTGGTGCGAGGAATGGCTTCAGGACAGGTTCGGTCAGGATTGTAAGTCTGTGCCAAACGGACTTGACCTTGCTGCGTTCCCTCATTCTGTGCGCGATTTTTCTTTGCCCAAAATTAGGATTCTAATTGAGGGGGATTGCGGTTCTGATTATAAAAATGTTGATGAAGCTTTCAGGGTAGTGGAAAGGCTTGACTCTGAAAGATATGAGATTTGGTACATGAACTACACTGGTAAAAAGAAGCCTTGGTACCGTATTGATAATTTCCTCGGTAGAGTACCGCATGATCAAATATCAGACATCTATAACCAGTGTCATATTTTATTGAAGACAAGCATTCTCGAAAGTTTTTCATATCCCCCGCTGGAGATGATGGCGACCGGCGGCTTTGTTGTTGCTGTTCCCAATGGAGGTAATGCAGAGTTCCTTCGCGACGGATTGAATTGCTTGCTTTATGACCGGGGAGATATTGATGCTGCGGTGAGCTGCATTAATCGCATCGTTAATGATCACGGTCTTCGTAAGACGCTGTATGACGGGGGATTGAAGACTGCGGAGGAGAGGGACTGGTCAAAACTGACGGATAGAGTCGTTCGCCTATATGACTGATACTATAGTTTTAATGTGATGGATGCATACTTGCGGCAACGTAGACCTTTAAGTTAACGTTGCCGCAAGCATGCAATGTCTGGCTGCTTTATTTTTTAAGGAGTTATGTTATGAAAGGCATCATCCTCGCCGGCGGGTCCGGAACCCGCCTGTACCCCCTTACGCTCGTGACCTCCAAGCAGCTGCTGCCGGTCTACGACAAGCCCATGATCTACTACCCGCTGTCCACCCTCATGCTGGCGGGCATCCGGGACATCCTGGTCATCTCCACGCCGACCGACCTGCCCAACTTCGAGCGCCTGCTCGGGGACGGCTCGCGCTACGGCGTGAACCTCTCCTACGCCGAGCAGCCCAGCCCGGACGGCCTGGCGCAGGCCTTCACCATCGGCGAGGAGTTCATCGCCGGCGAGCCGTGTGCCCTGGTGCTCGGCGACAACATCTTCTACGGCAACGGCCTGTCGCGCCACCTGACGCGCGCCGTCCAGAACGCAGAGTCGGGCCGCGCCACGGTCTTCGGCTACCACGTGGACGACCCCGAGCGCTTCGGCGTCGTGGAGTTCGACGGCGAGGGGAGGGCCGTCTCCATCGAGGAGAAGCCAGCCGAGCCCAAGAGCTCCTACGCCGTCACCGGCCTGTACTTCTACCCGGGCGACGTGGCCGCCAAGGCGCATGAGGTGCAGCCCTCCGCGCGCGGCGAGCTGGAGATCACCACGCTCAACCAGATGTACCTGGAGGAGGGGACGCTGTCCGTCGTGACGCTGGGCCGCGGGTACGCGTGGCTGGACACCGGCACCATGGAGAGCCTGCACGAGGCCGCGGAGTTCGTCCGCGCCGTGGAACACTCCCAGGACCTGCCGGTCTCGGTCCCCGAGGAGATCGCCTGGGAGAACGGCTGGATCACCACCGCCGAGCTCGAGGAGGCCGCGAAGGCCTACGGCAAGTCGGTCTACGGCCGGCACCTGAAGAAGGTCGCCGCCGGCGAGATCGTCAACAGCCCGCGCGAGTACTAGCGCCAGCTTGTTTTCTTTTAGGGGCCACCGTTTATCTGGTGGCCCCTTTCGTTATGATTACGTTGACCATAAAGACAATATGATTGGGAGTGGATGTGTTAAGCGTCTACTTTGGCGATATGCCAGAAGCGATTTACAACACAGCGACATATTTCAAAAACTCTTACCGGTCTTCTTGGATTACGAATCCCTATGCAGTCTCGATAATTAAAGATGTCGATCGATCGGATGTTGTCTCCGAAAACGTCATCGAAAGCCCTGTGCTTGGATCCATCTCTCCACTCCAGCTTTCTGGTGGCGTGAAAACGCTGCTGCTTATGAGATTTGATCGTAAGCAAATTTTTAACGCTTCTACCTGTGGTGACAACTGTGCCAAGTGGATTCTCGACATGGCGAAAGATCGCAAGCTCGTTGTGAATCTCTATCATGTGATGGACTTTGGTCGCGAGGATTTTAAAATTAAAGTCGTGAATAGCGGCCGAATCGTTCACAACATGGCCGAATTGATTCACGAGTCGATTCCGTATCTGTAGGTACTGCTTATGAACGGTTCGCATCTCGTTAAGATTTCCCGCCGCAGGGGAACTAAGTACACATTTACCATCAAGCGGAACATCACTATTGTGCGTGGCGATAGCGGCACGGGTAAGACGACACTGTTTGACATGGTCGCAGACTACATGCGAACGGGCGAGCAGTCGGGTGTTTCCTTGCAATGTGATTGTCCCTGTGTCGCTTTGACCGATTATGATTGGCGAAACCAGCTTTCGTCCGTTCATGACTCGATTGTATTTGTCGATGAGGGCTTAAAAGAGATTCATTCTGATGAGTTTGCCCATCATGTGCTGTATTCCTCGAATTATTTCGTGCTGATCTCAAGGGCTGATTTCCCCAATCTTCCGTATAGCGTGGATGAGATTTACAAGATTAAGACGAGCGGAAAATACCATTCTTTCATCCCTGTTTATCAAGATCGCGGGAATCATCGTTATGCTATTTCCCGGTCGGCGCCAAAACAGGACTTTTCTATCCTTCTATGCGAGGACAGTAAGTCTGGTTTCCAGTTCTTTGAACGGCATTTCGCTGACAGTGAGCTTACCTGTACTTCGGCCATGACGAACAGCGCGATTTTGCGCTGGTTGGATCAGCATCTCGACGATCGCGTGTTTGTTGTTGCGGACGGAGCGGCATTTGGGTGCTATGCGGACCGCGTCCTTAAGCTGCAAGACATTCACCGCGATACTGTTACGGTTTGTCTTCCCGAGTCGTTCGAATGGCTTCTGCTGAGCTCCGGCGTAATTTCAGGGCTAGATGTTAAGACGGTTTTGGAAACCCCAGAAGCCTTTGTAAACAGTGAGAAGTTTAAAAGCTGGGAGGATTTCTTCTATAAGTACTTACGTGAAATAACTGAGGATTCGGTTTTTCACTACGACAAAGACTGCATTCCGGAGGCGTTTTGTACGGGAGGTAATTCTGCGAAGGTTATGGCTCTTATCGCATGCCGAAATGTCCGATAGTTTTGTTGAATAGTGTCGCGTCGTCACTTCCTGCGGCATACTAAAGAAGCTGTACATGCTTCAGATTGGATTTTCATGTCTGAGATCTTTGAACCCAAGAACATCATCGTCACGGGCGGCTGCGGCTTCATCGGCAGCAACTTCGTGCACTACGTGGTCGACAACCACCCCGACGTCCACGTCACCGTCCTGGACAAGCTGACCTACGCCGGCAACCCCGAGAACATCGCCGGGCTGCCCTCCGACCGCGTGGAGCTCGTCGTGGGCGACATCTGCGACGCCGCCTTGCTCGATGAGCTGGTCCCCGGCCACGACGCCATCGTGCACTACGCCGCAGAGAGCCACAACGACAACTCCATCGCCGACCCCGAGCCGTTCCTGCGCACCAACGTGGAGGGAACCTTCCGCCTGCTGGAGGCCGTCCGCAAGTACGGCATCCGCTACCACCACGTCTCCACCGACGAGGTCTACGGCGACCTCGCGCTCGACGACCCGGCGAAGTTCACCGAGGAGACGCCGTATCACCCGAGCAGCCCGTACTCGAGCACCAAGGCGTCCTCCGACATGCTGGTCCGCGCCTGGACCCGCACCTACGGCCTGCGCACCACGATCTCCAACTGCTCCAACAACTACGGCCCCTACCAGCACGTGGAGAAGTTCATCCCGCGCCAGATCACGAACATCATCGACGGCGTCCGCCCCAAGCTCTACGGCCGCGGCGAGAACGTCCGCGACTGGATCCACACCGAGGACCACTCCTCGGCCGTCTGGGACATCCTCACCAAGGGCCGCATGGGGGAGACCTACCTCATCGGCGCCAATGGGGAGAAGAACAACATCACCGTCCTGCGCATGATCCTGGAGGCCATGGGACGCGACCCCGGGGACTTCGACTGGGTCGCCGACCGCCCCGGCCACGACCGCCGCTACGCCATCGACAGCACGAAGCTCCAGCGCGAGCTGGGCTGGAGGCCGGCGCACACCGACTTCGCCGGGGGCCTCAAGGCCACCATCGACTGGTACGTCGCCAACGAGTCCTGGTGGCGCCCGGCCAAGGAGGCCACCGAGGCCAGGTATAAGGCGCAGGGCCAGTAGGCCGCACCCCGGCGAACCGCACCGCGGGGCGCCCGCGCGGGGCCGCAGGGCATGGGGATGATCCTGCGTCCCCGCGCGGGCGCCCCGGTTTCCCAACCTCTTCGATAGGAGCTTTTCCCACATGGCTGACATCGCATTCGAGAAGGACCTCTCCGTCGCCGAGACCGGCATCGAGGGCCTCAAGGTAGTCGACCTCGCCGTCCACGGCGACTCGCGCGGCTGGTTCAAGGAGAACTGGCAGCGCGCCAAGATGACCGCCCGGGGCATCCCCGACCTCAGGGTCGTCCAGAACAACATCTCCTACAACGACAGCCGCGGCGTCACCCGCGGCATCCACGCCGAGCCCTGGGACAAGTTCATCTCCGTGGCCCGCGGCAGCGTCTTCGGCGCCTGGGTGGACCTGCGCGAGGGCAGCGAGACCTTCGGCAAGGTGTTTACCTGCACGCTCGACCCGTCCAGGGCCATCTACGTCCCGCGCGGCGTGGGCAACTCCTTCCAGGCCCTGGAGGACGGCACCGCCTACACCTACCTGGTGGACGCCCACTGGTCGCTCGAGCTCAAGAGGACCTACACCTTCGTGAACCTCGCCGACCCCGAGCTCGCCATCGAGTGGCCGATCCCGCTCGATGAGGCCACCGTCTCCGAGGCCGACCTCAACCACCCGATGCTCAGGGACGTCGTCCCAATGGCGCCCAAGAGGACGCTCGTCACCGGCTGCAACGGCCAGCTGGGCCATGCTGTGCGCAGGCTGGCGGAGGAGCGCGGCGTCGCCAAGGACTTCGACTTCTGCGACATCGACACCTTCGACATGTCCGACCCGGAGGCCTA
>ENA-UOJP01001502-UOJP01001502.1-human-gut-metagenome-genome-assembly--contig:-C102-NODE-1502-length-27419-cov-229.839351_pt1 | contig 27419 bp, 23 predicted proteins | sample MGYA00242353_ERZ723900 | MGnify/ENA metagenome assembly ERZ723900
TTTGACATATTAGGGGCTATTCCATTTCATCGTCCAACAAAATGGGTGCAGTACAACTTTGAAGCTGAACCCGTTTTTTTCTGCATGACTCAATCGTCAAAATTCTTCGCCACCAGTCAGCACTGCCATAACTTGTCACATTGCAAAAGTAGCCAAATTGCTTCAGGCACCATCAGTTCACCATCACCAAAAAAAAGAAACATTCCAGAACTTCCGCATCTCGCCCAGCCGCTCCGACTTCTATACTGAATAGAAAACGCCAACATAAGAGAAACCTATGCCATTACCCGATTTTCATGTTTCTGAACCTTTTACCCTCGGTATTGAACTGGAAATGCAGGTGGTTAATCCGCCGGGCTATGACTTAAGCCAGGACTCATCAATGCTGATTGACACGGTTAAAAATCAGATCACGGCCGGAGAGGTAAAGCACGATATCACCGAAAGTATGCTGGAGCTGGCGACGGATGTTTGCCGTGATATCAACCAGGCTGCCGGGCAATTTTCAGCGATGCAGAAAGTCGTATTGCAGGCAGCGGCAGACCATCATCTGGAAATTTGCGGCGGTGGCACGCATCCGTTTCAGAAATGGCAGCGTCAGGAGGTATGCGATAACGAACGCTATCAACGAACGCTGGAAAACTTTGGCTATCTCATCCAGCAGGCGACCGTTTTTGGTCAGCATGTCCATGTTGGCTGCGCCAGTGGCGATGACGCCATTTATTTGCTGCACGGCTTGTCACGATTTGTGCCGCACTTTATCGCCCTTTCCGCCGCGTCGCCATATATGCAGGGAACGGATACGCGTTTTGCCTCCTCACGACCGAATATTTTTTCCGCCTTTCCTGATAATGGCCCGATGCCGTGGGTCAGTAACTGGCAACAATTTGAAGCCCTATTTCGCTGTTTGAGTTACACCACGATGATCGACAGCATTAAAGATCTGCACTGGGATATTCGCCCCAGTCCTCATTTTGGCACGGTGGAGGTTCGGGTGATGGATACCCCGTTAACCCTTAGCCACGCGGTAAATATGGCGGGATTAATTCAGGCCACCGCCCACTGGTTACTGACGGAACGCCCGTTCAAACATCAGGAGAAAGATTACCTGCTGTATAAATTCAACCGTTTCCAGGCCTGTCGCTATGGGCTGGAAGGCGTCATTACCGATCCGCACACTGGTGATCGTCGACCGCTAACGGAAGATACCTTGCGATTGCTGGAAAAAATCGCCCCTTCCGCACATAAAATTGGCGCATCGAGCGCAATTGAAGCACTGCATCGCCAGGTCGTCAGCGGTCTGAATGAAGCGCAGCTGATGCGCGATTTCGTCGCCGATGGCGGCTCGCTGATTGGGCTGGTGAAAAAGCATTGTGAGATCTGGGCCGGTGACTAAGTCGGGAATTGCCTTACAGAAGAATATCCCTGACAATGGTGTTTTAACTTACATTTAACAATGTTATGAAACACCCTTTAGAAACCTTGACCACCGCAGCAGGCATTTTGCTGATGGCTTTCCTCTCTTGCCTGCTGCTTCCCGCCCCCGCATTGGGGCTGACGCTGGCACAAAAACTGGTGAGCACGTTCCATCTGATGGATCTTAGTCAGCTTTACACTTTATTGTTTTGTCTGTGGTTTTTAGTGCTGGGCGCTATTGAGTATTTTGTTCTGCGCTTTATCTGGCGACGCTGGTTCTCGCTGGCGGATTAAACGTCGATTATCGCCGTACTTCGCGGCATACTTTGCTTATTCTCCTTCGCCTAAAGGAACGTTTATGGATAAGCAATCACTGCACGAAACGGCGAAACGCCTGGCCCTTGAGTTACCCTTTGTCGAGCTTTGCTGGCCTTTTGGCCCGGAGTTCGATGTTTTTAAAATTGGCGGCAAGATTTTTATGCTGTCGTCGGAGCTACGCGGCGTCCCCTTTATCAATCTGAAGTCCGATCCACAAAAATCCCTGTTAAATCAGCAAATATACCCAAGCATTAAGCCAGGGTATCACATGAATAAAAAGCACTGGATTTCGGTGTATCCCGGCGAGGAAATCTCCGAAGCGTTACTTCGCGATCTGATCAACGATTCGTGGAATCTGGTGGTTGATGGTCTGGCTAAACGCGATCAAAAAAGAGTGCGTCCTGACTCAACCGTAAATCAATAGCGCATTTTTCTCGCTTACCATTTCATCTCGATCCTTGTAATCTGCTGGCACGCAAAATTACTTTCACATGGAGTCTTTATGGATATCATTTCTGTCGCCTTAAAGCGTCATTCCACTAAGGCATTTGATGCCAGTAAAAAACTTACCCCGGAACAGGCCGAGCAGATCAAAACTCTCCTGCAATACAGCCCATCCAGCACCAACTCCCAGCCGTGGCATTTTATTGTTGCCAGCACGGAAGAAGGTAAAGCGCGTGTTGCCAAATCCGCTGCCGATAATTACGTGTTCAACGAGCGTAAAATGCTTGATGCCTCGCACGTCGTGGTGTTCTGTGCAAAAACCGCGATGGACGATGCCTGGCTGAAGCTGGTTGTTGACCAGGAAGATGCTGATGGCCGCTTTGCCACGCCGGAAGCGAAAGCCGCGAACGATAAAGGTCGCAAGTTCTTCGCCGATATGCACCGTAAAGATCTGCATGATGATGCAGAGTGGATGGCAAAACAGGTTTATCTCAACGTCGGTAACTTCCTGCTGGGCGTGGCGGCGCTGGGTCTGGACGCGGTGCCCATCGAAGGTTTTGACGCCGCCATCCTCGATGAAGAATTTGGTCTGAAAGAGAAAGGCTACACCAGTCTGGTGGTTGTTCCGGTGGGTCATCACAGCGTTGAAGATTTTAACGCTACGCTGCCGAAATCTCGTCTGCCGCAAAACATTACCTTAACCGAAGTGTAATTCTCCCTTGCCGGGCATCTGCCCGGCTATTTCCCCTCAGATTCTCCTGATTTGCATAACCCTGTTTCAGCCGTCATCATAGGCTGCTGTTGTATAAAGGAGACGTTATGCAGGATTTAATATCCCAGGTTGAAGATTTAGCGGGTATTGAGATCGATCACACCACCTCGATGGTGATGATTTTCGGTATTATTTTTCTGACCGCCGTCGTGGTGCATATTATTTTGCATTGGGTGGTACTGCGGACCTTCGAAAAACGTGCCATCGCCAGTTCACGGCTTTGGTTGCAAATCATTACCCAGAATAAACTCTTCCACCGTTTAGCTTTTACCCTGCAGGGGATTATCGTCAATATTCAGGCGGTATTCTGGCTGCAAAAAGGCACCGAAGCGGCAGATATTCTGACTACCTGCGCGCAGTTGTGGATCATGATGTATGCGCTGCTTTCAGTCTTCTCGTTGCTGGATGTTATTTTGAATCTGGCGCAGAAATTCCCGACAGCATCTCAGTTACCGCTGAAAGGGATATTTCAGGGGATTAAACTGATCGGCGCGATTCTGGTCGGCATTTTGATGATCTCGCTGCTGATTGGTCAGTCGCCAGCGATTCTGATCAGCGGTCTTGGTGCAATGGCTGCCGTGCTGATGTTGGTATTTAAAGATCCGATTCTTGGTCTGGTGGCAGGTATTCAGCTTTCCGCGAACGATATGCTGAAACTGGGCGACTGGCTGGAGATGCCGAAATACGGCGCGGATGGCGCGGTGATCGATATTGGGTTAACCACCGTCAAAGTACGTAACTGGGACAATACCATTACCACTATTCCCACCTGGTCTCTGGTTTCTGACTCCTTTAAAAACTGGAGCGGGATGTCAGCATCTGGCGGGCGACGTATTAAGCGCAGTATCAGTATTGATGTCACCAGTATTCGTTTTCTTGATGAAGACGAAATGCAACGTCTGAATAAAGCGCATTTGTTAAAGCCTTATTTAACCAGCCGCCATCAGGAAATTAATGAGTGGAATCGCCAGCAAGGTTCTACGGAGTCGGTATTAAACCTGCGCCGAATGACCAATATTGGAACCTTTCGTGCCTATCTGAACGAATATCTGCGGAATCATCCGCGGATTCGCAAAGATATGACCTTAATGGTACGCCAACTGGCTCCTGGTGATAACGGTTTACCGCTTGAGATCTATGCGTTTACCAACACCGTGGTGTGGCTGGAATATGAAAGCATTCAGGCTGATATATTCGATCACATATTTGCGATTGTCGAAGAGTTTGGTCTGCGACTTCATCAGTCGCCAACCGGCAATGATATTCGCTCTCTGGCGGGTGCATTTAAGCAGTAATTAAAAAAACCGCTCTCATCGAATGGATGAGAGCGGACATCGTTTTGTCGGATGTAGCGTGAATGCCTTATTTCCGACGCAGCGTTTTAAATGCCACAAACAGGAATACAATCCACACCGGCAGCAGGATCGCTGACAAGCGCATATCATCCATCGTGCACATCAGCAGCAAAATCATGCCGAGGAAGGCGATGCAAAGATAGTTGCCGAACGGATAAAGCAGCGCCTTAAACTGTGTTTCACGCCCCTGACGTCGCATCGCTGCACGAAAACGCAGATGCGCCAGACAGATCATAATCCAGTTCAACAGCAGCGTTGCTACCACCAGCGCCATCAGCAGACCAAACGCTTTTTGCGGCAGCAGATAGTTGATTAACACCACCAGCGAAGTGATCGCTCCGGAAAGCATCAGCGAGTTAATCGGCACACCGCGACGGCTGACGCGAGTCAAAAACTTCGGCGCATTACCCTGCACAGAAAGGCCAAACAGCATGCGGCTGTTAGAGTAAACCCCGCTGTTATACACTGACAGCGATGCTACCAGAATGACGAAGTTCAGCGCAGAAGCTACCACGTTGCTGTCGAGATTATGGAAAATCATCACAAACGGGCTACTGTTGGATTTCACTTCCACCCACGGATAGAGCGCCAGTAAAACCACCAGTGAACCGATGTAAAACAGCAGGATGCGATACACCACCTGATTTACCGCTTTTGGAATGCTTTTTTCCGGATCGCGCGCTTCAGCGGCAGTAATCCCAATCAGCTCCAGACCGCCGAAGGAGAACATAATTACCGCCAGCGACAAAATCAGCCCATTCCAGCCGGTGGCGAAGAAACCACCGTAGCGCCAGAGGTTGTCGATACTGGCTTTCTCGCCGCCGTGACCAGAAAACAGCAGCCACAGGCCAAAGCCGATCATACCGATGATCGCCAGCACTTTAATCAGCGCAAACCAGAACTCGGTTTCGCCATATAAGCGCACGTTCACCAGGTTAACGGCGTTGATGATAATAAAGAAGGCGGCAGCCCAAATCCACGTTGGAACATCCGGGAACCAGTACTGCATATAGATGCCCGCAGCGGTCAGCTCTGCCATTCCCACCAGCACGAACATTACCCAGTAGTTCCAGCCAGAGAGGAAGCCCGCAAACGGTCCCCAGTATTTATAGGCAAAGTGGGCAAATGAACCGGATACCGGCTCCTCAACCACCATTTCGCCAAGCTGGCGCATAATCAGGAAAGCGATGATCCCGGCGACGCCGTAGCCCAGCAATACAGCCGGACCCGCCATCTGAATCGCCGGGCCAATGCCAAGAAACAGACCAGTACCAATTGCGCCACCCAACGCAATCAGTTGAATATGACGGTTATGTAATCCGCGATGAAGCGTCGGCTCTTGATTCGACGCAGTATCTTCCGATACGGTTGACGCGTTTTTCACGCCTTTCCCCTGTGTGTCTTTTTTGTTGAGGGGCACCTTTTAACATTTAGTGCCCATCGTCGCAAGACACAATCCACACGGTTAAACGGGGTATCCTGCTTTTATTTCCGTACCCGATGTCGGTGCAGCCACATCAGCTTATACGCCGCCGGGATAATAAACAGCGACAGCAAAGGTGCGGTGATCATGCCGCCAATCATCGGCGCGGCAATCCGGCTCATCACCTCTGACCCTGCTCCTGTTCCCCACAGAATCGGCAGCAGACCAGCGATAATCACCGCCACCGTCATCGCTTTCGGGCGCACGCGCAGTACCGCGCCGTGATATAACGCCTCATCCAGCTTCTGCTCGCTGAATGTTTGCGGATTATTCAACGACGGCTCGGCCTCTATGGCGTGACGTAAATACATCAGCATCACCACGCCAAATTCGGCGGCGACCCCGGCGAGGGCGATAAAGCCAGTGCCCGTCGCCACGGAAAGATGAAAGCCCATCCACCACAGCAACCAGATGCCGCCCACCAGCGCAAACGGTACGCTGCTGATAATCAGCAACGCTTCGCCCACCCGACGGAACGCCAGATACAACAGCACGAAGATAATCATCAACGTCATCGGCACCATGAGTTTAAGCTTATGGTTGGCGCGCTCCAGTAGCTCGAACTGCCCGGAGAATGCCACGCTGGTGCCCGGTTTTAACTGCACTTTTTCAGCTATCGCTTTTTGCAGATCGTGAACCACCGACACCATGTCACGATCGCGGGCATCGATATAAATCCAGCTCGTCGGGCGCGCATTCTCGGTTTTCAGCATCGACGGTCCGGTAGAGACTTTAATGTCGGCCACGTCTGCCAGGGTGATTTGCTGCTTCATCGGCGTCAGGATCGGCAGCTGGCGCAGTGCCTGCGGACTATCGCGCCAGCTTTGCGGATAACGCAGATTAATTGGATAACGGGCAATCCCTTCCACCGTTTCGCCAACCATCGCCCCGCCCACCGCAGAAGTCACAAACAACTGCACATCCGCCACCGTCATACCGTAACGCGCGGCTTTTTCACGGTTAATCTCAACGTTGATATAGCGCCCACCTTCCAGCCGCTCGGCAAGCGCAGAAGCTACGCCTGGCACCGTTCGCGCTACTTCTTCAATTTGCTCAGCCATCGCGTCGATATCCGCCAGCACAGTGCCGGAAACTTTAATGCCGATGGGGCTTTTAATGCCGGTTGAGAGCATATCGATACGGTTACGAATTGGCGGCACCCACAGATTCGCCAGCCCCGGCAGCCGCACGGTGTTATCCAGTTCCTCAATGATTTTGTCCATCGTCATGCCTGGCCGCCACTGCTCCTGCGGCTTAAGCTGGATGGTCGTTTCTACCATCTCCAGCGGAGCAGAATCGGTGGCGGTTTCCGCTTTCCCGGTTTTGCCAAATACCCGCGCCACTTCAGGTACGCTCATAATTAGCTTGTCGGTTTTTTGCAGCATACTCGCCGCCTCTGCTGCGGAAATCCCCGGCAGCGTCGATGGCATATACAACAAGTCGCCTTCATTGATCTGCGGTAAAAATTCCCCGCCAACTTTATTGAGCGGCCAGAGAACCGTCAGCACCGAAAGCGCTGCCACCAACAGCGTGGTTTTCGGCCAGTGCAGTACTTTCAGCAACAGCGGATGATAAACACGAATCAAAAAGCGATTGAGCGGGTTACTGCTTTCCGGCGGAATTTTGCCACGGATCCAGTAGCCCATCAGGATCGGGATCACTACGATCGCCAGTAGCGCCGCACCCGCCATCGCATAGGTTTTGGTGAACGCCAGCGGGCCAAACAGACGACCTTCCTGCCCTTCCAGGGTGAAGATCGGGATAAACGACAGCGTGATAATCAGCAGACTGATAAACAGCGCCGGCCCCACTTCAACAGATGCATCGGTGATCACCTGCCAGCGCGTTTTATTATCCAGCGTGGCGTCAGGATGCTGGTGCTGCCACTCTTCCAGCCGTTTATGCGCATTCTCGATCATGACGATAGCAGCATCGACCATCGCCCCGACGGCAATCGCAATGCCACCCAACGACATAATATTGGCGTTCAGTCCCTGAAAGTGCATGACAATAAAAGCAATACACAACCCCAGCGGCAACGAAATAATCGCCACCAGCGCCGAGCGCACATGCCAGAGAAACAGCGCACAGACTACCGCCACCACAATAAACTCTTCCAGCAACTTGCCGCTGAGGTTGTCGATGGCGCGGTCAATGAGCTGGCTGCGATCGTATGTTGTAACTATCTCCACGCCTTCCGGCAGACTACTTTTCAGCGTTTCCAGTTTGTCCTTCACGGCGGCGATCACTTCTCGGGCGTTTTTGCCGGAACGCAGGATCACCACCCCGCCCGCCACTTCGCCTTCGCCGTTCAGTTCGGCAATGCCCCGGCGCATCTCCGGGCCAACCTGGACCTTCGCAACATCACGCAGATAAACGGGCACGCCATTTTCACTGGCTTTTAAAACGATGTGATTAAAGTCGTCGAGCGTTTGCAGATAGCCGCTGGCGCGCACCATATATTCCGCTTCCGCCAGTTCGATCGACGAACCGCCCGCTTCCTGGTTTGAAGCATCCAGCGCGCTTTTTACTTCGGCGAGACTGATGCCATACTGCGCCAGGCGCTGAGGATCGATAACCACCTGATACTCTTTCACCACACCGCCCACCGACGCCACTTCCGCAACGTCAGGGATGGTTTTCAGCTCATATTTGAGAAACCAGTCCTGTAATGAGCGTAAATCGGCCAGATCGTGCTTACCGCAGCGATCCACCAGTGCATATTCATAGATCCAGCCAACACCCGTGGCATCTGGCCCCAGCTCGGCGCTGACTCCCGCAGGCAGCTTACCCTGTACCTGGTTGAGGTACTCCAGCACCCGCGAACGCGCCCAGTACGGATCGGTGCCATCTTCGAAAATGACATACACATAAGAGTCGCCAAACTGTGAGAAACCGCGCACAGTCTTCGCGCCAGGCACCGACAACATGGTGGTGGTTAGCGGATAAGTCACCTGATTTTCAACGATTTGTGGTGCCTGACCGGGATAGCTGGTTTTAATAATAACCTGCACATCGGAGAGATCCGGCAGCGCATCCACTGGCGTATTAATGATGGTCCAGGTGCCCCAGATGCTCAGAAACAACGCGCCCATCAGCACCAAAAAACGGTTCGCCACCGAGCGACGAATAATCCATTCAATCATTGGTTATTCCCTCAATGCGCATGGGTAGCACTTTCAGAGCGCATCCGCTCCAGTGCGCCAGAAATATTGGCTTCGGAATCAATCAGGAACAGGCCGCTGGAAACCACCTTTTCACCTTCCGCCAGACCAGAGCGTAATGCGGTGACGCCTTGCGATGCCTGGAAAACAGCAACGCGTTTCGGTACAAAGCGCCCGTCGGCATCAACGGTAATCACCCGCTGTTCGCTGCCGGTATCAATCAGCGCTTGTGACGGAATGAGCAGCATCGGTTCGCTGGCGGTGTTGAGTTGCAACCAGGCGTTCATGCCCGGTTTTAGCGCCTCGTCGGCGTTGTCGACTTCCAGACGCAGCTGCAGCGTGCGGGTCGCGGCATCCACGCCAGGTAGCAGCGTCCATTTGCGGATGGTGAGTGTTTTATCCGGTCGCGCCGGAACGGTGAGGGTAAACTGCGAGGCATCTTTCACCAGCCAGGCGATAGACTCCGGGATCGCAGCAGTGACCCACACCGGGTCCATACCCTGAATTTTCGCTACCACGTTATCTTTGGCGATATTCATTCCCGCGCGCAGATCAAACGCGGTGATCACGCCATCAATGGGCGCTTTGAGCGTAAAGCGAGTCTGGATTTTTTGCGTGGCGATCAGGCGGCGAATATCCGCCTCCGGCATTCCCGCCAGTCGCAGCCGCTCAAGAATGCCTTCAGTCTGGGTCGCCGTACCGCCGGTTTCGCGCAGCAGTAAATACTCACTCTGCGCTTCCACCCAGTCAGGAATGGTCAGGTCGAGAAGCGGTGTGCCCTTTTGTACTTTATCGCCCACGGTAAGCGGATACACCTTGTCGATAAACCCGGCAGCGCGAGCCTGCACAATGGCATACTGATACTCGTTGTAACTGACATTCGCCGGGAAACTCTGGGCAAAAGTCAGCGGTCCGCGCGTGACGGTAGCCGTTTTCACCCCCAGATTCTGCGTCTGAGTCGGGTCAATGCGCACACCAGACGCAGAACTCTCTTCATCGGCATATTTCGGCACCAGATCCATATCCATAAACGGCGATTTACCTGGTTTATCGAACCGCGTATTGGGATACATTGGGTCGTACCAGAATAAGATTTTACGTTCTGCGGTCGACGTTTTTTCTGCAGGCGGTTCCGCCTTTGCAACCCAGGTAAAACCTGCCGCAGAAATAATACCGCCCGCGATCATGCTGCCGATAATAAGCGCGATTTTTTTCATCTCATTAAACCTGGGTTACTGGCTGACTTTAATATCCTGTAATAAAGAAAGGTTGCCCTGCTGGACAAAATTAAACGCCACTTTGTCGCCGGTTTTAATTTCACTCATTTTCGTCTGCGGGGTGATGGTAAAGCGCATGGTCATCTCCGGCCAGTTCACAGCAGCAATCGGATCGTGATGGATGGTGATTTTTTTGCTTTCCAGATCAATACCCTTTACCTCGCCAGTGGCACTAATAACCTGTGGTTGTGCTTCGCTCATGGTTTCATGATGATGTTCGTTAGCCTGGGCATTAAAGCCAATAACGGTAAACAGACTGAACATTGCGACTTGCAGTGCTTTTTTCATTTATTCTCTCCTGGAGTTAAAAGTCATACTCTAAATAATTCGAGTTGCAGGAAGGCGACAAGCGAGTGAATCCCCAGGAGCTTACATAAGTAAGTGACTGGGGTGAGCGAACGCAGACGCAGCACATGCAACTTGAAGTATGACGAGTATATTGCTGTCAACCGCCACCAAGTGCGGTATACAAAGAAATTTCGTTAACCTGACGGGCATAATTCAGATCAAGTAAAGTTTGTCGGGTTGCAAATAAAGAACGCTCGGCATCCAGCACTTCCAGATAACTTACTGCGCCGTGCTGATATAATGCCCGCGCCCGTTGCAAAGTAATTTGCAGCGACGCCAGATAACGCTGCTGGGCGCTGATTTGATCGTTCAGGCTTTGACGTAATGCCAGCGCATCTGCCACTTCTTTAAAGGCGTTCTGGATTTTCTGTTCATAATTCACTACCGACTGCTGCTGGCGAATTTCGGCGATATCCAGATTGGCTTGGTTGCGTCCGGCATTAAAAATGGGGATCTCAATTTTAGGAATAAAATTCCACATCCCGCTGCTGGCGTTAAATAATGACGACAGATCGCTGCTGGCGGTTGATATTCCGCTGGTCAGGCTGATAGACGGGAAAAATGCCGCACGCGCAGCGCCAATATTGGCATTAGCCGCCATTAACGCGTGTTCAGCTTCCATAATATCCGGGCGCTGCAATAAGATTTGCGACGACAATCCCGCTGGTAATTTAACGCTTTGCAGGCTGTCGCTGTTTACTGTCTGCGCTTGCGGCAGCTTGCCGTAGCTTCCCAATAACAGTTGCAATGCATTATTCGCCTGCGCCAGTTCCCCCTGACGTTTAGCGATGTCGCTGCGGGTACTTTCAATCACCCCGCGAGCCTGTTCCAGCGCCAGAACATTACTGCTACCTGTCAACAGTTGTTTTTCGACAAACGCATATGACTGCTGATAATTACGCAGCGTTTCTTCGGCTATTTGCAATTGCGCATACGCCAGTTGCTGATTGAAATAGCTTTGCGCGACATTAGAAACCAGCAAAATATGCACCGCGCGCTGAGCTTCCTCAGTGGCTAAATAATTTTGGCGCTCGGCTTCGCTCATGTTCTTTAAGCGACCGAAAAAATCGAGATCAAAGCTGGCGTTAAGGCCAGTCGAGAGCTCCCGCGTCGTGGCTGAATCGCCTTTAAGATTGCCGCTCCAGCTGCCGCTGCCCTCGCCATTGAGCTGTGGGTAGCGGTCGGCATCGGTCAGACGATATTGCGCCCGCGCTTCCTGCACTTTCAGCGTCGCCATGCGCAAATCCCGGTTATTCACCAGCGCCTCGCTAATCAGCGTCTTTACCTGATTATCAACAAAAAAGGTGCGCCAGCCCACGTTCTGGTAGTTATCTGCTGCGTTAACCAAGCCGTTCTGGCTGAGTGAGAACTGCTGCGGCACGGGCATTGCCGGACGCTGATAATCCGGTGCCAGTGAACAACCGGTTAGCGCAAGGGCCACACAAAATGGCAGAAGTTTACAAGGAGACATAGGCTCATAATTTCTGGTGATTTTATACCGCCAACTTTACTCGCCAGGCTCTGATTTTCCGGTGACAGGAAAATGACAAAATTGTCATTTTGCCAATAAGCGATTGCCATCTGATCCCGCTACTCTAGAATTGCCCGGGCAACATGCGGAGGAAATATGAAACTGTTGATTGTCGAAGATGAAAAGAAAACCGGAGAATACTTGACCAAAGGGTTAACCGAAGCCGGTTTTGTGGTCGATTTGGCCGACAACGGGCTGAATGGCTACCATCTGGCGATGACCGGTGATTATGATCTGATAATCCTCGATATTATGCTGCCGGACGTGAACGGCTGGGATATCGTGCGCATGTTACGCTCCGCCAATAAAGGGATGCCGATTCTGTTGCTTACCGCGCTTGGCACCATTGAACATCGCGTCAAGGGGCTGGAGTTGGGGGCAGATGACTACCTGATGAAACCATTCGCTTTTGCTGAACTGCTGGCGCGGGTGCGCACTCTCCTGCGGCGCGGGGCGGCGGTGATTATCGAAAGTCAGTTTCAGGTTGCCGATCTGATGGTCGATCTCGTCAGCCGCAAAGTCACCCGCAGCGGCACGCGCATCACTCTGACCAGTAAAGAGTTTACTCTGCTGGAGTTTTTTCTCCGCCATCAGGGCGAAGTGCTGCCCCGCTCGCTTATCGCCTCGCAGGTGTGGGACATGAATTTCGACAGCGACACTAACGCCATTGATGTGGCGGTGAAGCGGCTACGCGGCAAAATCGACAACGACTTTGAGCCGAAGCTGATTCAGACCGTGCGCGGCGTGGGCTATATGCTTGAGGTGCCGGATGGTCAGTAAGCCATTTCAGCGCCCGTTTTCGCTGGCAACCCGCCTGACCTTTTTTATCAGCCTGGCCACCATCGCGGCGTTTTTCGCCTTTGCATGGATCATGATCCACTCAGTAAAAGTTCATTTTGCCGAGCAGGATATTAATGATTTAAAAGAGATTAGCGCCACCCTTGAACGGGTACTAAATCACCCTGACGAAACGCAAGCCCGACGCTTAATGACGCTGGAAGATATCGTCAGTGGTTATTCCAATGTGTTGATTTCCCTGGCAGATAGTCAGGGTAAAACGGTGTATCACTCCCCCGGTGCGCCGGATATCCGCGAGTTTACGCGTGACGCCATACCCGATAAAGACGCTCAGGGTGGCGAGGTGTATCTCCTTTCCGGCCCGACGATGATGATGCCAGGCCACGGTCACGGGCATATGGAACACAGCAACTGGCGGATGATTAACTTGCCGGTTGGCCCGTTGGTGGACGGCAAACCGATTTATACGCTCTACATCGCGCTTTCGATCGATTTTCATCTTCATTACATAAATGATTTGATGAATAAACTTATTATGACCGCATCGGTAATCAGCATCCTGATCGTCTTTATCGTACTGTTGGCGGTACATAAAGGTCACGCGCCGATCCGCAGCGTCAGCCGTCAAATCCAGAATATTACCTCGAAAGATCTCGACGTTCGCCTCGACCCGCAGACCGTGCCGATTGAGCTGGAACAGCTGGTACTGTCGTTCAACCATATGATCGAGCGTATTGAGGATGTCTTTACCCGCCAGTCCAATTTCTCAGCGGATATCGCTCACGAAATTCGCACGCCGATTACCAATCTCATCACGCAAACGGAAATCGCCCTCAGCCAGTCTCGCAGCCAGAAGGAGCTGGAAGATGTGCTCTACTCTAATCTCGAAGAGCTGACGCGAATGGCGAAAATGGTCAGCGATATGCTGTTTCTCGCTCAGGCCGATAACAACCAGCTAATCCCCGAAAAGAAAATGCTCAACCTGGCGGATGAAGTCGGCAAAGTGTTCGATTTTTTCGAGGCGTTAGCAGAAGATCGCGGCGTGGAGCTGCGGTTTGTTGGCGACGAGTGTCAGGTTGCGGGCGATCCGCTGATGCTGCGTCGGGCGTTAAGCAACCTGCTTTCTAATGCCCTGCGTTATACGCCACCCAGTGAGGCTATTGTAGTGCGCTGCCAGACGGTCAATCATCAGGTGCAAGTTTCCGTCGAAAACCCCGGTACGCCCATTGCGCCCGAGCACTTACCGCGATTGTTTGACCGTTTCTATCGCGTTGACCCTTCCCGCCAGCGAAAAGGCGAAGGTAGCGGCATTGGGCTGGCGATAGTGAAATCGATTGTTGTCGCGCATAAAGGCACGGTTGCAGTAACGTCAGATGCGCGGGGGACAAGGTTTGTGATTATGCTGCCGGAGAGAGAGTGATTATTAAGTTCAAATTCAGGGCGTGGTGCATCACCTCCTGGTATTGTTGATCAACAAATTAGAGAAAAACTTATTAAACATATGAAATATCGAAGGCTTTTATTTTTCAAAGTTTCACGAGATGTTTGTATATGAAACTTAGTTAAATCTGTGTTTCTTCCAATTGTAGATCACAATGCCCTTTCTAAATTTTCATCGTTATAAACAAGCCATCTATCATATAAAGCAATGAATAATTTAATCGCGATTAATCATCATTAATTGTTATATTATTCACTCAATCTATTTATCAAGTGAATTTGATAAATTCCTAATTTAAAATATCCACTATTGAGCCAGTATTTAACAACGTTAAGATGTGCAATGTGCAGATCATGTTATCAGGGTGGAGCGGTAGCATATATTTCTTATGCAATCATTCATTTTAATAATGTTAATTGGATTATTTATTGCTGTGAATAAAAATATATTATGAATATTGGTTTAACTTTACGTTTTTGTTACTCGTTGTGATATGCGTACCTGTCCTGAATAACGCCAAGAAACAAGAGGTTGAGCTTGTGATTATTTTTTTGACTGAACAGACACCCGTTTCTGTAAAGTAATATTTAAACAAAATTCTCACATAACCATAGCATTTTCTGTTCCTTCCCTAATAACGTCTGAAGTCGTCCCGCTTATCACATTATCCGCAGTTGTACGGTACGGATCATTATTCATTTTACTGGAGGTTGCTATGTCAACCGGATTACGTTTCACACTGGAAGTGGACGGCCTGCCGCCGGATGCTTTTGCGGTGGTTTCCTTTCATCTGAACCAGTCACTCTCTTCGCTCTTTTCCCTCGATCTCTCCCTGGTCAGCCAGCAGTTTCTCTCCCTTGAATTTGCGCAGGTGCTGGACAAAATGGCCTACCTGACGATATGGCAGGGCGATGAAGTACAGCGCCGGGTGAAAGGCGTGGTGACCTGGTTTGAACTCGGGGAGAACGACAAAAACCAGATGCTGTACAGCATGAAGGTGCACCCGCCGCTGTGGCGTGCCGGTCTGCGCCAGAACTTCCGTATCTTCCAGAACGAGGACATCAAAAGCATCCTCGGCACGATGTTGCAGGAAAACGGGGTGACCGAATGGAGTCCGCTGTTCAGCGAGCCGCATCCTTCCCGTGAGTTTTGTGTCCAGTACGGTGAGACTGATTACGATTTTCTGTGCCGGATGGCGGCGGAGGAAGGCATCTTCTTTTATGAGGAGCATGCTTACAAAAGTACCGACCAGAGCCTGGTGCTGTGCGACACAGTCCGCCATCTGCCCGAATCTTTTGAAATCCCATGGAACCCGAACACCCGTACCGAGGTGAGCACCCTCTGCATCAGCCAGTTCCGCTACAGCGCACAAATCCGCCCTTCTTCCGTGGTGACCAAAGACTACACCTTTAAACGCCCCGGCTGGGCCGGACGTTTTGAACAGGAAGGCCAGCACCAGGACTACCAGCGCACGCAGTATGAAGTGTATGACTACCCCGGACGTTTCAAGAGCGCCCACGGGCAGAACTTTGCCCGCTGGCAGATGGACGGCTGGCGAAACAACGCAGAAACCGCGCGGGGAATGGGCCGCTCGCCGGAGATATGGCCGGGACGGCGAATTGTGCTGACGGGGCATCCGCAGGCGAACCTGAACCGGGAATGGCAGGTGGTGGCAAGTGAACTGCACGGCGAACAGCCACAGGCGGTGCCAGGACGGCAGGGAGCGGGGACGGCGCTGGAGAACCATTTTGCGGTGATCCCGGCAGACAGAACATGGCGACCACAGCCGTTGCTGAAACCGCTGGTCGACGGCCCGCAGAGCGCTGTCGTGACAGGACCGGCAGGCGAGGAAATCTTCTGCGACGAACATGGTCGCGTGCGGGTGAAGTTCAACTGGGACCGTTATAACCCGGCAGACCAAGACAGTTCGTGCTGGATCCGTGTGGCACAGGCGTGGGCAGGCACCGGTTTTGGCCACCTGGCGATACCGCGTGTGGGTCAGGAGGTGATTGTAGACTTCCTCAACGGCGATCCGGACCAGCCGATCATTATGGGGCGCACCTACCACCAGGAAAACCGCACCCCCGGCAGCCTGCCGGGAACAAAGACGCAGATGACCATCCGCTCCAAAACGTACATGGGCAGCGGATTTAATGAGCTGAAGTTTGATGATGCGACAGGGAGAGAACAGGTCTACATCCACGCGCAGAAGAACATGGATACCGAAGTGCTCAACGACCGTACCACCACCGTAAAACACGATCACCGCGAAACCGTAAAAAATGACCAGACGGTCACGATCCAGGAAGGTAACCGCCTTCTTACGGTGGAAAAAGGCCACAAGATCACCGGAGTACTGAAAGGGTCTTTATCTGAGGATGTCTTTCAGGACAGAGGCACGATTGCCGGTTCGGTGCATGTTGACGCTGTAAACAATGGTGGCGAAGGCGACGGTATACAGGCTTATACGGCGATTAAGGAAATTTTGCTGGCTGTGGAGGAAAGCAAAATTGCGCTGACGCCGGATGGCATTCAGCTACAGGTCGGGGAATCGACGGTAATCAGGCTGTCGAAGGATGGCATCACCATCGTGGGCGGTTCTGTTTTCATCAACTGATTCACTCAGATTATCAGGGAGTATTTTATGCAGTTCACTTTTAATGAAGGCCACATTCAACTGCCGTCTCAATGGCAGGATCAGTCAATGCAGGTCCTGGTGTCCACAGATAACAGTGGCATCAACCTGGTCATTACCCGCGAAGCCGTTCCACAGGGAACCCTGACACCAGAGCTGTACCAGGAAACGCTGGCGCTGTACCAGGGCAAACTTGATGGGTACACCGAACATGCCTGCCGGGAAATCACTCTGGCAGAGGCCCCGGCCTGGCTGCTGGATTATTCCTGGAACGGTCCGGAAGATGAGGGGAATCAGGGGCGGATTAGCCAGATAGCCGTATTCCAGCGGCGTGGAGATACGCTGCTGACCTTCACTTTCAGCACCTCCTTATCCCTGAAGAACAGTCAAAAGACGATGCTGCTGGAGGTGATAAAGAGCTTCACCCCGTTGCCACCGGAGAATGACATCCAAAAGGACCAGCCGCGCTGACATAAACGAGGGATAACACATGAGTGAAGGACCAGGCGGGCCACAGGGAGCGACCGCAGGCGGTACGCTGGCAATGCGAATGCTGTCACAGCAGGCGATGGTCGCCAGCCAGATGAAACGGGCAGCCAACGACAAAGCCATTGCACAGATGCTGGCAGCAAAGAAGTCCGGCCCACCTGCCGCCAGGCTGGGCGATGAAATTCAGCATAAAAGTTTTCTGGGGGCACTGGCAGGGGCCGTGCTGGGGGCGATAGTGACCATCGCAGAAGGTTGCCTGATTATGGCCGCCTGCGCCACCGGCCCTTATGCGCTGGTTCTGGTGCCTGCGCTGATGTATGCCAGCTATAAGGCGAGTGATTATGTGGAGGAGAAACAGAACCAGCTTGAATCATGGATAAACAGCTTTTGTGACACGGACGGCGCCATCAATACCGGTTCTGAAAATGTAAACATTAACGGAAAGCCCGCTGCAAGGGCCGCCGTCACCCTTCCCCCTCCTCCCCCACCTGGAGCAATACCTGAAATCCCACAGGGGGAACCCTCATGGGGTGATATTGCCACTGACCTGCTTGAATCGGCAGCGGAAAAAGCAGTACCACTGGCGAAGGCCTGGGGGAACGCTGTTATCACCCTGACGGAAAGCAATGCCGGTTTTATGGATCGCGTCAGCGCCGGCGCATCGCTTCTGTTTCCCGCCGGTCCGGTATTAATGGAGTTTGCCACCATGGTGGGCGGGCGTGGCGAAATCAAAAAAGATGTGGATTTCCCGGAAGCCGGTGAGGACACGGCGCTCTGCGACAAGGAGAACAAACCACCGAGGATAGCCCAGGGCAGTAGCAACGTCTTTATCAACAATCAGCCTGCCGCGCGCAAGGGCGACAAACTGGAGTGCAGTGCGGCGATCGTGGAAGGTTCGCCGGACGTCTTTATTGGGGGTGAGCAGGTCACCTATCTGGATATCCAGCCGGAGTTCCCGCCATGGCAGAGAATGATCCTGGGAGGAATAACGATAGCCAGCTATCTTCTGCCGCCAGCAGGACTGCTGGGAAAACTGGGGAATCTGGCGAAACTGGGCAAACTGGGAAACCTGCTGGGGAAAAGCGGGAAGCTGCTGGGCGCAAAGCTCGGCGCGTTGCTGGGGAAAACAGGTAAGTCGTTAAAAAGTATTGCCAATAAAGTCATCAGATGGGTAACAGATCCTGTCGATCCGGTACCTGAAGGCGCAGTCTGCGGGCAGGCACCGGATAAGTGAAGAGACTGACCAGTATGCCGGAGGCCACCGGCTGAAACAGGCCGGAAACACGCAGTATGACTATGACGCCGCAGGCCGGATGGTCAGCCGGACAAAACACCGTGACGGCTACCGCCCGGAAACAGAGCGGTTCCGGTGGGACAGCCGGGACCAGCTGACCGGGTATTGCAGCGCACAGGGGGAGCTGTGGGAATACCGCCACGACGCCAGCGGCAGACGAACAGAGAAACGCTGCGACCGGAAGAAAATCCGCTTCACGTACCTGTGGGACGGCGACAGTATTGCGGAAATCCGGGAATACCGCGATGATGAACTGTACAGCGTACGGCACCTGGTGTTTAACGGCTTTGAGCTGATAAGCCAGCAGTTCAGCCGGGTACGGCAGCCGCATCCGTCCGTGGCCCCGCAGTGGGTGACGCGGACGAATCATGCGGTGAGCGACCTGACGGGCCGTCCGCTGATGCTCTTTAACAGTGAAGGTAAAACCGTCTGGCGACCGGGGCAGACCAGCCTGTGGGGGCTGGCACTCAGCCTGCCCGCAGACACCGGCTACCCGGACCCGCGCGGGGAACTGGACCCGGAAGCCGACCCCGGCCTGCTGTATGCAGGACAGTGGCAGGATGCGGAATCCGGGCTGTGCTATAACCGGTTCCGGTATTACGAGCCGGAAACCGGGATGTACCTGGTGAGTGATCCGCTGGGGTTGCAGGGAGGGGAGCAGACTTACCGGTATGTGCCTAATCCTCTGGGTTGGATTGACCAGTATGGACTTGCTGGTTGCCCCAGAGCTCTGGCAAGGGCAATGAAACGGGCTAACAGAAACCTAGCTAAGAGTGCCGGATACATGAATCGAGCTTGGTATAAATTCAAAGGTTCTGCCGCCCATCATATTGTTGCCTGGGATGACCCCCGTGCTTTAGGCGCAAGAAAAATTCTGGAAAAATATGGTATACACATTGATTCCGCAGAAAATGGAATATTTTTGAAACATGTAGATCCAAACTCTCTTCAGCCAGGGTCTTATCATCGTGTTATTCATACGAACAAATATTATGCTGATGTTGAGGCACGACTCGCAGACGCAGCTAAGGCTAATGGGAAACAAGGTGTTCTTGATGAGATAGATGCTATCAGGGATGACCTGCTTTTTAATAGACTAATTTATTAATAAGGGCATAGTAATGAATGTTTATTTAATTCGGCATGATGTGGACAACTTCAAGTTTTACTTGCAAGACGAGAGTGATTTTTTTTCAGTTGCTGCTTTTGATTTTTGTGGAGAGTCTCTATTTAATGGATGGAAACCATACAAAATAGAGCTATTTAAAGGAAAAACTAAAGCTGAGAGATCATTAAAAGGCGATTTTAATTCATCATGTTTTAGCTCAGGATTATTATACGTCGAACATTCTCTCGCAGATGTATTATCTCGTCAGGTAAATAATATTGAGTTGTTAAAAGTAATCACCAGTGATGATCGTGATTTTTATTATGCAAACGTGGTAGGAAAAATACCAGCCTTACATTATAACAACAGACAAGAGCTACAAATTATGAGTAGAACACAAGAATATAAATTCAATAACTCCATAAATGAAATGTTAATATTCCGTGATGAAATATTACCTTCAAACTATTTTGTTACAGATCGTTTTGTGGATATTTTTCAGAATTATTTTCGCGGGGTAATTTTTAAAAAAGTTGGTGAGATATAACTTAATGCATTGAACATCTAACCCGTACCGCTATGACCGCCACGGCAACCTGCTGGCCTGGACGGACGGCAACGGCGTTGACTGGACGATGGAATACGGCCCGTTCGATTTGCCGGTGGCGCGAACGGACGGTGAAGGCCACCGCTGGCAGTACCGCTACGATAAAGACACGCTGCAACTGACAGAAGTCATTAACCCGCAGGGCGAATCATACCTTTATGTTCTGGATAACTGTGGCCGGGTGACGGAAGAGCATGACTGGGGCGGCGTGGTCTGGCGTTACCGCTATGACGCCGATGGCCTGTGTACCGCCAGGGTTAACGGCCTGGAGGAAACTATCCTCTACAGCCGGGACGCCGCAGGCCGCCTGGCAGAAATCATCACGCCGGAAGGCAAAACGCAGTATGCGTATGACAAATCCGGCAGGCTGACGGGTATCTTCAGCCCGGACGGTACATCACAGCGCACCGGCTATGATGAACGCGGGCGGGTGAATGTCACCACTCAGGGCCGACGGGCCATTGAATACCACTACCCCGATGAACACACCGTCATCCGCTGTATCCTGCCACCGGAAGATGAACGCGACAGACACCCCGGTGAATCCCTGCTGAAAACCACGTACCGCTACAACGCCGCCGGAGAACTGACGGAGGTTATCCTGCCGGGGGATGAGACGCTGACGTTCAGCCGTGATGAGGCAGGACGTGAAGTGCTCCGGCACAGTAACCGGGGTTTTGCCTGTGAACAGGGCTGGAATGCAGCCGGTCAGCCTGTCAGTCAGCGCGCCGGTTTTTTCCCGGAAGAAGCCACATGGGGCGGGCTGGTTCCGTCACTGGCGCGGGAGTACCGTTACGACAGCGCGGGTAATGTGTCAGGCGTCACCAGCCGGGAAGATTACGGACGGGAAACCCGGCGGGAATACCGGCTGGACCGGAACGGCCAGGTCACGGCGGTGACAGCCTCAGGCACCGGGCTGGGCTATGGCGAAGGCGACGAGACTTATGGCTATGACAGTTGTGGCTACCTGAAGGCGCAGTCTGCGGGCAGGCACCGGATAAGTGAAGAGACTGACCAGTATGCCGGAGGCCACCGGCTGAAACAGGCCGGAAACACGCAGTATGACTATGACGCCGCAGGCCGGATGGTCAGCCGGACAAAACACCGTGACGGCTACCGCCCGGAAACAGAGCGGTTCCGGTGGGACAGCCGGGACCAGCTGACCGGGTATTGCAGCGCACAGGGGGAGCTGTGGGAATACCGCCACGACGCCAGCGGCAGACGAACAGAGAAACGCTGCGACCGGAAGAAAATCCGCTTCACGTACCTGTGGGACGGCGACAGTATTGCGGAAATCCGGGAATACCGCGATGATGAACTGTACAGCGTACGGCACCTGGTGTTTAACGGCTTTGAGCTGATAAGCCAGCAGTTCAGCCGGGTACGGCAGCCGCATCCGTCCGTGGCCCCGCAGTGGGTGACGCGGACGAATCATGCGGTGAGCGACCTGACGGGCCGTCCGCTGATGCTCTTTAACAGTGAAGGTAAAACCGTCTGGCGACCGGGGCAGACCAGCCTGTGGGGGCTGGCACTCAGCCTGCCCGCAGACACCGGCTACCCGGACCCGCGCGGGGAACTGGACCCGGAAGCCGACCCCGGCCTGCTGTATGCGGGGCAGTGGCGGGATGCGGAATCGGGGCTGTGCTATAACCGGTTCCGGTATTACGAGCCGGAGAGCGGGATGTACCTGGTGAGTGATCCACTGGGGTTGCAGGGAGGGGAGCAGACTTACCGGTATGTGCCGAATCCTTTAAGATGGATAGATCCCTTAGGATTAAATAAAGGAGCTTCATTATCTAAAATGATGAATAGCTCCAGTGATCTCATGGGGTTGAGAAGGCAGCCCCAGAACTTCTGGCGGCTATATCGCGGAAAAGACATTTAATAATAGCATTACCAGGCTCAGATGAATTCAGAATGCTTGAACATTTTGGAGCCGAAGCTTCGGTATTAGACATGACGATTATTGTTCGTTCAAATCCGAGTAAAGCCGCTATTCTTGAAGAGTTTTTACATGGTACACAAGAGAAACTAGGAATAGCTGAAAAATTAGGACGTTATGGACTAGGGAGTGCAGAAACGCACGTTAAGGATTTCATGATAAGACACAAAAAAATGCTTGGGTTATCTGATGAGGATGTAGCAATACTCAAAATATTGAAAGACAAGGGGTTGTGATGAATATAATTCTGCCGATAAAAGATATATTTATTATTGCGGGAAACATAGTTTTTAGCGTTTTATACAATGAACATCTTGAGTTCCCATGCCGCTGCCAATTACTATCTTCAAATTCTGAAGTTATGCAAGAGTTATATATTGAAAAAGAGTTATTTATTAAACGCACTACGGAAAATGATTGTCGTGCTTTAGTGTTAAGAGGAACATTGGAATACTTATTTGATGAAATTATTGCTGGCGAGTGTGCATTGGCCTTATTACAAAAAGAAATAAAAAAAGATTAATCCAATATGTAGAACGGGACAATACCCATCTTTTAACAATGAACTTCGTAATTTTTATCTTAGAAATAATGCTACATTATATGAGGTATATCATGAGGTAAAAAATGTTAACAAGGGAGTTGGCCTGGTGGGAGATAATGGTATCGTCCTGGTAATTAGAAGTTCCAATTCCAAAAATACACTTGAGGAATTTCATGAATTCTTTGGAAACTTCAAACCTAATAATTCAACAGCTCGAGTTGAAGTGATTGATCAATCCGTTTTAGAACCTTTTTGGAGATTTTAAAAATATGATCACCAAATCAAGTATACTCATAGAGTATAAAGATAAAAGTAAACTAACCGATAGTATTTATAAGTTTGTAAATGCTCTAGACATTGACTTTTCGATATTAAAATATGACTACTTTGATGTAAATGAGTATAAAAAAACATTACTTATGACACATCTTTTATTGACAAAGATGCAGAATATATTGAATTACTAGCGAAGATTGATTTTTCTTATGAAGTTGATTTCGGCACATCAACAACATCGATTGAAAGCAAGTATCTTCCATCTCTAACTGATTTCATCGCTCAATCACTATCACAACAATTAAATTGTGACATAATAACCAGCTTTAAACCATTAAGTGGAGATGAGTTTTGCCCAATAACATATTTTTCAAAAGGTAAAGAAGTTATCAATTTTACGACATTTAATTCAAATTGTTGGGATGGGGTATGCTGGGTAAAAAAAAGGAGGCAAACAAATATCCGCTAACGTAGTTTTTCAATAGCTACACCATGTCACGTAACATGATGCCTGGATATTAACCAGGAAAAGATCATCAGAAGTTCACTTTTTGTACTAAATAATTCGCATTTTATGTTTAAAAATTGAGATATTCCTTATTACCTGAAGCTGTTTTTTATTGCTTATACATGATCAAATACTCCTTACATAATTAAGGAGAACAAAATGGAACTTAAAAAATTGATGGAACATATTTCTATTATCCCCGATTACAGACAAACCTGGAAAGTGGAACATAAATTATCGGATATTCTACTGTTGACTATTTGTGCCGTTATTTCTGGTGCAGAAGGTTGGGAAGATATAGAGGATTTTGGGGAAACACATCTCGATTTTTTGAAGCAATATGGTGATTTTGAAAATGGTATTCCTGTTCACGATACCATTGCCAGAGTTGTATCCTGTATCAGTCCTGCAAAATTTCACGAGTGCTTTATTAACTGGATGCGTGACTGCCATTCTTCAGATGATAAAGACGTCATTGCAATTGATGGAAAAACGCTCCGGCACTCTTATGACAAGAGTCGCCGCAGGGGAGCGATTCATGTCATTAGTGCGTTCTCAACAATGCACAGTCTGGTCATCGGACAGATCAAGACGGATGAGAAATCTAATGAGATTACAGCTATCCCAGAACTTCTTAACATGCTGGATATTAAAGGAAAAATCATCACAACTGATGCGATGGGTTGCCAGAAAGATATTGCAGAGAAGATACAAAAACAGGGAGGTGATTATTTATTCGCGGTAAAAGGAAACCAGGGGCGGCTAAATAAAGCCTTCGAGGAAAAATTTCCGCTGAAAGAATTAAATAATCCAGAGCATGACAGTTACGCAATGAGTGAAAAGAGTCACGGCAGAGAAGAAATCCGTCTTCATATTGTTTGCGATGTCCCTGATGAACTTATTGATTTCACGTTTGAATGGAAAGGGCTGAAGAAATTATGCGTGGCAGTCTCCTTTCGGTCAATAATAGCAGAACAAAAGAAAGAGCCAGAAATGACGGTCAGATATTATATCAGTTCTGCTGATTTAACCGCAGAGAAGTTCGCCACAGCAATCCGAAACCACTGGCACGTGGAGAATAAGCTGCACTGGCGTCTGGACGTGGTAATGAATGAAGACGACTGCAAAATAAGAAGAGGAAATGCAGCAGAATTATTTTCAGGGATACGGCACATCGCTATTAATATTTTGACTAATGATAAGGTATTCAAGGCAGGGTTAAGACGTAAGATGCAAAAAGCAGCCATGGAGAGAAACTATCTGGCGTCAGTCCTTGCGGGGAACGGGCTTTCGTAATCTTGCCCTGCCTGCTCACCTCCTCCAGGCACTTCCACTACATGATGACCTGCTCGGTGCCACCGCTCCTTTTCACTATGACGTTAACCTCCCCGTCCCAGGACACCATGCTTTTGTCTACATTCTACGCAAACGGCAACTTTTATAACCAGTGTAAAAATAACGTGCCGCAATAGTCATACCTATTAATGGTAAAAAGCTGTCACAATTCATAAAAAACCTTAATATACGCCACCCTAAACATAACCAGCGTTAATGTAAGGTTTTTGTGTGGACTGGCTTCTTGATGTTTTTGCTACCTGGCTCTACGGCTTAAAAGTAATCGCGATAACGTTAGCGGTCATCATGTTCATCAGCGGGCTGGACGATTTTTTTATTGATGTCGTCTACTGGGTACGCCGCATTAAACGCAAGTTGAGTGTTTATCGCCGCTATCAGTTCATCCAGCGCGGCTGCTTTGTTCATGGCTTTGATGATATCCCGTTTCAGGAAATCAACATGTCGGTTTTCCAGTTCCGGAAAACGCCGCTGCACCGACAGGGGGATCCCGTCGAGAATACTGGCAATTTCACCTGCGATCCGCGACAGCACGAAAGTACAGAATGCGGTTTCCACCACTTCAGCGGAGTCTCTGGCATTTTTCAGCTCCTGTGCGTCGGCCTGCGCACGCGTAAGTCGATGGCGTTCGTACTCAATAGTCCCTGGCTGGAGATCTGTCTCGCTGGCCTGCCGCAGTTCTTCAACTTCCCGGCGCAGCTTTTCGTTCTCAATTTCAGCATCCCTTTCGGCATACCATTTTATGACGGCGGCAGAGTCATAAAGCACCTCATTACCCTTGCCACCGCCTCGCAGAACGGGCATTCCCTGTTCCTGCCAGTTCTGAATGGTACGGATACTCGCACCGAAAATGTCAGCCAGCTGCTTTTTGTTGACTTCCATTGTTCATTCCACGGCCAAAAACAGAGAAAGGAAACGACAGAGGCCAAAAAGCCCGTTTTCAGCACCTGTCGTTTCCTTTCTTTTCAGGGGGTATTTTAAATAAAAACATTAAGTTACGACGAAGAAGAACGGAAACGCCTTAAACCGGAAAATTTTCATAAATAGCGAAAACCCGCGAGGTCGCCGCCCCGTAACCTGTCGGATCGCCGGAAAGGACCCGCAAAATGATAATAATTATCATCTACATGTCACAACGTGCATCTACGCCATCAAACCACGTCAAATAATCAATTATGACGCAGGTATCGTATTAATTGATCTGCATCAACTTAACGTAAAAACAACTTCAGACAATACAAATCAGCGACACTGAATACGGGGCAACCTCATGTCAACTAAGAACAGAACCCGCAGAACAACAACCCGCAACATCCGCTTTCCTAACCAAATGATTGAACAAATTAACATCGCTCTTGAGCAAAAAGGGTCTGGGAATTTCTCAGCCTGGGTCATTGAAGCCTGCCGTCGGAGACTAACGTCAGAAAAGAGAGCATATACATCAATCCAGAGTGATGATGAATAAACATCCCGGTTTCTTCCACCATCGCACCGGAAAAGCGACTATGAGGGTAACCCTGCGTCTGTCAGCACAGTAAAACCCGGTGTGCATCGTTTTTGATTATTCCCGCACACTCACGCAGAAGGAATTCCCCGTCGGGCTACGGTCATGGTTAATGCGGGAATACGGCGACGATACAGCGCAGCTAAAAGGGTAATGGACAGAAAGAGCGGTTTATTTCATTCCACAGGATTCTGAGTGCCCCCCTCCTCCAATAGGCTGAGCATCCACCTATATAGTTTTAATTTTCATCAATCCATTTAACTATCGTTTAATTGTTGTCACATAGGATTCTGCCGTTTTTAACAATGCAGGATAATAAGATGAAAAAAATGTTGTTTTCTGCCGCTCTGGCAATGCTTATTACAGGATGTGCTCAACAGACGTTTACTGTTGGAAACAAACCGACAGCAGTAACACCAAAGGAAACCATCACCCATCACTTCTTCGTTTCGGGAATTGGACAGGAGAAAACTGTTGATGCAGCCAAAATTTGTGGCGGCGCAGAAAATGTTGTTAAAACAGAAACCCAGCAAACATTCGTAAATGGATTGCTCGGTTTTATTACTTTAGGCATTTATACTCCGCTGGAAGCGCGTGTGTATTGCTCACAATAATTGCATGAGTTGCCCATCGATATGGGCAGCTCTATCTGCACTGCTCATTAATATACTTCTGGGTTCCTTCCAGTTGTTTTTGCATAGTGATCAGCCTCTCTCTGAGGGTGAAATAATCCCGTTCAGCGGTGTCTGCCAGTCGGGGTGCGTATTACCGTGAAGGAGATCGGTGAGTAACATCGATGGAGATCGGTTCGT
>ENA-UOJP01001503-UOJP01001503.1-human-gut-metagenome-genome-assembly--contig:-C102-NODE-1503-length-27370-cov-9.267545_pt1 | contig 27370 bp, 20 predicted proteins | sample MGYA00242353_ERZ723900 | MGnify/ENA metagenome assembly ERZ723900
ATGATAAAGCGTACAAAAAGTAGGTTTATTTTATGCCAGACCTATATTTTGCATAAGAGCAGAGATTCATAGGTCCTTTAGCTTTGACTATGAAAATAAAAATTTAAATTTTTTATTGCACACTGAAAATCGAGAAATATTAATTTCGAGACCCGATCGCAATATTTCTATCCCCTACCCCACATTTCCACAAAAAATAAGATTTCCGCTTGTCAGAACATAGTCCCTCATGTAGAATAATACTGCTGTATTCATTCAACCGTTCCAAATCAAGCGGAAATTACCGTTTTGACAACAATAAAGGAGTTTTCATCATGAGTATATTAAATGTCGAACATCTAAGCCACGGCTTCGGGGACCGGGCCATTTTCCAGGATGTGTCCTTCCGGCTCTTAAAGGGCGAGCACATCGGCCTTGTGGGGGCAAACGGGGAGGGCAAATCCACGTTTATGAACATTATTACCGGGAAGCTGCAGCCCGACGAGGGCAAGGTGGAGTGGTCCAAACGGGTGCGCGTGGGCTATTTGGACCAGCATTCGGTGCTGGAGAAGGGTATGACCATCCGGGACGTGTTAAAGAGCGCCTTCGCCTTTCTGTTTGAGATGGAGGAGCAGATGAACCAGATCTGCGACCGCATGGGTGAGGCGGATGAGGACGAGATGAACGCCATGATGGAGGAGCTGGGCACCATACAGGACCTGCTGATGGCCCACGACTTCTACGTGATCGACGCCAAGGTGGAGGAAGTGGCCCGGGCCCTGGGGCTGAATGAGATCGGCCTGGAAAAGGACGTGACGGATTTGAGCGGCGGGCAGCGCACCAAGGTGCTGCTGGGCAAGCTGCTGTTGGAGAAGCCGGACATTCTGCTGCTGGACGAGCCCACCAACTATCTGGACGTGCAGCACATCGAATGGCTGAGGCGCTACCTTCAGGAATATGAGAACGCTTTCATCCTGATCTCCCACGACATTCCCTTCCTCAACAGTGTGATCAACCTGATCTATCACATGGAAAACCAGCGCCTGGACCGCTATGTGGGGGATTACGATAAGTTCCAGGAGGTGTACGCGGTGAAAAAATCCCAGCTGGAGGCCGCCTACAAGCGCCAGCAGCAGGAGATTGCCGAGCTGGAGGATTTCGTGGCCCGCAACAAGGCCCGTGTGTCCACCCGCAACATGGCCATGTCCCGCCAGAAGAAGCTGGATAAGATGGAAGTGATCGAGCTGGCCAGGGAGAAACCCAAGCCGGAGTTCCATTTTCTCACCTCCCGGACCCCCGGAAAGCTGATCTTTGAGACAAAGGATCTGGTGATCGGCTACGACGAGCCATTGTCCCGGCCTTTAAACCTCACCATGCAGCGCGGGGAAAAGGTGGTCCTCTCCGGCGCCAACGGCATCGGCAAGACCACCCTGTTAAAGAGCATTCTGGGTCTGATCCCCTCCTTAAGCGGCAGCGTGGAGCTGGGCGACTACCTGTCCATCGGCTACTTTGAGCAGGAAATGGCCCCCGGCAACACCACCACCTGCATCGAGGAAATCTGGAAGGAATTTCCCGCCTACACCCAGTACCAGGTGCGCTCCGCCCTGGCAAAATGCGGTCTGACCACGGATCACATCGAGAGCCAGGTGCGGGTGCTCAGCGGCGGCGAAAAGGCCAAGGTGCGCCTGTGCAAGCTGATCAACCGTGAAACCAACGTGCTTCTCCTGGATGAGCCCACTAACCATCTGGACGTGGTTGCCAAGGAGGAATTAAAGCGCGCTTTGAAGGAATACAAGGGGAGCATCCTACTCATCTGTCATGAGCCGGAGTTTTACAGCGGCCTGGCCACCACGGTGTGGGATTGCCGCGAATGGGCCCTGCGCCTGTCATAACCGCTTTTATCCAAATAAATTCTGATCAAAAAGCCCGAAGGCCCCGCCTGAGGGCTTTATCTCACAGGTTATCTCCCGGCCGGTGGACGGATGGAAAAAGGTCAGCTTCCTGGCGCACAGGGCCAGCGGCTGCCTGGGCCCGCGAACCGCTCCAGGCCCGCCGGCTCTGTACTTCATGCAGCTCCCGGCAGTCCCGGGATCCATACGGTTCCCGCCAGCACCATTTTCAGGGGCTTTCCCCTGGTCCTCGCCAAATCCACCATCCCCGGCTCCTGCACGTTTTCCACTGACCAGCGAATTTCCATACCGGTTATCCCCAAACAGCGGCGTTCCATGTCCGGCCATCTGGACCCGTATCTGGTGGTAGCGACCGGTCATTAACTCTATATCCAGCAGAGATAGCTCCATTTCCGGATTTTCCGCCATCCATCTCCCCGCTTTTACCGTGCTCAAAACCCGGTAAGTAAGCTCCGCCCGCTTCGCACCGTCCACAGAGTTATCCACAATTTCAGAACCGCTATTTCCCTGATTTTTCAACAGATAATCCACATAGGCCCCCTGGTTATCCACAGGTTTTCCACAAACCACGGCAGCATAAATTTTCCGCATTTTTCCCTCTTGAATCTGAGCGCTTAAGTTTGCGGCGGATTTTTGGTTTTTGGCATAAACCATTACGCCGCGGACCGGCTTGTCCAATCTGTGGATAACTCCCACATATGGTGGATGGTTTGTGGATTTTGGGGAAGGGGTTGGTGATAACTTGTGGATATGTGTGCGAATCCGGCTCACCATATCCGGCTCAAAACCTCGGGCGGACTGAGATTCCACTCCCGCCGGCTTTTCCACAACAATCACATCAGAATCTTCATATAATACGGTAATCATCGTTCCTCCTTCGTTTTCGGTACAAATACTTGTAAACACTCCGACGGTCTGTCTTTCTGACCGAAAACACCGGTCAGGCTGCTTCGGATGTCCATCCGACGCGAAAATTGGTTCCGGAGGGTGTTTACATGCACACTTGGCGTGCCTTGCGGCACCAATCTTCCCGTCGTCCGAACTGATATGAAAAATACTTTGATTATAAAAGTATTTTTTCAAAAGTCTTGCATAATTTTACCGGCTGGTGTATAGTATAAAATATAAGACAACATAGTTTTCATTACTACATATCAAAGTTATTGATATTCCCCCTCTGGTAACAGAGAATCGACATTAAGACAGGGAGGTTGATTTTTATGAAGACACACATCAAACAGGGCGTAAGCCGGATCAAGGACCCGGGCAGCGCGATCACCCATTTCATCGCCATGGTGTTAGCCATCTGCGCCACCGCTCCCCTGCTGCTGAAAGCGGCCCGTGAACCGGACCACGTGCATTTTATCTCGCTCATGATCTTTATCCTGAGCATGATCGGCCTTTACGCCGCCAGCACCATTTATCACAGCCTGGATATCTCACCCAAAGTCAACCAGCTTCTGCGCAAACTGGACCATATGATGATCTTCATCCTCATCGCCGGTACCTACACTCCGGTATGCATGATCGTGCTGGGTGACAAGACCGGCTGGATCCTGCTGGGTCTGGTCTGGGGCATTGCCATTGTGGGCATCATCATCAACGCCTGCTGGATCACCTGCCCCAAGTGGTTCTCTTCCCTGATTTACATCGCTATGGGCTGGGTGTGCATCCTGGCGTTCACCAAGATCGTCAGCTCCCTGTCTCCGGCCGGCTTCGCCTGGCTTCTGGCGGGCGGCATCATCTACACCGTGGGCGGAGTCATCTATGCCCTGAAGCTGCCGTTCTTCAACTCCAAGCATAAGTATTTCGGCTCCCACGAGATCTTCCACCTGTTCGTCATGGGCGGAAGCCTGTGCCACTACGTGTTGATGTACCGGTTTGTGGCGTAAATCAATACATGCTTTATCATACCATGGGCGACTGGGGAAATCCAGGGGCATGGAGAAAATACAGATAGCGGATTGAGGAGACATTCCGGCCGCACGTCTCGGAAAGGGGCTACTGCAAAAGTAGATAAATAATCTACTGGAGCAATAGCTCCTTTTCTGAATAAACTAGAAAAGCGGGCTCCGAAGAGTCCGCCATCCATGGTATAATTAAGTATGCGATTAAACAATTATACCGAACTTGGCCGCACTTATCAACTGGTTTTGCCATTAAGTTTGGAAGGGCTGGTTCCGAACGATGATTCTGTCCGACTGCTGAGCCACGAATTGGAGGATTTAGACTATACAAAGCTTTATCAGGCTTACTCTGCCAAAGGCAGAAATCCGGCAGTGGACCCAAAGACCATGTTTAAAATCCTGACCTATACCTATTCCCAAAACATTTATTCATCAAGAAAAATTGAAACCGCCTACAAACGGGATGTGGTTGTTAGCCGGACAAAAAGCGCCGGATCACAGCACCATTGCCCGGTTCCGTTCCGGTTTTCTGGAGGAGATATGCAGGGAACGGAACACAGAGTTCGTTCACAGCCGCGGAAAACGCAAATCCATCGAACAGCGATATCTGGAGCTGTTTCAAAGATACCTGGAGCATCAGACCACTTATGACTGGCATACAGCCAGCTTCCAGGGAAGAAACAACTACTGCAAGACAGACCCGTATGCAACGTTTATGCATATGAAAGATGACTACATGCGCAACGCCCAGTTAAAACCGGGGGGTAACGCTCCGAGTGTTACAGCTGATTCGGGATATGAAAGTGAAGAGGGGTACAGCTATCTGCGGGAGGAGGGGCAGCAGCCATACATCAAACCTCAAACCTATAAAACATGGAGAAAAGAGGAGTTTTAAACAGGATATCAGCAAACGGAAAAACATGGATTACGACCAGGAGTTCGATACCTATATCTGTCATGCCTGGAAGGAACTGCGAGTGATCTACCTGAAAAAGCAGCGCAGTAAAAGTGGGTATGAGTCTGAGGAGACGGTATACGAATGTGAGGACTGCACTGGCTTCCCGTACGAAGAAAAATGCACCAAAGCATAAGTGAACAAGCGTCTGTACGTGTCCAAAAGCGTTTTGGAGAATCGTGAGGAGTCGTATCAAAACATACAGCGCGAGAAGGGAATTAAGTACCGGACGAATCGCTCGCTCCAGGTAGAGGGAGCCTTCGGGGTATTGAAAAATGACTATGGTTTCCAACGATTCCTGCTGCGGGGTAAGAAGAAGGTAAAACTGGAGATTCTCCTGTTGAGTATGGGATACAATCGAAATAAACTGCATAGAAAAATCCAGAATCAGCGGACTGGAAGCTATTTGTTTGATCTAAAAGAAAGTGCATAAATTCAAGAAAAATTGTATGCTTATAAAAGCACGCGAAAAAGCAGGAGGAAGTCGATCGAAAATGATTTTCTCCTGATTTTTTCTATAGACAGAGAGGGTGTAATGGGCCGCAATAACAAAGGCGGAAGGTCATCTGCGACCTCCCGCCTTCACTCTTTTCACACGCTCTCTACAGAATCAACCGCGCCGCGCCGTAAATCCCCGCGTCATTTCCCAGGGTAGCCAGCCCGATCTTCGCCTTAAACTTGGAAATCGGCGTAAAGTAATCATAATACTTAAATACCCGGTCCACCAGAAATTGTCCAGCTCTGGACACGCCGCCGCCGATTACAAAGATCTCCGGGTCCACGATCAGCGCCGCCTGTCCCAGGGCCAGACCCAGATACCGGGCCACCACCTCAAACACCTCGTCGGCCAGCTCGTCCCCGGCCTTGGCCGCATCCAGCACGTCCTTGGCCGTCACGTCGTCCCCGAACTTGCGAAGCATGGAATCCCGGCTGTCCGCGGCCATTTTGCGCCTGGCTTCCCTGGCGATTCCGGTGGCGGAGGCGATCTGTTCCAGGCAGCCGACTCCACCGCAGTTGCAGTGCTCCCACTCGTCGTCCCGCACGTGGATATGTCCGATCTCGCCGCCCAGCCCATGGCGTCCGCTCAAAATCTTCTGGTCCAGAATCACGCCTCCGCCCACTCCGGTTCCCAGGGTGATCATGATAATATCGCTGTAGCCCTTGCCGCCGCCCTGCCACATCTCGCCCAGAGCCGCCACATTGGCGTCATTTCCGCTCTTCACCGGAATTCCGTCCAGCAGTCCGCTGAGCTCTTTCTGGGGATTCACATGGTGCCAGCCCAGATTCACGCACACTTCCACCGATCCGTCCGGCATCACCGGCCCCGGCACACCAAGCCCTGCGCCGACGATGTCCTTCTTTAAATCCAGCCCCAGACCGGCCAGCTTTTCGCGGATCGACGCCGCCACGTCCGGCAGAATGTATTTCCCGTCCTCTTCCTTGCGGCTTTTGACCTCCCACTTGTCCAGCAGCGTTCCGTCCGTTTCAAACAGGCCCACCTTAACGGTGGTTCCTCCTACATCGATACCGATACATTTCATCCCCATCATTCAGACTCCCTTTCGTTTTGTATTTTAATACTACATTCCACGGCTGTGATTTGTAATATTTTAACAGCGCACGGGCGGAGAATTTCCCCGCCCGGAACGCCTGAATCTACATCGTTCGGCTTACTGCAGCCGGATCTCCTTCATCATCTGCGGCCCCGTGACCAGAAGCGTGCCGGGGAACCGTCCGGCCGATACCTTGGATACCGTGAAATCAAAGCTGCCTGTAAATTTCTGGACTCCGTTCAGATTGAACACCTGGCAGCCGCTGTCATTATAGAGGAGAATCAGATCGCCGTCAATATTAACTCCCGAATATTGGAAATTAAAAGTCTGATCCAGCACAGGCGCGCCGTCCACCCCGTAAATCCGCATGCGGTAGGGATCGCCGCCCTCCACATTGTCCGTGATCACGGCCACATAGCGGTCCGTGTAATAGATCGTGCGGATCTCCTCCTCAATGTTCACCGGCTCACCGGCCTCAGGCTCCGTCTCCACCCGGGTGGAAACGAACACCAGGCCCTTATCGGAAAACAATACGCAGTGGCTTTCGTCCAGGAAACGCACCCGGCCCACCATGCCGTCGTTCAGGGTCTCGGGGTACAGAATTCCCACCACGCGCTTGGGATCATTTTTCCCCAGGCCGAAGTTATAAAAGATCACCTTGCATTTGAGCATGCCTTTGTCCAAATACATAAAGGAGGCCACCAGCTGCGTTCCGTTGGGCGAAAGGCTGATGTCCACCGGATAGCCGTCCTTGGAGAGCAGGGACTTGACGGAGATCTTCAGATCGGAACCGTCCTTGTGAAACATGTTGATGTAGCTGGCCTTGGAATCCTCGGAAAGCGCGGCCACCACGCCCTTGGCGGACACCGCCACCCGCATGATGGGAAGCAGCGACGTGGCTTTTCCCTGGTTTCCGCTCTTGTCGCAGATATAGATGCTCGTCCCCTGCTGGTCCGCCACGGCGGCGAACTCCCCGTTGACCGAGATGATCGGAGACTTCATCTCATAGCTCTGGTTCCAGACCACCTTGCCCTGGGCGTCCAGATAGGAAACGCCATCCTTGGTGTACTTTAAAATGCCGTCGGCAAAATCCACATAGCCGTTGAAATTGCCCTCGCCCTTGGTGACGCCCTCGGTGTCCTCCACGGTAAAGTCCTTTTCCCAGACCACCTGGTAATCCGTATATTCATGATAGATACTGTACCGGTAAATGCACAGACCCGCAATGGCCGCCAGGGCCAGAAGGATCAGCACAATCCGAATCCGCCTGCGGATTACCTTGCGGTGCGCGTTGTACACCACCTCCCGGCTGTCCTCATCGTCCTCGTCGTAACCGCCCCGTCCGAAGGGTTCGGGATTTGTTTGCACGATCTGGCGCCGCAGCTGCTTTTTTTTGTTTTCCCGGCTCGTCGAACTGGTGTTGTTCATCTCATTATCTCCTAAAAAAGCCCATATATGAGACATTATACAACACTTTTTGACAATCCGCATTACCTTTTTATGAGCCCTCTCCCGCCTGGGCCGTCTTTTGGCCAAGGTTTACGGCACCAGCAGCTTCTGTCCGGCGTAAATGCTATCCTGGTTCTCCAGCCCGTTGACCCGCATGATGTCGTCCAGCTGCCCAATGCTGGAATACAATTTGAAGCAGATTCCGTAGAGCGTATCCCCTGCCTCCACGGTGTAGACCTTGTAGTCCGCAGGAGCCGCCGCGGGAGCCTGGGAAGAGCCGTCCTTGTTGCCGGAGGATTTGTCCGTGGACGTGGAACCGCCGGTGGCCTGTCCGCCGCCGGAAGCTTGGCCGTTGGAACCGCTGGATGAGGCGTTCTGGGAGCTGCCGCTTTGGCCGCCGGTGCTGCCGGTGCTCTGACTGCCACTGCTGCCCTGGCTGCTACCGCTGCTCTGACTGCTGCCGCTGCTCTGACTGCTGCCGCTGCCCTGACTGCTGCCGCTGCCCTGACTGCCACCGGTGCTCTGGCTCCCACTGCTACTGCCGCCGCCTTGTCCGCTGCCGCTCTGTCCATTTCCACCCTGGCCGCCTGATGCATCGGAACCGCTCAGCGCATTTCCATTGCCCTGAGTAACTCCCGCCGCTCCCTCACTGTTTCCAGCCGCAGCTTGTCCGGCTCCGGCCGTCCCGCCTGGCGGCATGGTCTCCACCTTGACCGGGGATGGCTGCTCCTTGCCGGACTGAGGCGACTCGTCTCTCCCCGCGCCCATGGGCACCTGCGTCTGAGCCGCCGCGTCCGCGCTCTCATCTGCGGGCGCAGTGGTGGGATAAACCTGTCCCTTAGCCTCCTCGATCACATAATCCGGGCCGTTAGCGTCCACAAAACCCTTGCCCGAGGGGCTTTCCACCTGCTTTCCGCCGGTCAGCACGCTGCCGCCGGGGACAACAGAGGCAATCACGCTCTCCATCCGCTGCATTTTCTGATAATTGTTGAACATAGCCACGCCGCCGGCAAAAACCGTGATGGTCAGCACGCTGCACAGACCGGTCAGGGCGCCCACGGTGCTCCTGTGATGGGTGGCCTCTGCCTTACGCTCGTCCATTCGTTTTCTGAAATCCCGGATCACCTTGTCGTCCACGCCGGTCTCCACCCGCCTGGCCTCGCGCCGCAGCACCATGTAATCCTGCATCATCTGATTCCGCTCATAGAAAATGCTGTGCCCCCGCAGCTTGTAAAAGCCGTCCGAGGACGTTATGTAAATGGCTTCCTCTCCCTCCAGACCGGAGTTTAAGTACATGAGCTGGTGTTTGCCGGTGAAATACTGTCCGTGCTGCCGCCAATAATTGAGAGGGCTCAGATTACATCCCGGGCTGCCGCAGAGAAACCATCCCTGGACCGTGCGTTTGGGGAACATCTGCTCCACATCCTGGTAGGCCTTTTTCCAGGCTTCCTCGGTGAAGGCCACCTTCTCGCCTTCCTCGGTAACATTTTCCATCTCCAGGGCGCCGTCCACAAACACATAGGGCGTGTCCTCATGCATCTCAACATTTCCCAACAGCAGTCCCACCCGCAGGTCGGAACCGCCCGCCGGGCGAAGCCGTTTCAGATACGAATTTACATAATCTTCCAAATATAATTTCAGAACCTGGTCCCGTTCTCCAATCTGCCGGATATTTTTGGGCAGTTTGGGATAGGGTTCATATAATTCTCCCATAGAATCACCCCACTGTCTTATTCGTAACAGCTCAGACCGTTTACAAGAAAGCTTGACCTGCTTTTTGCGTCAATTTTCCGCCGTCCGGACCATTACTCTTATTTTCTGATCCAAACAAGCTTAGCACATTCTATGGGCGAATTTTGTCAAACGATGACCGCGTTTTCCCATAATCGTTCGACAAGAAATATGCTTTCGCAGATGCAGTCTGCCATCTGCATCACCATGGAGAGCCGCACGCTCTGAAGCATCACCGGGTCATAGTTGCCGCAGCCTCCCACGATTCCGGTAATGGAAATATCCCCCACCGCCTCCAGCTCCTTGCTCACGCCCAGCCCTGGCTTTAAAGCGCCCCGCCCAAGGGTTGCGTAGCCCACGTGGTCCGAGCTTCCCACCGAGGCGTCGATGGCAACCACCACGTAGTCCGGGTAATTGAGCCGGATATAGCGGGAGTACAAATCCAGGTTCATGGCGTGAACCGGCCGGTCCAGCGTGCCGATCACCGCGGCCCTGCGCAGCTTCCTCGCCCTCAGCTTATGGCCCACCAGGGGGCCTAAGCTGTCCCCGGTGGAGCGGTCGGTTCCGATGCACAGAAACATCACCCCCACCTTCTCCTTGGCGTCCAGCTCCTCCAGAATCAGCTGATTCAGCCGGGCCGCAAATACATCGGGCCGGAAATCCTTGCGCGTATTAAAATAGTCGATTGTATCCTGTTTCTGTATACTAAACTGTTTCCATAATTTCATAATAGAGTTGTCCACCTGATGATCCGATTAATTGCTGTGAGTCACCGCCGGCGGGCTCAAGCTTTTTTATAGTATAGGCTCCAACTCCGGAAATTATGCCTCCCCGGACGAAGAATGTAACGACACGCATCGCCGCTTCGGCGGGGTTCATTTGATCGACAAACTTCCCGTCCACAGGCTGTGCCAGCGGCATTTTGCAATCAAAAAAAGATGGACACCCGCAGGCATCCATCCCTCTTTTTCATCAGAAACAGTGGCTTTTATCAGCTGAACAGCTTCTCGCTGTACACACCGTCCGCAATCAGTTTGTGGATGGCGGCCACCACCGCCGCCTTGTCTTCCTTGTAGGTCACGCCGAACCATTTGTCCGGGGTGTTAAGCACACGCACACGGGCCTTGCCGGACTGAACCATCTCGTCGATGATCCGGGGCAGAAGGTACTCTGATTTCACATCTCCCTCTTTTAAATGATCCAGGAATTCCGGGAATCCCGTTTCCAGCTCCTCCAGGAATTTCACCGGCAGCCCCCACATGTTCATGGAAACCGGCTGGGACGGGCTCACGGTCACAGGGTTGCCCTGTTCGTCCTCCGCCTTCAGTCCGTCCTCCGTCATGCGGATGTTGTACGTCTCGTTGACCGTCTCAAGATAGCCGTCCGCCCCGGCCCGGCACACGCCGCGGGTCACGCTGCCGTTGTCGCTCAGGGTGTTGGACAGAATGAAGCCGCCCATACAGATATCGTATACATCCCCGCTCTCGTCCATCTCGCTCACCATGTAGTCATGGATCAGGCGGAAGCCCTCCTTGCCGTAGTAGTCGTCCGCGTTGATCACCAGGAACGGGCAGTTCACCAGGCCCTTGACCATCAGAACGGCCTGACCGGTCCCCCAGGGCTTAGTGCGCCCCGGCGTCACCTCATAACCTGCGGGCAGGGCGTCCAGCTCCTGGAACGCGTACTCCACCTTTGCGATTTTCTCGATGCGGTTGCCGATGATCTCCTTAAAATCCTTCTCCAGATCCCTGCGGATGATAAATACCACCTTGTCGAATCCCGCCTCCAGAGCGTCGTGGATGGAGTAATCCATAATGATCTCCCCGTTTGGCCCCACAGGCTCCAGCTGCTTGATCCCGCCGCCGAACCGGCTGCCGATGCCGGCCGCCATTATCACTAATGCTGTCTCTTTCATTTTCCTGTATCTCCTCTTTTAAAAACTGACTATAATATAGCACAGGAGGAGTGAAAAGGCAAACGGCTAATTCCCAAACACCACATCCTCCGCCAGTCTCCCCAACACCTTCCCGCACCTTCTAACATCCTCAAAGGGCACAGACTCATTGGGTTTGTGGGCCAGTTCCAGGCTGCCGGGGCCGTAGGACATGCAGTTTTTGTTGCCCAGGGTTCCGGCGATCACCGCGGTGTCCGTGTAACCGTTGAAGGAGCCGACCTCCGCCTCCTGCCCGGTTACCTCCAGCGCAGCCCGGCGCAGAGCGGACAAAAGGGGCGACTGATCATCCTTCTCCACATAAGGCCGGTCCCCGGTGACCACGTAGCTTCCCTTTACCCCTGGAATCTCCGCTTCCGCCGTCCGCACCGCTTCGTCCATGATCCGCTTTGCGGCCGCCGTATCCGTGGGCGGCACCAGACGCATATCGATCCACACCCGGCAGCGGTCCGGCACCACGTAGGGCCGGTAGCCGCCCTCGATCTGGCCGAAAGTCACGGTGGAGATTCCCAGGTCATGGTGGGCCGGACAGTCCTTGATCCTCCTGCGGATCAGGCTTACGGCCTCGGCCATGGCCGCGATGGCGTCCGCGCCCTTCCAGGGATTGCTGGCGTGGGCGGTGATTCCCTCCATGGTCAGTTCAAACCACAGCCGCCCCTTGTGGGCCACCTGAATCTGCCCGTCCGTGGGTTCGGTGTCCAGATACCAGTCCTGTTTTGTGGCCCAGCCCCAGCGGATAGCCGCCTCCACGCCCCGCATGAAATCCTCCTCGTCCACGGTTCCGATGAACACCAAAGGCCGCACGGGCCGCATGCCCTGTCCCACCTTTTTCAGAATCCCGGAAAACGCCGTCAGCGCGCAGGCAAGTCCGCTCTTCATGTCGCAGGCTCCCCGCCCGTACAGACGCCCGTTCTCCGTCACCGCCCCCAGCGCCGGGCGCGCTTCGTCCCAGCCGTCCCCCAGCATCACGGTGTCCATGTGGCAGATAAAAGTCAAAGCCGGGCCGGGCTTCTCCCCGGGAATCCGGGCCATCACGTTGTAGCGTCCCGGCAGCGCCTCACGGCGGCAGAGCAGAATTTTGCCGGTTTTCCGGTCCACAGCCGCTACTGCCCCCCGGCAGGCCTGGCCTTCCGCCCCTCGTCCGGCCCCGCTTTCCGCGCTCTCATCCGCGTCTTTACAGTTCCCGGCCACCCCGCCGCAAGCGCTTTCCGGGCGGCTTTCCGCCCCCACTCCGGCCTCATCCCGCTCGTCCGCCTCCAGCCCTGCTTCCAGAATCCGCCCTCTCAGCCATCCGTAGACAAATTCCCCGATCTCCTTCTCATACGCCCCGGGATCGGAGCTGTCGATCCGCACCAGCTCCCTGGCCAGCTCCCAGGCTTCCGACTTCGTTTCCGCTTCATTTACCATTTCCATTTCTCTTCTCCTCCCACCGCGCCGCCGTCCGCCCTGCGCGTCCGTAAATTAACTATTTGAATCTTTCACCCGCTGCGGCGTCTTTTCCGCCCCTCATATCTGGCAAAAATAATAATACTCCACCTTGTCGATCACAACGCTCATATTGGGGTTATCCAGCATTTTCCGCGTCTTGAGAAGCACCCGCTTAATCGCTTCCCGGTACAATTCCCCATCGTGAATCTCCGCAGGGTTGCGCACCGATGTGATCACATGACCGGTATTGCCCAGATTGCAGCCCCGGACCTCCCCGCAGATGATGTTGGTGGTCAGCACCGATCCCGTGACGTAGACCTGCTGTTCCCTGTACACCTCGTCGGCCGCAATCTCCCAGCATTTTCCCACGAATTCATTGGTATAATACTTTGTATCGATCCCATAAAAACTGATAATGTACCGCTCCGTTACCATGGCAGCCCCGCAGCTTTTTATTACCATTGTATTCCGGCTTTCGGGGTTTCGTGAGCGGATTTCACCGCGCGTTTTCCAGCCCCCTACAGGTCGTCCACCAGCGCCGTGCTCTTGGCGTAGGCCGTGCTCTTGGCCTCGAAAAAGTCCGTTTTCACCATGTTGGCGTTGGAATACTGCCCCACCCACTTCATGGACTCCGGCTCCTCCTCGTACCCCTCATAGAGCGGCTCAAAGCCCAGGCTGGTCCAGCGCAGGTTCCCAAGATAGCGGATGTACTCGGTGACCATTTCCCTTGTAAGCCCGGAAATGCGGTCCCCGATCACATAGTGGCCCCAGGCGATTTCCTGCTCAACGCCCTCCTCCACCATGGCTTTTAACATCTCCACGGTCTCCGGCGAAAACAGCTGCGGCTCCTCTTTCTTCAGTTCCAGGATCATGTTGCGGAACAGCCAGAGATGGGTGTTCTCGTCCCGGTTGATGTAGCGGATCTCCTGGACGCTGCCCGGCATTTTCCCGTTCCGCCCCAGGTTGTAGAAGAACATGAACCCGCTGTAAAAGTAAATTCCTTCCAATATGTAGTTGGCCATCATCACCCGCAGCAGAGTCCGGGCGTCCTTCTTCTCCTGGAACTCGTTGTAAAGCTCCCCGATGAAGGTATTTCTGCGCAGCAGGTGCTCGTCGTCCTTCCACTGATAGAGAATGGTGTTGCGCTCCACCGGCGAGCAGATGGTGTCCAGCATGTAGCTGTAGCTCTGGCTGTGCACCGCCTCCTGGAACCCCTGGATGGTCAGGCACAGATTCACCTCGTTGGCCGTGATATACTGCCCGATGTTGGGCAGGTTGGCGGTCTGGATGGAGTCCAGGAAAATGAGGAAGCTGAGGATTTTGTCGTAGGCGGTCCGCTCCGCCTCCGGCAGCTCCGGATAATCCTTGATATCCGAGCTCATGTTGATCTCCTCCGGAATCCAGAAATTGTTCATGGCCTGGCGGTACCAGCCGCTGACCCAGGCATATTTCATATTATTGAAATCGTTCAAGTTGGTGGTATTTCCCCCGATCATCCGGCGCAGGTTCACCTCCGTGTCGCCCTGGGGGTTAAATAACGGTTTTTTAATCAGTTCTGCCATTGTCTTTCTCCTGTCTTGCCTCTTTCGTTTAGCTGGAACAGCTCTCGCACTCTTCCACTTCCAGCGCCTTGCTGCGCACGTAATAAATGGTCTTGACCCCTTCCTCCCAGGCCTGGATGTAGAGATTTAGCACCTGACGCATGGTATACTCGTTGGTAATATACAGATTCACGCTCTGTGCCTGGTCGATGTGCCGCTGGCGCGCGCCCGCCGCACGCACGGACCAGGTCTGATCCACCAGATGGGCTTCCTTGTAAAGCCAGTAGGTCCGCGGCGTCAGCTCCGGCGCCACCCGCGGCAGGATCGCGTGCTTTTTCTCCTCCAGGAAATACCGCTTCATCACCGGGTCCACCCCCGCGGTGGTGCCGCAGAGAATGCTGGTGCTGCTGGTGGGGGCCACCGCCACCAGGTAGGCGTTTCTTATGCCCTGACGGGTCACCTTCCGGCGCAGTCCGTCCCATTTTTCCCCGGTATAACCCCGTTTGTCAAAGTAAGCGCCGGTTTCCCAGTCGCTGCCCTCAAAATAGTCGTAGCTGCCCTTCTCCGCCGCCAGGTCGCTGCTGGCCTCCACCGCGGCGAAATTGATGCGCTCGAACACCTCGTCCGCAAACCGCAGATGTTCCTCGCTCTCCCAGGCGATGCCGTTCTTTGCCAGCATGTGGTGGTAGCCGCTGACTCCCAGGCCGATGCTGCGGTAGCGCCGGTTGGTGATTTTAGCGTATGGAAGGGGGTAAAAATTCAGGCCGATCACATTGTCCAGGGCGCGCACCGCGCTGGCGGTAATCTCCCGCACCGCCGCCTCGTCGGTCACGTCGATATTTCCCAGACACAGGCTGGCCAGGTTGCAGACCACAAATTCACCGGCTTTGGTGGTCGTCACCACCACGGTGTCCCCGTTTTCCTCCCGTATCTCTGTACTCACCGTCTCGATGCCCGCCATGTTCTGGGCGATCTCCGTGCACAGATTGGAGCAGTAGATCATACCCTTGTGGCCGTTGGGGTTGGCCCGGTTCACCACGTCCCGGTTAAAGGTAAACGGCGTCCCCGTCTCCACCTGGGAGCGCAGAATCAGCCGCACGATATCCTTCAGCACCACGGTGCGCTTGGAAATGCGCCCGTCCGCCACGCAGTCCAGATAGCGCCGCTCCCACTCTTCGCCGAAGCTGTCCTCCAGGCTGTAGCCCTTCACCTGCAAAATCTCGTGAGGGCACATGAGATGCCAGGGCTGGTTTAAGTCCTCCTTCGCCATCTTCCAGAACAGGTCCGGGTAGCAGATGGCCGGAAATACGTCGTGGGCCTTCATGCGGTCGTCGCCGTTGTTGGTCCGAAGCTGCAAAAATTCCGGCAGGTCCTTGTGCCAGGCGTCCAGGTAAACGGCCACCGCGCCCTGGCGCATGCCCAGCTGGTCCACGGCCACCGCCGTGTCGTTCACCAGCTTCACCCAGCGGATCACGCCCCCGGCCGCGCCCTCAAAACCGCGGATGCTGCCGCCCGTGGCCCGGACCTTGCCGAAATAGAGGCCCATGCCGCCGCCGAACTTGCTGACCTGGGCAAAATTGTCGATGCTGCGGTAAATTCCTTCCAGGCTGTCCGGCACCGTGTCGATAAAGCAGCTGGAAAGCTGGTGGAAGGGCTTTCTGGCGTTGGACAGGGTGGGCGTGGCCATGGTCACCTGCATGCTGCTCAGCATATCGTAAAAACGGCGCACCCAGGCCATGCGGCAGTCCCGTTTTTCCTCCATGGCCAAATGCAGGGCGATCCCCAGATACATCTCCTGGGGCGTCTCCAGGGGCTGGCGCTTGTGATTCTGGATCACATAGCGCTTGATCAAAAGATCCAGGCCGGAGTAAGTGAACAGCTTGTTCCGCTCCTGATCCAGAAAGGTCTCCGCCTCCCGAATCTCCTCCTCAGTGTAATGCTCTAAAATGTAATCGCCGTACAATCCCTCTTTCGTGAGATAGACCAGCTTGCCGTAAAAACCGGAGATTCCCAGCCCGGCCAGCCGTTCCTCAAGCTCCTCCTCGAACTGGCTGTAGCGGATTCTGGCCGCGATGAACTCCCACCGGGGCGCCTCCCGGGAGGTCAGCTCCGCCGCGGACTGGATCAGGCTGTCGTACAGCTCCGTCCGCTTCATCCCGGGCTTTCGAAAGCTTCTGAATTTATTGGAAAGGATTTCCAGTTCATATTCCTGCCCCGGAAAATCCTGTCGGATCCCCTCCAGACACGCCCCGACCGCTCCCCCCTCGAAGGGCGCGGCAATGTCCAAAACTGCATGCTCGTCCGGCCTTTGGCCGTAATGATTGGTCTGTTCCATAGTCTCTGTGTCTCCTTCTGCGCCGCCATGGCAAAAATACCCGGCACGGCGCTCAATTCCCGTCTGATCCGCCGGCCGGGGCCGACGTCACGGGCTCTATTATAAACCATATATCTTGTGGTTACAACCAATATTTTCAAAATTTTATACCAAATCCTGTATTGTTCCAAAACAGGCAGTTTTTTCCTACAACGCCGGGATTGTACCTCTTTCAACCAAAAATGTGGTTGCACATACGGGCAATCCGGATATAATCTAAAGTTAGATTTATAAAAATATAACTGCGGCAACGGGGTCGCAGAGGGAGGATGCTTTCCGGCTGGAAAGGACTGGATTATGAAAGACATGAAGAATCCAATTATGCATACATTAGCTGAGTATGCGCTGATAACCGCTAGTATTATGCTCATGGTAGTGGGGGTATATTTCTTTAAATTTCCCAATCACTTTGCATTCGGAGGCGTTACCGGTTTTTCCACCGTTATCAGCGCCATGACGCGCTGGTCCGCCAGTGACTTCACCTCCATTGTGAACATGGCCCTTCTGGTACTTGGATTTCTGTTTCTGGGCAAAAGCTTCGGCGTGAAAACTGTTTACGCCAGCGTCGTGATGTCCCTTGGCCTTTCCGTGCTGGAGCGCGTGTGTCCCCTGGACCGCCCGCTGACCACGGAACCGCTTTTGGAATTGATGTTCGCCATCTTTCTGCCTGCCATCAGCAGCGCCATCCTGTTCAACATCGGCGCTTCCAGCGGCGGAACCGACATCATCGCCATGATTTTAAAGAAGCACACCAGCTTAAACATCGGCACCGTTCTGATGCTGGTGGACGTGGCCTCGGTGGCCGCCTCGTTCTTTGTCTTTGGACCGGAGACCGGCCTGTTCTCCACCATCGGTCTGGCCGCCAAGTCCCTGGTGATCGACGATGTGATCGAGAACATCAACCTCTGCAAGTGCTTTAATATCATCTGCGACAACCCGGACCCGATCTGCGACTATATTATCAACACCCTGCACCGCAGCGCCACTATTTACCAGGCTCAGGGAGCGTTCACCCACCACAACAAGACGGTGATCATGACCACCATGAGCCGCGGACAGGCGTTGAAGCTGCGCAGCTATATCCGTCAGGTGGAACCCCACGCCTTCATGCTGATCTCCAACTCCAGCGAGATTGTGGGAAAGGGATTCCTGGCTAGCTGACCGGGACAAATCGATATCATAAGCTTTAAAGAAGTGCGGCCGCCGTTCCGGCGAAACCGCACTTCTTTTTGTTGAATGCAATGGGCCGCTGGCGCTCAGCCCCCCAGCTCTGCCGCCACCCGCTCTAAGTCCGCCCGGATGGCAATACCCTGGGGGCAGGCGCTCTCGCATTTTCCGCACTTCTGACACTGATCCGCCCGTGCCGATTCTCCGATCTCCTGGCGGTAAGCCGCCTTCGCTTTCTCCGGGATGCCAAACATGGCTCCCTCGTTCCAGACGGAGAAATTATACGGGATGTCCACACCAAAGGGACAGGGCACGCAGTAACGGCAGCCTGTGCAGCCGTTGTTCATCCGCCTGCGAAGCGCGGCGGCCACCGACTCCACCACCTGGCACTCGGCCCCGGAAAGCGGCTCGAACCGCCCCAGCGTGGCCAGATTGTCCTCCACCTGCTCCGGAGTGGACATTCCGCTTAAAATCACCTTTACCCCCGGATGGCTTGCCACCCAGCGCATGGCCCAGGACGCGCAGGAGCGGTTCCCGTCCGCCTCCGCGAACATCCCCGCGATGTCCTCCGGCAGGGAAGCCAGGGTTCCGCCCTTCACCGGCTCCATGACGATCACCGGGATACCGGACTTCTCCGCCAGCTCATACCCACGGTCGCCCGCCTGCACCTGGCGGTCCATATAATTGTACTGAATCTGGCAGAAATCCCACTTCCGGCTGGTCAGAATCGTCTCAAAGGTCTCGTAATTGTCGTGGAAAGAGAATCCCAGATACCGGATCCGTCCCTGCCGCTGAAGCTCTTCGGCCCAGTCGATCAGACCCAGCTTGCAGATGGTATCCCAGCGATCCCGGTTCAACCCGTGCAGAAGATAAAAATCGATGTAATCCACCTGCAAACGCTCCAGCTGCTCCTCGAACAGGCGCTTTGCGTCCTCCAGGCTCTTTACCAGCCACATGGGCAGCTTGGTGGCCAGATAAAGGCGTTTCCGGTCATAGCGCTTCAGCAGCCGTCCCATAAACGGCTCGCTGGCTCCCTCGTGGTAGGGGTAAGCGGTGTCCAGGTAATTGACCCCATTTCGAATCGCCGCGTCGATCAGCTCTGCCGCCCCATTTTCGTCGATCTTCCCCTCCGGCGTCTTGGGGAACCGCATACAGCCGAATCCCAGAAGGGACGGCCGCTCCGTTCCCGCCTGCATTTTCATCTCTCTGTATTCCATAGACATCCTTTCCGGCCGCTGCTCCGGCCATTTCCGCTGTTGTTGGTGTTCACAGCGCCGCGGGAAAGCGCGGTTCTGCGAACCGTAACCCGCTTCTTCACAAATTCATGACATGCCTTAATTATACCAAAGCGTTATCTTAAAATCAAACCCCTTGATTGCCTGAAACGCCAGGCTGTGTTATACTGGAGTTTAGAAAAATATCCACGAAAGAAGGAACCCCTATGGACTTAAAACTGGAGGCCAAGCAGACGCAGACCCTGTCCCAGCACATGATCCAGTCTGCCAAAATTTTACAGATGACTGCTCAGGAACTGAACACCTACGTCAGCGATCTGGCACTGGAAAATCCTGTAATCGACATTACCGAGCCAGACGCCGGCGGCCGCCAGGAATCCATCGAACAGCAGCAGTGGCTCAACTCCTTTAACGAGGAAAACTACTACCTGTATCAGCGCCAGAACAATGACGACGACTACGATTTCCGCGACTCCTGGAACATCGACTCCACCGACGGCGAGACGCTCCAGGACTATCTCTGGTCCCAGCTGGTAGCGGAGAATTTTTCGGAAGAGGACACCGAGATCATCAAATTCATGCTGGAATGCCTGGACAATAAGGGCTATCTCAGCGAATCCGTGGAGTCCGTTGCCGCCTATTTCCACACGGACGAACAGCGCATCGAGGCACTTCTTAAGCTGCTTCAGGAGCTGGACCCCGCGGGCGTCTGCGCCCGGAACCTGGAGGAATGCCTGCGTTTGCAGTTAACGCGCCGTCAGCTGGACACACCGGTTCTTTTATCCCTGGTGGACACCTGCCTGGAGCTGGTGGCCAAGAACCAGATCCCGGCCATCGCCCGCAAGCTGCGCCTGACCGCCGCCGAGGCCGCAGGCTGCTGCCAGATCATCAAATCCTTAAACCCCAAGCCCGGCGTCTCCTTCTCCAGCCGGGACCAGCTGCGCTACATCATCCCGGATGTGACCATTGTGAAATTCAAGGACCACTTCGATATCCTGTTAAACGAGTCCATGTACCCGGGCATCGGCATCAACAGCTATTACCGGCAGATGAGCCAGAATCCGGAATCCCCGGAGGTCCGCGAGTACCTGACCACCAAGCTGCGCCAGGCGGAGTGGGTGAAGCAGTGCATCGCCCAGCGGAGTAAAACCCTGATGCAGGTCTCCCGGGCGATCCTGGCCCACCAGGAAGAATTTTTCGCCCTGGGGCCCAATCACCTGGCGCCTTTACGCCTGGCGGATATCGCAGGCGAGCTGGACATCCACGAGTCCACGGTCAGCCGCGCGGTCAGCAAAAAATATTTGCAGTGCTCCTGGGGCGTGTACCCCATGAACTATTTCTTCTCCCGGGAGGTTTCCGGGGCCAAGTCCGAGGGGGACTGCTCCGCCCGGGCCATGACCGCCCAGGACATCAAGCGGGCGCTGCGGGAAATCATCGAGGGCGAGGAGAAAAAGAAGCCCTACAGCGACCGGATTCTCGGCGAAAAGCTGGCTGAGCGCGGCATTTCCATCTCCCGCCGCACCGTAGCCAAATACCGTGAGGAAGAGGGTATACCGGACGCCAGCGGGCGCAAAGAGTATCTTTAACCTATGGCACCCCCGCAAGGGGATGAAAAGGAGATCTGCACATGAACAACCGCACAGCGGCATTCGTCCTGACCTTCCTGCTTCTCCTCCTGCTCACCGGCTGCCGTGAAAAGCCCTCCCTGATCCGCACTGTCACCTACATGGATCAGGAATACACCTTGGATCAGGAGAAACAGACTATCACCCACAGCGGAGACGTCTACCATTACCAGTTCTCGGGAAATGAGATCACTCTGGAATATCCCAACCAGGCCACCTACAGCCAGACGGATTACGGCGGCTCCATCGCCAGCGGCTGGACGGAAAACTACGACGACGCCCGTTACGTGCCTGGCGATGTGCTGATCGGCGTGCTGTATGCCGACTCCCCGCCCTCCCGCCGCACCGGCAATCCCCTGATCGGCCTGCTCTTTCTGGCCGTAGGACTGTGGAACGCCATTTCCCCCTATTCCTCCTGGTATCTCTCCCACGGCTGGCGCTACAAAAACGCCGAGCCCTCGGATCTCGCCCTGGGACTCACCCGAGTTGGTGGAATATTTGCCATACTGTTGGGAATTCTGGCATTCTTTGTCTGAAAAACGTCGGGGCCTAATGTATTCCGCTCCGCAACGGACAGCCATCCCTCAGAATTTCCCCTTCACCGGTCAAAACAGCCGCCCCCTGCGATCACAAAGCGGATCGCGCCGGGCGCGGCTGTTTTTTATACCTCTCCTACCGGATCTGATCCAGTATAAACGGGTCTTTTATCTTCTTGTCCTCAGCTAACAGCACGATCTTGGACATGATTTCCGCCGTCTTGGGATCCTCGTCCACAAAGGGCAGGAACAGCTTGCCCCGGGACTGGCTGTGCACGGGCAGAATGTTCAGCATGGTACCGCCCTCCTGGTGCACCACGCCGCTTCCCAGATGAACGGTGTAATTTCCCCGCGTCCCCTTGATGAGGGCGTGGCTTTCCGACAGCGTCACATTCTTCAAGCCGAACAGCGGCAGGTTGAACTCCACGATGGCCCGGCGCATTTCCACGGTGGAATGGCTGGTCTCCGGGTCCACGCCGCCCGCGTGGGCCACGCTCACCGCCAAATCCACGTCCCGCATCACCTCGCTGTAGATAACGTCCGGCACCTGGTCGATGGTCAATGCCTCAAAGGTCTTGCGGTTGGAGAACTCCACCCACTCCAGCGTGGGGGCCTCCACGTCGCCCGGGGAGAACCAGTCCGCCAGGGCGTAAATTCTGGCCACAATATTCTCCTTATAAAAGACCTTCTGCAGCCCTTCCTCGTAATCCGCCACCCAGCGCCGCCCCCGCAGGCAGGCCACCGTCTTTTTCGGCTGAATCTGATAACCCGCGAACAGCCGGGAATACCTCTGCCCCATCTCCTCGGACAGCTTCACGTACAACTCCCTGAACACCTGCTTGAACGGCTGCTTCATCTTGTTCTCGAAGAGCCTCCGCTGATATTCATGCCAGTTGCCAGAGCGGTAGAAGTCCAGCGGATGGGCGATTCTCAGCGTCTCATCCTCGCCCAGCCGGGATTCGGTCCCATCCAGCGCCGTGAGCCTTGCCGTAAACTCTCCCATAAATTCTCCCGCAAGTTCTCCCGCGTTTCTTCCCGCCGGCTCTTCCCCCTCTCCGCCAAATCTCAGGAACCCCAGCATTTCCCCGCCCGCAAATACCAGCGGCTCCAGCACCGCCCGCACCACCGGATTCCCGAAGAGCTGCCGCAGCTCCCGGACCGCAAATTCCGTCCGGCCCTCCATGGCCTCCTCCATCATGGCCCTGGTCCGGCTGTACTGGTCCTTCAATTTCTTGTTTACGTCCTTCAGTTCCAGCACAAGGGGCTGTTTCCCCAGCCTGGAGGGCACGGATTTTAACGCCTTTCCGCCCTTCCGGCATAGGATAGCGCTTCTGCCCAGGCCGTCGATCTCCAGCTTCACCTCCACGTCGTCCACAGGCTTCCACTCCATATAGGGCTCGTACAATGAGGTCATCCGCGACTCCACGTTCAGCGTCAGCCTGGTCACATCCGCGTACCCCGCGTTCACGCTCAAATTCAGCAGCGCGGTCTGCACCGCCTGCCCCTCGCTGGCCCGCCGCTGGGCCCCGAACTGCCTGCTCTCCTTCAAAAACTGCTGGATAAACTGGTAGCGGTCCATCAGATCCCGCTCCCGGTCCTCCCCGAAGGGAACCAGGCCAAAGCTCATCAGCAGGTCCTTGTTGCGCTTTGCGGAAATCTCTGTTTTCAGCTGCTCCAGGGTCACCCGCCCCAGGGCCGCGTCCGCGTACTTCCTGGCCCGGGAGTGCTTCTGCCCGTCGGAAATGTACTTGGCACCATCGTACAGCATATCAAAATGCTCCGCCCCCAGAAGTTCATAAGCCTCCTTAAACCAGTTCACGTCAAATGCCCCGGCCTGCAATTCCTCCGGCGACAGAGGCGTGTACCGGGCGATCATGGCCTGCTTGCGGTCGTCGAACCGCTCGTCCATATGGGCCATAAAATAATAGCAGCCGCTCTTCATCCCCTTCCACCCCAAATGCGCCTCGATAATATCGATCCACTGGGGCGCGTACATGGCCACCTCCACCAGCCGCCGCTCCCGAATGCGGGTGCCTTTCAGCCCCCTGGCCAGGTCCGCCGCCGTCTCGTTCTCCCCGGGATAGCAGTATTTCAGCAGGCTTCCCAGATTTTCCTTCTTGGTCAGAATCCGCGGGCCGCCAAACCAACCGTAATAGGACTGCCTTCCCAGGGTGTCACTGCCCAGGGCCATCAGAATCCGCACCAGATAGTCCACGCCGCTTATGTAGGTAATCCCGTGAATACAGTGGGAAAACTCCGTCTCGCTGTCGCCCCTGCGCAGCTCCACATCCACGATGCGCCCCACCAGGCGGTCGTAAACCGTCTTACAGAGCGCGCCCTCCTCCGTGTTGTCCCGCATGTAAGCGCAGCCCTTTTCCTTCATCTCCTCGTAGAACGCCTCCCCCAGCAGTTCCACCGTTCTCCGGTAATTCTCCGGCCGCAGGCTGTCTCCCTTCATAAACTGGCACAGCGCGTCAAGGCAGTACGTGATGTCCAGATACTCCATCACCGCCTTGCACAAAATGTCCACGGACACAAGTCCCAGACGGCAGGCTTTCAGGAACCAGAAAAAGCGGATCGGCGTCATGGATTCCCGGTTCTCCCACAAAAACCGCCTCATGCTCCGCTCCTCAGCACATTTCAGTTCAAACCGGCAGGCCGTCTGGAACGCCTGGGTAAACTCCTCGTCCGTTTCCCAGTATTTCAGCCCCTCGAAATAGCGGTTTAACATGGGCAGGGCGTCGATCCCCGCGGAAGAACTGTACTCCGTGCCGCCCCAGCCCTGGTACTTGAAACTGATCCGCTTATTCTTCAGCCCCGCTGCTTTGGTCAGCGCCGTGATGACCTCCACGCTCTCCTTAAACAGCCGCGGGCGGTCCAGAAATTCCGTCCGGTAGACCTGCCGCACCTGGTTCACCTGCCCCTGGTATTTTAAGGAAAATGCCTCAGGCTTAAACGGAGGCTTACCAAACACCGCCTCATAGGCCCATTTTCCCGCGCCGTAGAGATTTCCCCGCAAAAACAGCAGCGTCTCCATTTCCACAAAAACGTCGTAGTTCCCGATCTCCTCCTGGTAAAACGCGCGGAACACGTCCTCCAGCGGATAATATTCCAGCCGGTGAAGCCGATTTTGAGCCCCGGCCAGCCACTGATATTTGGAGCCCAGCAGGGTTTTCTCTCCGGCCGACGACTCGTACTCATAATCCCGGTACTGATCGATCAGATCATCCAGCTTTTTAATAATCCCGATCACCTGTTTTTCCGGCAGCGGCAGGCAGCCCCCGATCACGCTGCGGTCCGGCTCCCGCTCCGGCACTGAAATCTCCGCAGCCGGATCATAGAGGGCAGATTCCCCGTCCGCGGAATCCTCCGCCTGGTCCCCGCCCTGCCCCGACAGCTCCCGGATCAGAATCTTCTCCTTGTCCGTGGGCGCCTCGATGGACTGCTCCAGACCGGCCAGGGACACGGCCAATTCCTTCCGCCCGGAGTCTTTGCGAATCTGCATCAGCATATCCAGGGCCGCGGTGCGTTTCTCCTCCTTTTTGTCCGCCAAGAGACGGCCAAGAGAAGCCTTAAGCCCCTCGTCCTCCCGCGTCATCAGCAGATCGATCAACTGCTTTCGCAGAGTGCTGCGCTTAAACCGCAGCATGTCCTCGATCAGCGCAAAGTCCCCGTCCTCCAGCTTCAGGCGTTTCACCAGCTGGAACGCCTTGTTCGACGTCATTTCCTCCGCATTTCCGACATAACCGATCAAAATCTCCCTCTGCCGGGCATTAGACGGCTCGTAGAGCAGCAGATTGATCAGGCGGCTCCGGTACGCCCCGTACCCGTCCGTGGTCACATCCTTCAGCCGCTCCCCGCACCAGGTGATTTTCTCCTCGTCCTGGAGCACATAGGCAGTCAACGCCATCTGGCAGATCACCTGGGACGGCGCAAGGGACACCTGATACCACGGGAAAATGCAGGGATCGTAAGTCACGCCCTTTTTTGGAAGCTGCGCCAGTATCTTCCCCAAGTTATCATATAAGGCCTCCGCCTCCTGCCGCCCCTCATAGAAATTCTCCAGGCGCGGCGTCACGGGCTTTCGAATCTCATAATACCCATACCGGACGCCCTCCCGCTTCTCAAACAGCCTGTCTATATCTCCGGAAAGGGTGCAGGTCAGCGCGCCCATAAAGCAGGCGGCCAGCTCCAGATCCCCGTCGTACCCCAGGATCACATCCTTCGCGATCCGGCTCTTAAACCGGTCGTCATACAGCAGATGAGTATAGAAGGAAGCCGTCAACCGCTGATTTTTCGTGCCGTGGTCGATCAGCTCCCGCATGGACCCGGTGGCCGTGTCAATATCCCGGAATCCCTGGGCCCACAGCGCCACGCTGATGGCGATGGAATCGTTGGTTTTCAGCTGTTCCCGCAGAAAAGCCTCGTCCCGCAGGCAGCGCCCCATGAGCCCCAGCAGCTTGCCGTTCACCCGGTCCACGCTGTTCTCATCGAAAATGCCGATCCAGGTGGAAACCGCCCGCTTCACGGAGGCGAACCGGATCAGATCATTTTCCTCGATCACCTGAAGCAGCGTCAAAAACGCCTCCACCGTGCCCTCGTCCATGGCCTCGCAGATCGCCTGGCGCAGCCCCTCCTGGAGCCGGGCCGCCAGCAGCAGATCGCCCAGCATCCGGTGCATCTCCCGGTTGTCCGAGCGCAGAATCCCCAAAATCATTTTCCGGGTCAGATAGGCGGTATTATTCTCGCTGTAAACCAGCTCCTTTATCGCGCCGATCACCGCCTGGTTTCCCCGGTCGATCTCCGCCGCGTACAGGTAGCTGAAGCACCGCCGGAAATTCACCCAGTCAGCCCTGACATAATCCAGCTTCTCCGGCTCCAGGCGCTGTAAAATCACGTCCTCCAGCCTCGTCCCGCAGTAAAACAGCTTCTCATACGTGGCAAGCAGCGTAAACACCATCATCGTCTGTGGTCCGTACCCCGCCGTGCGCACCGAGCGGCGGTTCCATCCAACGGAATAGGGAAACCGGTTCAGCTTATCCACAATATACAGAAAGCTCTCCTGCATTTCCCTAGGCACAAAAGCATCCAGCAGCCCGCCGTGGGCCCGTGTCCCCGGCAGCCACCCCTTCTTCCCGAACCATTCCGAAGGTTTCATCCCCGGGTTCTGATAGAACAGCTCTGCCACCTCCCGGATTCCCGGGTCCGTGACATTGCAGTACCGGCCCCCGCTCTTTAAGAGCGCCTCGGCGATCTTCTTATCCTCGCCGGTGAGCCGCCTGATCCGCTCCTTCAGCTGCTCAGACCGCATTTTCGTAATATTCTGTCTCGAATTATAATTGAACTCCGCTTCCGCCATCTCACCACATCCTTCCCGCCAGCATCGTCAGCCGCACAAACGTCAGACTGTCCTCATCCGTTATCCGAATCCCCTCATCCAGCCGTTTCAGGGGCCGGTCGTTCAGGAAAATCCGGTAAATCCCGTCCTCAAAGGATTGCAGCGCATTCTCCACCGCCTGCTGCAAATCCGCCTCCTTCTCACCGTAATTGACCCCGAACCCGATCTTGCCCGCCTGGGCGCTCTCCTCGATCTGCTCCTTTGTCAGGCACCGGATCAACTCCGCCGACTCCTTGCGCCGGTTATAATCGCCCACGCAGGCCGCCGTCACCCCCCGGATCAGCTCCTCCACCGTCCCCGGGCAGCCGGGAATCTCGTACCGAACTTCCCGCACCCCGTTTCGCTTCTTCCCAATCTGCTTCACATTCACCCTGATCTCCAAGTCCCTGCCTCCTCGCCGTATTCCTCTCTGGTATCAAAATGCCTCTACCTTCTATTGAATGGGAATAACCGGAAAATGTCAAGCAATATCTGCTCAAAGAGCGGGAAAATTATTTAAAATATTTCCTCTAAAAATATTGACAAAAACCCCGTTACTGGGTAAAATATTAACGTTGTCAGTTCAAACCGACAAAATTGCCCAGATAGCTCAGTTGGTAGAGCAGAGGACTGAAAATCCTCGTGTCGCTGG
>ENA-UOJP01001504-UOJP01001504.1-human-gut-metagenome-genome-assembly--contig:-C102-NODE-1504-length-27333-cov-50.555869_pt1 | contig 27333 bp, 36 predicted proteins | sample MGYA00242353_ERZ723900 | MGnify/ENA metagenome assembly ERZ723900
CTTTAAAGCTGCGAGAACCAATGATTCCCGCAGCTTTTTATTAATCTGCCAGCCCCGGCCAGCGCATCGCCCTACCTCATTAAAACTCCCCTATGTACTGTTCGCCCTCCGGCGCCACATACAAAGCGCATTCCAGCGGATGTCCGGCCCGTGGCTCAAAGTAATAATCCTTACCACCAATTACATGCCAGCTGGTCAGGGCGTATCCGTCAGGATTGAAATAATACTTGTGATGGTTTATAATCTGCCAGCACTCCTTGTAATACTCTGTGGTGCTGTATGCATACCACCAGCCATTACTATCATGGTGCCATCCTATCTCATGCTCCGGCTGCTCCACCAGGGACCAGTCAGGACGTCCATAACCATCAATACGGCTGTTATCCAAACTGTACTCCTTACAGCATACCGCCCCGCCGTTGGCAACCACCTCGTTACCAGCACTGGTATTGCCCTCGATGGTTCTTACCTTGGTCATAGTGACCTCATAGACAATACCTGTATGGCAGATGCGCTGGGAGTTTTTAAAAAATATCTGGTCACCTGGCTGAGGGTTGTCCTTATGGTACTGGCCTCTGTCCTTATAATACTGGGCGGACGTAGGGGTATAGGCCGAAAAACCTCCTCCCAGGAGCTGCCTGGCCGCCACCTGACCAAAGGCCTGGACGAAGCACCAGTCCACAAACATGTCACACCACGGCTGCCCCTGAAGGGATGGATACAGGTCTCTGGCATACTTGGTGTAGTTGCTGCTGCCTGCATTAGCGGTCTTGCTGTCAAGCTGGCTGTTACTGCGTTTCTCCATGTATCCAATCTCCTGGTGAGCAATTGTTAAAACCTTATCTATTGATTTCATGTTTTCCTCCAAAAGATAAGGCCCGGGACTTACTCCCAGGCCATGAAAAGTTGTGACGTCACAAGTTGCGATATCGCAACGTCCGCTTAACCCCGCAGCGGGAGATATACGGACCACCTCCTTGTTATGTCCTGCTGCCTCCCTGATAATCTGTATTGTCAATCTTATCCTTTAATACCGCGATATATTTACGCAGCCATTCCGGCACATTGGCGCCCATACGGCCTGCGTTCTCTATAATGGATAAAAGTTCGTTGAGTAAGTACCAGACCGCCACCAGGAGCCCGAAGAAGGCCTTGACGGATATCTGCATCCCAAGCTCTGCCGACACAAAAACAATCACATAATCAACCACCATAGCCGCGGCAATTACGCACAGGTATCCCACCTTTTTAATGATACCCTTAGCCCCTTTTCTGGAGCTCCATCCATAGCCGGCATCACCCGGATGGTCTATGGCCTCATTTTTACTGGCCAGCATCCCGGTTATGTAATCTAACACCATCGTACCCATTAGGATGCACAGCACCGGATACAGGATTCCTAGCTTCGCACTTAAAAAGGCACCAGCTGCTGCCAGCGCCCCCTGTACTGTAATTACATATTCTCTTTTCATTTTCATTAACCTCACCTTTCTATAATATTATAATACGGCCGCTCCTCGCCCCACCACCAATACCGTAACCAGTCATCCAGCACGATTCCGGCCAGGCTTACCGGCATCCAAAGCAGGCAGTATTGCGGACATACCTGACCCAGGATATTGCCCGGCAGGCTGCTGTAATCCCACACGTTCCATCCCAGCCACAGGTTGACCACACAGCCGGTCGCAAACTCCAACACTGTCACAATGCAGGCTCCAATAATCACCTGCTGGCATAGGGGCATATCCCAGGGCAATACCTCGTTAATCAGCCCCAGAGCGACAAAACAGATGCCACCCAGGATAAACATAGTCCAGTGGCTATGTCCCCGCCAAATGGCTTCCAGGCTTATGTATATCAGTCCTCCAACGGCCCACAATATGACATACTTATCGTTCCGTCTGTGCCCCATCCGTGCTCACTCCCATCTGCCCGGCTATCTGTGTCAGATATGTCTTAAGCATCTCGCTCTGGTACTCTTCAGGCACATCCGCACCATAAAAGATTTCCTGGACCTCCTCAGCGGTCTGGCTGCCGGCAATCCACATGTTAAGTGCATTGCAGTACGTGGTGTGATAGGATACATGCCACATGGCCGCCTGGATGATTGCCTGCATGTCTGCTGCGCTGTAATACCTACAGGGATGTCCATCGGCATGATACTCCAGCTGCGTTGCCCCGGCAGTTATCTGGCTCAGCTTGCCAAACAGGTTAAGCTGGTCCTCGATGGTCAGCGCATAGTGTTCCACGCTGCCATCAGCCAGCGTTACATTGATTCCGGCATAAATAAGCCTCTCGCACTCCGCTGCCACCTCCCGGCGTTTGGCGGCCTGCAGCTCCTCCAGGGTCGGGATGTATGGCTCCGGAGGTACCTCTGGGCCTTCCGGCGTTTCGGGCGCCTGATACACGCTGCCATCGTTTGAGAGATACACGGTCTGGCCATCGTCCCGATATACCGTATCAAACCCGGTCAGGGTGGTTGCCTCCGTGCCATCCTCGGTGTAAATGGTGATGTCGCCATATGTGACCGGGATTGTGCCGGAAAAGACGATTTCCATGACGTTGGCTGAGGTCGGTCGGATGCTGCTGATTTCATACTGTCGTTTTTCCTTTCCAATTCTGATTTTTTCCATAAATTTACCTTCTTTCTGCGTTTTATGTATTTAAAAAGGCCTTTTCGGGCCTTGAATTTAATATTTACTGTGCTCAATACCAAGATTACTTTTGACAGAGTAGCCATAATGCAGCCATTCCTCGATGATGCAGACAAATCATTCGGTTTTCGTTCCTATTACAATATTTCGATGACAGCAGGATATGCGATACATTTCTACTACAGTGACAAGAAACGTATTACATTGCGATTTTTAGATACTGATGGTACCTGGAAAGATTCATGGACTGGAAAGTTGCAATAGCTTAAATGATTATTCACCACCATTTTTTCATGAACAGCACATCCGCTGAAATACCCTGTGGGATTATTTTTTGCTTATTTCGGTCATTGCCCACGAAGCAAGTCAGGACGTTTGATACTGACCCTGTGCAATACGAGTACGCAATTTCCCCATTGCTTTTTACATTGGTAACACATAGGAATATATATCCTTCCGGTACTGTGATTGGGATCTGTATTTCCTGTCCATCATTAGGGGCAAGAGTTATAGTTTGCGCATAGGCAAATGTTCTTACAAGCAACGGGTTTATTAAATTGGTATTGAGCACAGTATAAAGGTCCATTAGCACCTTGCCCTGGGCAGCCGACAGCGGCAATTTTGCGTTGTTAGTCACGCAGTTATTCACTATCTGGCCAATCAAACAAACACCGGTCATCCAGTTCTTGGTATCGCTGAAAAACTTCTTGACTTTTCCAAGAAAGGTTTTTGTACTTTCTCCGGCTACCGGGACCGGGAACTCCGTGGTTATATCATCCAGTGTCTTTACCGTCATCCCGGATATATCCCCACCGGAGGATTCTGCCTTCTTTTTTAATGCCGCGTCTATCAGGTCAGCATTGTCGTTAAGATCCTGTATATCAACCGGGTCTGTCCCTTCTGGTTTCTTTAACTTATAATTCGGTGTTAACTGCATATTCTATGCCTCCTTTAATGTCCTTACGTCATCCCAGGTCATGTCCCCAAGACGGTTCCATGCGTATGGTTTCAGTTCGCTCCATGTGGTATACCGGTACTCAAAACGGTAAGCCAGATGTGCCGGCTTAATATCTTCCAGCATGGAAATAAATGCCTGCATGTTCCTGGGTATTCCCTTAATCCCCACAAACTGGATAATAAAAAGGTGTCGGGGGTTGTCCTCAATCACCTTCACTTCCCCGCCGCTGAATGCCGCCGCGGTATCCTCTATCATCTTCCTGGTCGTGGTCCCCTGGCCCCGAAGCTTTGCCATCAGTATCTCCCGGCGCTGCTCGTATGTAAGGGACATATTAGTGGCCACGCCAAGCATCTGCTCCCATCTTGACAGTCCCCAGGTGGCCGTCACAATGTAACACTGGTCAACCAGCTCTTCCAGGTCATGCTGCAGCTGCCCCACCTCATAGCCCTGCGTCCGGTATATCTCCGCCATCTCGCGTATCTCCGCCAGAAAGGGCGGCGCATACCTCGCCAGGTCCACAAAGTACTTTTCCGGGACAATGTTGCTTGAGCCTTCCTGAGAGTACTGGCCACGGCCGTATAATGTCTTACCATACATGCCTTACACCCCCTTCAAGTCATTCCAGGTGACGGCACCCCCTGCCAGCTTATCAAGCATAGTCTGAGTAATCTTATCCAGCACCGTCTTATTTGCATGAGTGTGGTTCTGACTGGTATCTACATCCGCCTCCGTCAGATATCCAGAGTCATTAGTAAACTGGGATAACTTTGTGGGCATGTCCGTTATTTGGCTTTTGGTATGTTCATGTCTGCCGGAACAGTCAACTTGCCCTGTGATGGTCCCTGTTGTTGGCAAGGTGGCCACAAATCCAGAATTATTATGATAGGTTACGCTATCAGAATCATCGGCCTTCGCCATTGTGAATAACATGCAGTACGTATATTCAGTCATGATTTTTACCCATAATGATATCTGGGTATAGGCCGCATTTAGCTCGTCTACTACCGTATAAAACTTTACCTGTTCTATTGTGTTATCATTTGCCGCCACGGAAAGGAATACATAGGGTTCCTTTCCAAATTCATTCTGTTGTTTAAACCAGAGATTTAACCGCAGAAAATCGCTATCACTTGAGCCATGTGAACCAATGATGCATTCATATGTCCGGCTGGCATATCCATATCGGCGGCTTATCTTTAAAGTAGCGAGCTTACAGAACTTCCCCGCGCTTGAACTTAAGGTATTTGAACTTGTTACAGTTGGAGCAAGTTCTGTATGTGTGTGGGAAGACGGCGGGAAGGAACTGGGCTTTCCTGTCAGGCTGCTGTAAGCTCCGTCAAAGGTAGACCAGATTTTCCACTCACTCCATTTTCCAGCTACCTCATAATATGACCGGTACGCCCATCCTCCTTGACCGCTACGGAATATCAGGATGTGCCAGGAGTCCTGCGAGTTGCTCTGTATCAGTAAGCCGGCAGTCGTATTAGGCCAGGGCGAATTTGCACTGGATCCTGCCATAATGGGTGTAATTGCTCCCGCAGCAACTTTTGAGGGAACGAATGTGTCATAATCGCTGATTTGAATCGCATTGGATAATTTAGACGCAGTTCCCCCATTGGCCGGCATGGAGGCTGGCTTATTTTTGATGTAAGCATCCGATCCAGTATCCGTCACACTCCAGTCTGACTGCACATTGACCTCAGCTCCAGAAGCAATATCGTCCAATTTGTCCAGCATGGCCTGCGTAACCGTATCAAGAATGCTCTTGTTGCTGTGGGAGTGCTTCTTGTTATTGGCATCATTCCAGTTGGTCCGTTCCGTTGCCGTGATGTGTTGGACCGCATCTGCCTTGTGAGTGATAAAATCCTCGATTGCCTTCGCAATTTTTCCCAACATAACAGTCAGCTTTTCTCCGCTGGTAAGATTGGTAAGAGTGGTTGCTTGCGTAAAGGTCGGTACCTGGTCATTGGTTGCCACGTTGGGTACGCTTCCCAGTCCCACCTGGGACTTTGTCACCCCATGGGGATTACTTTTATTACTGATGTGCGTATACGCCGCGTTCCAGTTATCCAGCAGGGTCTGGGTAATCTTATCCAGGACGGTCTTATTTCTGTGCTCATGCCGCTTATTATAAGCATCCGTCCAGTTGGACAGAAGAGTCTCTGTCAGCTTGTCCAGTGTTGATTTATTGGTATGTGTATGACGCTTATTATAGGCATCATCATAATGTGTCTTATCCTCCTTACTCAGAAGACCATCCACACTCTGGGTTGCCTTTGGGATTGCATTGGCGGATATAGCTATCCAGGCAGTGCCACTCCAGCGGTACGTATAATTCGTATCCTTGACATTGACAGTCCAGCCGTCATCAGGATGGGGGTAAGTTGTCGCAAGGTCAGCATAGGTGCTGACAGCCTCCTTCCAATCAACGGCGGTCTCCAGGGCAGAAAGCTTATTGTCAACCTCATTCCTGGTATACTTATCATCCCAGTTAGGCTTATTGATACCGATAGTGTTCTGTATAGCCTCCTCCGCAGCCGTAGCCCTGGATTTTTCCGTATTAACGGCGTCACCAATTGACTTCTCGGCAGCCTTCGCCCTCGTAATCTCACTGTCCAGGTTATTCGTAAGGGTCTTTTCCGCTGCCTTGGCCCTGGTCGATTCTGTGGCCAGGTTATCCGCATTGGTTTTTTCGGCAGCCTTCGCCCGCGTCACCTCAGCTGTCAGGTCATTCCTTAAAGTCAGTTCTGCATCCTCTGCCCGTTTGACCTCTGTATCAATCCGCCCATTCAGTTCCATCTCAGCAGACAAGGCACGCGCTCCTTCCGTATTCAGCGCCTTCTGTGTTTCCACAACAGCTGCCTGGACTCGATTGATATCGTCTCCCTCAACAGTGTCCCCATCCGTCTCATAACTGATGTAGGCCACCGGTACGTCTGCATACACCCGGACAATCCGTTTCCATGGCGCCAGGCTGGGTGTAGACAGGGTATATGTTTCCAAGCGGGTTCCTGTAAGCTTCGGGCCGGTGAATACCGCAAACGTAGCCTCGTTAATATTATCATGCTGCAGCTCCGCCTCATACACTCCATTGGTAAAGTGGATTTCCTCCTCCACGACATAAATGTTCCCATCAACCTTGTTCAGCTTCTCGTAGAACGTACTCACCTGCATCACATCACCTCCAATGTAACCGTTCCAGTCACTGCAATCTCTTCTTCCGTCAGGGCCATGTTGCCGGATACGCCGTTAAGCAACAGATTTGAGTAATCCTCCACGCCCTCAGTCCCCAGCAGCAGGTTCCCGACCCTTGCCAGGCTCACATAGGACAGGTCCAGGGCCTCCTTGTGAAGGTAGTCTGTCAGTGCAGCCTGGAATGCATTCTGGACGACACCCAGGTTCATGCCTGCCTGTAGCTTGATTCCAGCTGATACATTGACCGCCTTTTCCACGACAGATGCCACGGTCACATCCGCGCCGATGGGGCGCAGCTCCTCGATATGCTCCCGTACCATCTTCAGTATGCCGGTACCTGCAGCCGACATGTTGGCATCCGCTATGATGACCTTGACTGTCCCCGGTCCGTTGGCCAGTGGAAAGACTTTGGCCGCGCCTACGCCCTCACACTCCATGGCCCAGTTATAATAATCATACCGGTTGCCACTGGTAGAAGGTTTCTGGACCTTTGTTAGATACCGCTCAAGCAGGGCTTTCGTAGACTCCTCATCACTCCCGTCCTCGATAATTCCGGTAAGCTCTGCCTTCGTAAGCCCCTGGATATAATCAATGGGGACTAACGTTCCCAGTTCCCTACTCCCGACAGCACCTGCTGTCTCACATTCCATCCGGTAAATTCCTTCCTCCATACGGTCTATGGCGACATAATTTAAGGTCCCCAGGGAGAACCGGGAACCTATCTCTATATCAATGTTAAATTCACCTTTCAAAACAGCCTTGGTCGCCGGATGTGGGGTTATATCCCATTCCGCACAACGCCTAATCAAATACTCCCGGGTTGCCGTACCGGCAAACATCTGGTCCAGGGTCCAGTCAAGGCCTATATATGCATTCTGCAGTTCCACTGCGGTAGGTGCAAGGGCCGCATATATAGGGGAGCTCTGCCTTGTATCCATTTCCGGGCTGTCATCCCTTACCATCTGAAGCATCCTGTCAAGGATGACCTCATATGTGGTATCTTCATACACTACACATTCACCTCCTTGGTTGCACCAATATCCCCGTACTGGGTATGGACCGTAAACGTCAAGGACAACTTCCGACCAAACTCCTCAAAAGAAAAGGCATCGACGCCCAGTATCCTGTCATCTTGCATTAATGCCTCCTTGATACGTTTTTTCATTTTTGATTTAACCACCCCCATGGGTTTTCCAAATAGGTCCTTCAACTCCACGCCGTAATTCCAGTTATATATCAGCCAGTCATACCGTTCTGTGTTTAGGATGCAGTATATGGCTTGGCGCACGGCTTCCTTCCCGTCTATATATCCAGACAGCGTCTTCTCATGTATCCGGAATGTTTTTGATGGAATCTGATGTATCTCAAAATCAGTTTTCAGGATGCCTCCTGTCTTTGGCAGCATCACATGCCTCCTTCCTAATATCGGTCCACCACAAGGTACTGCTGTGCCCCACGTTTCTGTACCAATATGACCGACTCCCCGCCTTTCAGAGCGTTCTTCACCGTGACCGCAACATCACCCACTCCCGGAATTGACATCTGTTCCACGTGGTCCGTCAGATACCGCGGTATGAGCAGCTGACTGCCTGTGACGGTTATCTTCTGGTCTATCTGCACTGCCACTGGAGACGTCCCTGTCACACTCCCTGTGAGTACGTTGCACGGTTTTGCTGCCTCCTCTGCCTGACGGGAAATGTCCCTTAAGTTCTCGATCCATTCATTATCCACTTATTCCGGCCCCTTTCAATGTAAGGTCCATGGTATGGACACCTTTGTCTATCGTATGCGTGACAGTTTCCACCAGCAGATAGTTCCTGAGCTGCATGTCCTTCACATCCAGGAACACGGGTATGAGACATCCAGCCCGTACCTTGATATCCCCGAACGCCTTCTTGATGGATAGGCTTTTGGATGGACGGTTGTACAGGCCCAGATACGTCTCCGCTACCTTCTGTCCGTCCACACCCTTGTCCAGGGACTCGCTCATCTGCAGGACGCCCCACTTGTTGATATTCTCCGTGTGTTTGGTCATAAACACATCCCGCTTCTTTGTATCATCATTTTCCCGGAACAGTTTAATCTGGTTATAGGTATCTCTATCAATACTGACCGTAAAGTCATAGTCCTGGGCCGTCTCATCATCAATCATGATATTCAGCTTCATGTCCTCTACGTTCCTCAGCGTCAGTTTACCAACATCATCATACAGCACATACATCCTTCCCGTGGCAATTAAGGTAAGATCCAATGCATTCAGGATGATATCAAACAGGGTCGTGTCCGGCTCATTCCGGGAAGGTATCCGGTGCCCGGTATCCTCCAGCACGCCTGTCCGTAGATTAAAATCCCCTGCAATCATCTGGATGACCTCACCTACTGTCTTGTTTTCATAGTTGTAGCTGTCCTTGTTTTTAAGGTACCGGAGCTGGTCATAGGCCGTTACCTTGACTTCTCCATCTCTGCTCCAGCTCCGCTCAAAGATGAATCCGAAGAATACCGGTTTCCCGTTCACATCCAACCGGACGGCGTTCCCTTCCTCAATCTTCAGTTTCCCGTCTGATATAACCGTGAAGGAGCATTTCCCCGGCTGTCCCTTGCGTTGGGTCTCCCAGGTTATGCTCCCTTCCACTGCCGGCTCATTGATGGTCTGTCCGTTTTGTATATATACATGCACATTCATTGTCTCAACTCCTTATGGCATCACCAGCACCAGGCCAGCGTGAATTAAGTTGGGGTTGCTAATCTTATCCAGGTTTAAATTATGAATCTCCTTCCACCGGTTTCCATCCCCCAGCTGCTTCTTTGCAATGTTCCACAGGCAGTCACCCGATTTTACGGTATATGTTTTTACTTGTGGCTGCGCTGCCGGGCGTTCCGGTTCTGGTGATGCCGCTGCCGGTATCGGCTGTTCTGGGACTATGGCAAAATTCATGATTTTGGTCCCATAATGCCTGGCCTCCTTCATGGTGATGGATACCACCAAATCCAGTCCCTCCTTCACATCATCCGACACTTTGTAGTCCTCCAGGGTCACGTCCATGTTGGTGTCAAAAGAATCACGGATGACAATGAATTCAAAGGTATCACCGCTCTCCTTAAGGTCCTGTAAGCGGCTGATGAACTCCTCCGCATCTTCCACACTCCCGTCCCACATGGCACATGGATAGTCCATCTGGGGCAGGACCACGTCAATGCTGATTTCCGCCAGGCCCGGGGGACGGGTTATATTTATTTCCTCTCCGTTAATAAGAGTGGCTGTCTCATTCTGACCGGGATACTTGATTGGGATTTTCTGTGGCGGAATGGGAAGGAGCATGTCGTCTATGTATACCTCGTATGGCATCAGATATGCCCTCCTTCTGCGGCAGATGCCAGGAACTCACTGGTGAACATGGACAGCGCCCGGCCCATGTCGTCGAAATCAGTCTTTTTGGTCAGGGTGTTGTTATTCTTGACATCCACCTTGAGTTCAGCCAAGGTGAAACGGTTGATTACTTCCTGCTCGGCGGCGTCACGCATGTATTTGAGGTCCTCGTCCATTATGTCCATGGAGTCCTTTATTGCTGCAGTATTGGCAGCTATATTGCCGGTATTCAGGGCTATATTATCTGCGGCTGCCTGTGCCGTCGCATCATATCCCGCACCGACTTCATTGCTACCATTGAACAGATTTTTAAATCCTGCCTCTTTGGAGGCACCCCAATCGTATGCGCTCAGAGCCGCAGAAGACAAGTCTTTGAAATCCCTTGTCTTTACAATTTCTTTCCATTCCGCTTCACTTTTTGCATTTTGGGCCGCTGTCGTTATCTGATTCTGGAACCGGTCCAGACCGGCTGTGATACTCACTTCCACGCCTGGTATTTTGTTGATTACATCTTCTATGGCATGGGCCATATTGGAGACGTATCCTATTACATTTGATGCCAAATCGTAGAATAGGATTTGGACGGCTGCAATCGGGTCATTCCACACATTATAGAAAAAGTTGATGAATTCGGCTATTATGTTCCAGAAATAAATAACTGTATTGTATATGTGAGCCCCCAATACACCAAAGGCCCCAGCTATTATACCTGTTGCGCTGACTGACGCACCTGCAAACTTATTGAAGACCGCTACTCCAGCATAAATTGTAGCTATTAATAATATGATTCCTCCTACTATCCATGTAATAGGGCAAGCATATAAAGCGGCATTAAACGATAACTGAGAAGCAGTCAGGCCAGTTGTTGCCATCATTTCACTTGTAATTGCAGCACCGTGGGCTACTGCCTTTACCGCAGCGATGGTTTTTAAGCCATTGCTTATTCCCTGTATAAAATTATAAGCTGCCGCAGCCCCATTATAAACCACCAAGGCAGCAGTAACCCCGCTTATAATAGGCGCCAACCATGACCAATTATCTTGAATGAATCCGGCTGCGCCTACCATCGATTCAATCACTTGTCCAACGATGGGTATGATATCGCTTAGGACTCCAGCAAACCCCATCACTGCCATTTCCGCAGCTGGCATATTGGCATTCACAGTAGCAAAAAACTGCATCATCGCTGGATAGAGCCTTGCACCCACAACCTCCTTGATATCTCCCCAGGTATTTGCCATCTGCTGAATCTGGCCCTGTGGTGTATTCGCCATGATGGCATTCATGTTGCTCACGTTGTTCGTGATTACCTCCGCAAGGGTGGCCGCTCGCTCCTGTTCATTTCCATATTTGAGTACTTTTTCCTGTGCCGCACTAAACGTAACACCTACGCGTGTCAGTGCTCCGACCTGCCCCTGCATGACCTTTCCCATCATGTTACCAATATTGACAGCATCCTGCGTACTTACGTTAACCCCATTCTGCTGTACGGCCAGGTTGTTCATAGCAGGTATCAGGGTATTGAGTGCATCCGTTGAACTAAGAAATGTTGCCAGTTGCTGCGCTCCGGACAACTGCACCTCATCCCCAACAACACCAAGTGCCTGCTGTGCTGCTGTGAGCTCCTTTATAGATTGTATATCAGCAGGGCTTGCTCCCATTCGTTGCCGCATAATTGCTCCCAGTTTCGTCTCCGCCTCGCTTTGTATGTTTTGGAGCGAAGTGGTATCACTGATAAAATGGACTGCCATCTTGATTCCCTGGACCCCCGTATACATTCCTACTAATTGCTTTATGCGGCTTCCCAAGCCATCATAGGCATTTCCACCGTTCCTAACTGATTGATTAAACTGCTCCTGGGCCGCTATGTTATCCCTTATATTCCTTTCTGCAGTGGACACAGCGGAATTAAGCTGCTGGTATGCCTTATTCGCTGCACTGATATCCATACGAGACATGGCATTGTTTAGCTCATCCTGTATGGATACAGCCTGGCCCAATTGTCCCCTCAATGTTTCCAACTGATTATTGGTCTGTTCGGTCCGCAAATTTACTGGGATATTATTTAATTCCTGGACTCGCATTGATACGGCCTGTATCCGGTTCTGTAAAGCTGCCATGTCATTCAGCATACCTGGTGGTGTAACAGACATCTTTCGGGCTTGAGACGATATCGCCTGCTGGGTCTGATACAACTGCTGTGCCATCTTATTGGCCGATTGATATTCAGACGCAAATCTATCTGCACCAGTGTTTGTAAATACTTTAGGTTCTGATGCCGGTACCCATGTAGGTTCCGGCACACTCACAGGTTTGTTCTGAACTCGTTCCAATTCCTCCTGGTATTGCGCCACTGCTGCTGATGCGCTTTGCACCTGCTGCACCGCGGCTTCCCATTGAGCAGTATTTATCGCCGTTTCACTGGCTGTCTGGGCTGCGCCGAAACTGGATACCATCATATTCATGGCGGATGTAATAGAAACCAAAACCGGTGACATCCTATCATTTAATTGGATTGATGCTGATATGGCAGACATACACGCTCTCCTTTCCGCCCATACAAAAAGCACCTGGATTTCTCCGGGTGCTTTACTTTTAGATTTCAACTACACTTTGACCATTTTTTCCCTTGTACTCATCAATAAATCTTTGACTAACCGTCGGACTTCCTGTAACGTCAAATGCAATATAATCCGGCATACCGTCTTTCTCATACGTGATTATTAAATAATTATGTACTGTGCGGCTAGTTTTTTCTTTTGCTCTTCCACCTATCATTGCGCCGACAGTACCAAAAAGGAGAGCTCCTCCTACTGCTCCTCCCACACTCGATACATACTGCTTCTGAATTTCAACATCAGTTTTGGTGCAAGCATCCTTTATTTTCTCATTTTTCAAAAGATATTTAACACCATTGGCTTCAATACATAATGAGTCTACGCATATTGAAACTACGCATGTTGTATTTTCAGGTATCTTCAAACCGCTGAAGAGAGTCAATGAATTCTGGTATTTTATTCCAGCTGCATTCAATTCTTGTTGTTTTTCCTGACGCATTTTTGATTTTTTCCGTGAAGACTTACTCGCAGCATTTATACTTATAAAAATCAGAATTACTACTACTGCAATTATTGCAAGATATGGATATGCTTCTGGTGTAATACTCGCAGACATATTGAATCCCCCCATAATATATATTTTTTTCATTATATCACATCTGGCTTTCAATTGCTACCTTCTCCGTTTTCTTCTTCCCCTTCCTCTTCCAGTGGCCTTATTGGCATCCTCGCGATTCTTCTTATCGTTTTTCACTTTAATCTCTACCGCAGCGACCACATAAGCCCGCTCCTCTTCGGAGAGGTCAAGAAACTCATGTGGCCACCGGTGGAGCTTATGGAGACAGTAGTAGGCAATGTTTGCCTCTAGGCTGTCCCCTTCTATCAGTTTTTTGCCTCTTCCACCTTATCCTGGAATGTCTGCTTGAATCCGTGGAATTCCTGTATCTTATCCATGAATGCATTGAACTCGCCAGGATTATCAATCATCTCCACAATCAGTTGTTCCGCACCCATGACACCATAGGAGTCCTGCAGTTCTTTATCATTCAGGTTGGGGGACACGATACAGGCCGCAGCCATTTTGACAAGATACTTATTCCCGTCAAACCGCGGTCTGAACATCCCTGGCTTTCCTGTAACCGGCACCTCTACCGTGCAGGCATCCCTTAGTGCATTATCTTCTTTAGTAGTTAGTGGCCGGATTTCCCATAACAACGGCTTACCATTGTCATCCAAAAATGATGTCGTTGCTGCAATCTTTAAATTCGCCTTAGTTTTCTTATTCTTCTTTAAAAATCTGCTTAAATCTCCCATATTCTCTTATCCTCTCTTTCTTACTGCATTCCCTGCAAGTGACTAAACTGCTCCGGCATCTCCCAGTCCTCGAAGGTAAAATCAAGGTCCTCGTCCAGATACTCCGCATCCGCATCAAACTTCGCCAAAATGCCACCATCCACATTACAATCCTTCAGGACAATGGTCTGCCTCCCCACACTGGAGGTCGGGTCCTCGTTGGTTATCTGGATATCAAAATACACATCCTGTCCGGTCTCCTTGTACCGGTACAGCAACTCCCGGAAGATACTGGTATTGTAGTGGAAGGTCGCGGAACCGCTACCTTTCCATCCAGTCGTCTTATTTCCTTTTCCGGTCCTCCCCAGTATCGGTATCTCAGACTTTGTCTTTTCTACACTGGCCTCCAGGTTGATAGCCTGCATGAAATTATAGCGGTTCCCCTCAATTGTGATGAAGCACTCCGCCAGGGATGCGCTTACCGCATCTTTTGCGTTCATTGACTGCATATATGTATCTCCTTTCTTATCTGGTAATCTTCCCCTCCATATGGCGTAATCGCCTTTAGCTTTACGAGGATGGCTACATCGATAATGTTTCTGACAATGTTATATCCTCACATGTCAGTATTGTCCCTGTTATCCCCATCACCTTTGATATTACTGACGCCGGAATCGAATACATGCGTTCCCACAGGGAATCTAAAAGTTAATACTTGCACCTGCCGCAGCTTATCAAAGAAACATTCTGAAAGGTATGGGGCCAAATCCATGCCTTTCAGGGTCCTTAATTTTTCTAATAGCAAATCACAGAATTCTTCCTTCTGCTTCTTTTCTGGCAACTCAGGGTCAATCGAACTGGCCAATTCAACCAAATCTATCATTGCTCCATGCCCCTTTCTCAGCTGACCACCACTGTCATATATAATTGCGACATACAGTTAATCGGCGTCACCGGGCAATTCACCACAACAGACCGTTTGCTATTCCCGCGCTCTACCGTAATTTCTTTGGACTCCACATCCTCAATCGCCCGCATCCTTGCCAGCTCCTTGTTGTAGGTCACGATGTCATTCCAGAGGCTCACCCGGCCCGCGTTATCATTTGGCATGATGCCCAGATACTTCGTGTTGAACATAGACGCGATATCATTGCCAATCTGGTCCAGAACCCGCACGGTCTGATTGCTTGAAAAGTCCTCGCCTTTTTCCTCCGTGAAGGTTGTCAATGTGTTGATGTCCATCAGAACACGCACATCGTCACCCACCCGGTGGAACATAAATTTTCCGGACTGTACGCCCGCTGACAGCTGTCCCTGGGTGTAGTCCACATCTACGGTAAGCTCCCCATCATACACGTGGTTTTCGTTGGTCTTATTAACCGCACAAGCCGCCTGGACCCCTGTTGTCCAATACACAAGCCCCTGCTCCTGCTCTGTTGCCTTATTCTCCACAGATATGATTCCCTCATAATCTGTATCGGCCTTCCGGTACATCACTGTTTGGAACTTCACGCCGGCTTCGTCACGCATCCGCCTCGTATACTCTGCAAATACGGCCTTAACCGCATCATCCTTGGATGGGCAGCATAATATCTGGAACGTATGAGACTCCATCTTGCCTAGGAACTGTGCATAATCCTCCCCGGTCACCGCCTCTCCGTCAGTCCCTCCCGTAAAGGGCATTCCGGACGTTTTTGCAAGGACCGCCTCCTTATCGAACACAACATACGGATTGTCCACAAGCTCCGCAGCTGCCTTCACGGTCTGACGGTCTACTTCCTTCTTGCCAAGCAGTGTCCTCACATCAAATTTCTCGCTGCTATCCACATTGGTACTGACGACCAGTGTAAGGTCCTTGCCACGTACACCGCTGTATCTTGCCTGCCCGTAATCACAGGCAGCCTTCGCGCCTGTGTTGAGTCTGTAAAAGATACCCTTGGTCAAACTCCTGAACAGTTCCCTTATCATCCACATCTGCGGCGCATCCGCCGGATAGCCGAATATCTCCTGGCATCTCTCCTGGTAGTCCTGCGCCGTCACTATAAACACTTCCTTTTCCGGTCCCCAACCAAATTCCAGCGGAATTGCCGCTGTTCCACGGTCTGAAAGCAATGCCCCAATTCTGGCTGCGCTCACAAAGTTGATGTACGCCCCTGGAAGTACTTTATTCTGGGCTGTAAAACCTCCGCCTCCTAACATCTATCTCACCTTTCCTTCCATAAATCTCTTGATTGCCGCATCCACCTCTGCAAGCGTATACTCCCTACCATCCTCCAACAAGGCTCCTACCAGGTCCTTCTTTCCCTGGTAGCACTCCGCCTGCAGCAGCTCCTGCTTCTTAAATTTGATTTCTTCCTGTTTTACTGTTTTCAATCCTCAGACCTCCTTAACTCTGTATTTGCAGACAGTTCTTTCATGGATTCTTCCTGTGGCTGTTCCTTCACCACAAACATGTTATAACTGACGAAGAAGGACAGAACCCCACTCTCTGATCTGTGGCTTCGTCCGGTCCCGCGCAGCAGGCTGCTATCCGACAGGGTAATGTACTCCATTCCATCCATAAGGATGTCTGATACCCGGTTCAGTTCCCTGGCTATCTGTGGAATGTCCCCAGGCATGTACTGGATGCACATATCCGTCTGTCTGAAATACCGCCTGCCAATCATCGGCTTTTCAGATGGTTCCAGAAACTGTACAAAAAAACAAGGCTCCTTAAGGCCCTGTTCCACTCCGTCCGTATAGATTGTATAGCCATCACCGAACAGTTCATCCAGGCGTCTGGTAACGGCATTCATGATTTCATTAAGCATCAAATACCTCCCGGAGTTTTGCTTCCAGCTTTTTCTCTATCAGTTTCGGCGCCAGGTCATTGATTTCTTTTTCCGATATGGTAAGCATGAACTTTCCCGGGACCCAGGCCTTTTTTGCACTTACGCCTAAGGCTGGGATATAGCGCCCAGGCGTCTGCCGATGACCATATTCCACGTAGGATGCATATTCGGTCGGATTGATTATCTCAATCTGATAGTTATCCCCTATCTTCTGGATATCACCCACCGTCCAGCCGCGTCTTAATGTTCCTCCCTGATACCCGGCCCAGTATTTCTGCTTTATGGCGCCATTCTTTGACAGGAAGGTCCTTGACTTCCCATTGGAACCCTTTACCTTTACCGTCTTCGGTCCATCCAGTTTAGGGGCCTTGCCTACCGGTGTCCTCTGCTTAACTTTCCTCAGCAGGCGGGATGCCAGTTCCTGGATGCATTCCCGGTTGAACACATCCCTTTCCTGTTCCAGACGTTCTATCTGCTTTTGCAGCTTCTTTATTTCCCGAAAATCAAAACTGCCGCCCTTCGCCATTATGCATACCCCTTCCACAGGTCCAGCAGGATTTCCTGGTGGGAAGGGTATACGGCAGCTTTACCACTCTGGGCATAACTCTCGGTCCGGCCCTGCTGGGTGACCTCAATCCGGCTTCCCGGGGAAATGACCCACTCTGGGGCCAGGAACAGCTTGATGGTCTGCACCACAGCCGTAACCGTATCACTGCCGGCCGCCGGCGCCGTGCTGGAATAAGACAAATGGCAGGCTATACCATCCTGTACAAGGACCTCCTCCTGCCTCGTCACTTTCGTCACAGGGTCCTTTACAGATTGCATGCCATAAATCCGGCACGTTCCATCATAGGTAGCCTCTATGGCCTTCCTGTGTATCCTCTGGGCCTGTTTGATTGCATCTCTTATCATTCTACCACCCCAGCTTCCTGTACCGGTTCAGCTGTCCCTGGTAATCCTTCAGGATACCGCCTGATAAAGCGTCCGACGCATTAGCGAAACTGGTGGATGCGTCTCCTTCTGATATGGATGACACCCGGGTCGGCGCATCCCCATCCCCGGGACGCTCATACCGGTACAGGTCCATAGCCATCCGGTATGATGTGCTGGTCAGACCTGCCGGAACCGCTTTTAAGTTGCAATAATTCCGGATGGTCTCATCCACGTCTTCCATAAGGAACTGCAGGGCGGCATCCTGTGTTGTGTCACTCTCCGGTATCCCTAACAGCCCCTTCAGCTTCTTCAGGTCCATGGCTCCTCCTTAAGAAATGGTAGCAATGAATACCTGGTCCGCATATGGGAAGGACGGCATAGCCGTGGCAACTGCCTTAATCCACCGGCCGACCGGATCCACTGTGTCATATTGTACCACCACGATATTCCCCACAGCAGACACATCCACATCCGGATTCTTACGGAGCTCCAGCTCCTCAGCCGTGAGGCCATAGAATGTATCTCCCAGTTTCCCATCCGGCATCATAATGAATGCTGATTCCGGAAGGAAGCGCGCCGACGAATATTTCCCCTTTGCATCCTGCTGGCGGTACTGTTTGTCATATACAGCAATCTGTGGAAGGCTCTGCTGGGCCAGGAAAGCATTCAGCTCCGCCCTGGTAAGCACCCGGTCACTGTTCACACCGTAGATTGCGGCGCGTATCCTGTGGTCCCGTAAGATGCGGTTCAGGTTGGTCTTGGATGTCAGGGCCCGTGTCGGCGTGAACCCGGTATCCTTGACAATCCGGTCCACAAAGGCATCCATATCCTCCAGGATAGTGGGGTCACCACTCCCCCATGTCTTGTCAGCCTTATGCGTACTCGGAATTCCATAATCAATGCTTGCCTTGAAGCCGTTCTCATTGATGGAAAGCTTTCCTGTGGACAGGGCTTCCATTCTCAGGCACTCGACCCTGGTTTTCACTCCCGCCACCAGGTTATCCACGTCACTGTAAATCTTCCGGACCATCTCTGCCTCTTCCTGGTCATTCCTGGGGCTTTCAAGGGCAATAATCGTCTTCTCACCCAGGCGGATTTTCCTCTTGATGAGAGCCAGGTCCTGCATGTTGTAATCAGCTACTTCCCTGGAACCCAGTTCTGTCTCGGTGTCGAATGCATGGATGTGGGCGGACACAGGGAGGTCGGACGCGCCCTTAATCATCTTGATTTCCATTGCCTCCGTCTTGCGCTCCGGGAAAAGCACCTCGCCCATGTATGCTTCGGTCTGCCTTTCCTTTGTATAGTCAATCAGCTCCTGTGGTGTTAATAATTCTTCTACTCTTGGCATGTCTTAATCCTCCTTATACTGTGGGTGTGGCGGCCTTGACCTGCAGGCTCCCGTCCACAAAAAATTTAACGAATGGCATCTTTTCCACCAGCTGGTCTACGGCCTCCACCAGGTAATCACCCTGCAGCCGCTCCGTGTTGACGGAACCGGCAATCATCAGGGCTCCTGCCTGCTGTCCGTATGTGACCTCAGTGGTTGCGAAAAGGATGCCAACGGGTTCCGTGGAAAATGTGTACGTATAAGCCCCGGAGCTCCCGCTGCGCGTAACCTTTACTACCTTTCCATCCTTGTCCAGCAGGCTGCCTGCCAGAACAAACTTCTTCCCCTCGGTGTCCGCTGTCACCCCGGTGTCCAGTACCGTACAGGTAATGTTCTCATAATGCTCATTCCTCAGGAACTCCGGAGAATTATCGTACGTCTTCTTTACTAAATACATGTCATTTCCTCTCTTTCTCTATTTTGTTGCCCATGCATCCGCATAGGGGTTTTTTGAGGTTTCTTTGTTCAGGCTCTCCGCCACCGTCTTGGCCCAGCCGCCTCCCGATGTCTCACCGGCCTTCGGTTTATATCCGGGTTTTCCACTGCCCTGTCTGAAGACCGCAGGGGCAGAGTCCTTAAACAGGAACGCCTTGCCTTCCTTCAGCGCCTTTACCTGCTCTTCAAGGCCAGTGACCTTCCCGTCGTCCCCCAGGAGCAGCTTGCTTTTATCAATAAGGCCGGACACAAGGTCAGCGTCATGGGCAGAGTCACCGATTGCAAGCTTGATGGCAGTGGTCAGCTTTAATTCTTTCATATCCGCCTCATATTTCTCTTTGGCGGCCTTATTCTCCGCCTGGAGGTCCGTAATCTGTTTCTGGAGGTCCTCACTGCTGCCGCTGGCCTTCTTCAGTTCCTCCAGTTGTTTGTCCCTGGTCTTGATGTCTTTTTCCAGTTGGGCTTTTGTGGCGTTCAGGGCCTCATAGTCCGCTTTAGGAACGTAGCCCTCCAACTCCTTCTTTGATTCCTGTTCCGCCTTAGCCGCCAGTTCCTCGCTGATGCCCAGGGCGACAAATTCTTCTTTTTTCATGGTCTTTTCCTTTCTTTTCGGTATATTTCAATCAACAAGGTCTGCATAGACCCAAACCTGATTAATCATTATTAGAGCATAAAAATAGCACCCAGGATAATCCCGCGTGCTTATCGCAAATTATAACCCGTCCGTTTCATGTTTGATTTCATCTTCATCCAGATGTGCCGTAACATTCATGGAAACTTTCGTCACTGCCGGCTCGTAAGTTGCAAGAAAGATATCCGGCTTACATGGATATATCTCCCCAGCTATACCACGGATAATGTAATCCCCGATACTGGCTTCGTGTACCCCTTCCAGTGTCCGAATCATGAATTTCACTTCTGGGGTTCCCTCGTTTTCAAACCAGGCACTCCCATTCCTGACTGCCTCGATAATCCACTCAGGGTCATCCTCCTGCTCCGGCCCTCCCGTCCACTGGAATGCCTCAATTACCACTGGTTTTTTTCTGTACTTCATTTATGCTCCTTTCCGTTGCGATATCGCAACAAATAAAATACCACCGGCCATTACTGACTGGTGGTTATCTAATACCATAAAACCGTTTTTTCTTCTGGAGGATTTTCTGACTTAGAAAGCCTTGCAAGTTCATATCTGACATGCGCCGGAGCCATCATCCCAGCCCTGTCGTGTTCCACAACCTCACCATCAGACAGGCGCATCCTCATAAACCCCTTTGGTTCTCCGCCTTCCGGGTAATAATCCGCCGATATATCATCCTGGGTCTTTTTTATGTTTTTCAAGACTACCATAGTATTCCAACACCTCCTTGTTATAATCATATTTCTGTGATGCCAGCTCATGGGCTTGCTGATGCGATATTCCTGGATTTCTTCTCTTAATTTCCATTTCCAGCAGCTCATGCTCAATCAGAGTCCTGTCATGCGGCTTAATGTCTTTCCCGATCATGAGCCTTTGCCAACTCTGGGCAATTGCACAATCCGGGTCAAAGCGTCTCCGGACGCCCGTATCCGGATCGGTTAAGGATTCAGCCTCAAACAGATATTCCTTGATTTTCCGGATGTCTGTCTCACTCTTCCCTAAATTCCCGGCTATCTTCCCAGCATCCGTTGAGAAACCTCGTATCTCGGCATAATACATTTTCGCAAAGTCTTCTGCCTCTTTGCTGAACAGGTCTGTGATACGGGCTCCTGACTTCATTATATCAGGTTCTATCCCCTTTTCAACAACAAACTTTCTTTTCCAGTCCTTATACTTTAAATCCGCAGGTACATAATATGTTTCCCCATCCCCGTCCCTGGCAGCCCGCTGTTCCCCCTCCGTGAACTCATCATCGAAATATGGTACTGTGGTGGACCTGCAGTTTGGATGGAAGGGCGGCGCCGTAGTTCCGACTTCATAATCCTTCATGTCAAAGACCTTGCCGTCCATATCCCTGCATATTTCAGAAGTCCGACCGTCCAACGTGGCCAGAATCTCATACTTCTCCACTCCCAGCTCTTTTAGGCAGTCCTTCTGGGCCGCGGAAGAGATGGCGGCTGACTCAGTCATGATGAGGCGCCCGGCCTGGCTCCGGCTGACCTCCATGGTCTTTGACAGGCTGTCTATGGCCTTCTGGGGTGAGGCTCCACGGATGATGTTCTGCGTCAGCTCGGTATGCAGGTTCCTGACCAGTTTATCCTTATTTGTCCAGATTCGGCTTGAGAAATCTTCACCGTCCTGTGCCCATGGTCTTTTAATGACGGCCTCTATCTTCCTATCATCCAGCCGTGCAAGATTGGTACCCACCCCGGTTCCCTTCGCCGCCTCAAAAGCTGTTCGGTAATACTGTTCCCTATAGGCCTTATGAAGGTAATCCGTCATCCCACCTTCAAACTCCGTTGATAACAGTTCCGCATGCTGCTGCATCTGGAGCTTCAATGCCTCCAGGTAGGATATGTGGCGCCGGGCGGATGCATTCTCTAGTTCCTTCATCCAGCGCTGGTCAACGGCATTTTCCTCGCCGGCTTTTATGTAATCCTCGACCGTCCATTTGAACTCCTCCAGTTCATTCTTCTTAAGCAGCTTTTTAGCACCCGCATAACTAATATCGTTGTTGTCTGCCAAGCGCTGGTACCAACGCATAATATCCATCTGTATGCTGTTGGTCGCACGTATGTATTGTCTCTGGACATCCTTGTAGTAAGCAGCACTACGTTGGTACTGGTCATCCTCCAGGGAAGCCATGCGTTTTCCCCAATAGTCCTTATTCTTAGCCGTGGAGCACACCTCCCTTCATTGCTTTTTGTCCCCCTCCAGTCTATAATGTATCTACAGGCACTGGCATGCCAAGTACAAAAAGAAAGGAGGAAGCGCTATGTTATAAAAATAACTGGTCTTGATAAGTTACAAAAACAGTTAAAACAAATGGAAAAGGGCGCCAAGGAACTGGAGCGAACAAAGCAGGTGTCCTTTACGGAACTCTTCACGCCATCGTTCATGAGAAAATATACACATTTTTCGTCTTTTGACGAGTTTTTACAATCCGGCGGTTTCAAAGCGGATTCCCAGGAAGAGTTTGAAGCTATACCTGATGAACCATTCGACCGTCATGTTGCCACCGTAACAACGTTTTCAAATTGGGAAGATATGCTCGGTAAAGCAACAGAGCTGTATGCTCTTAAAAAGTTGGGACTTTAGCTATTTGAATTAGAAAGCGAATAAACAATCTGTTGAACATCCTTTAAAAGTTCTAAAAGTTTATTCGCTTTCTCCAAAGCATCGTCCAAATCCTTTGTATCAATTTCTATCTTAATCTGTTTATCCATCCCCCTCACCACCTTTCTCTTCCTGCTGCCCTCCCTGCTTAAAGGCTTGCTGGTAGATATCCACCTTCTGGACATCTTCCTCTTCTTCCCTCTTCAGCTGCTTTTTTTCCTCTTCTGCATTTTCCACCCATGGGTGGTTCTTAAGAATGGTCTTATGGGAGATGATGCCCACGCTCTTCGTGGCAATGTCAGCCAGTTCCGATTCGCTTCGGATAGCTGTCCTGGTCCAGGTCTGTGTTATCTGTTTGCACTCAAAACTCAGATGCCGGCAGATTGCACGTACCAGCCGCCCGAAACCAAGCTTAAACTCCGTCTCCATCAGGCCCGCCTTCAGCTCTAAAAGAGAATACAGGTATTTAAGCGCTTCCCCTGAAGTATTGCCGAACTTCTGCGGGTCCGGGTCCACTCCCATCCCCTGTTCAAAGATTGCCTTCCTGGTAATTTCCAAGAACTTCTCTCTGGCTTCAATCGGGATACTGATAGTCAGAGCCTCCACACCTCCACCTCCTCCGGTACCATCAGTCTCCACCTTGATTGCCTTATATTGTTTCAGGTCGCTCACAAATGTCTTTAGGTCCTCTCCCCCGTAGTTGGTCAGGATAAAGATGATTTCCTGTATATCCTCCAGGTCATTCAAAAAACCGCTGAACACCTTATCATAGGCATCAATCAGCGGCTTCACGTTAACCAGGTCATCCGCTGGAATGTTATTATTGTAGAATGGTATAAATGGCACTTCTCCAAGGTCATGCTCAAAGTCATTAACCATCTGCGCACTTCCGTCTGGGGAATCAGCCATCTCGAATATGTTATAGGCCTCCAGTCCCGTTTCTGAAATGGAACTGCTTTTTTTCTTATACACGCAGCACCTTTCTGCCGTCCAATATTCCCAAACATAGATTACCTTTCCGTCCGCGACATCCCTTGTCTTATAATTCCGCAACACAGCATCTAACTGACGGTCCAGGTCTGAGGAATAAACCGGGATAATCTGCTTTGGGTCTATAGTCCCATACTTCCAGTTCCCGTCATCATCCTCCCAGTAGTGCAGCCATGCTACCTTGCAGTTTGAGGCCTTGACGCACAGGTCCTTGCATACCTTCGCATATTTGTCACCCAGCAGGTCTGCAATCTGTTTATTTACAGTCTCATTCCCTACGTCAAACAGCGGCGGGGCAGAAAACATATAGGCTGCCTTCTGGTTGACCAGCAGGCCGTGGAAGTTCCGCGGTATGCGGTTATCCGCATTCCGCAACGGTTCATTTTCCCGGCTCTTTCTAGCCCCATAAAGGATGTCGTTCCTATTCTCATAATACCGCTCAGCTACCTTGGATTCCCTTATGAAACGCCGATGTCCAACAGAACAGCTCTTTATCAACTTCTTTACTATATCAATTGACATAATCTGTGACATCCCGCCACCTCCTTTATTTTAAAACTGATATGCCGCCCTTCTTGGCACAGTTCTCGGCAATACCTGTCGTTGCATCCGGAGCATCATCATGCTTGTTCTGACCCTCGCGCTGGTATTTTATCATTGCATTATGGTATTCAGGCCATCGGTTCTTCCAATCCTCCGGGTAATAGATATGCTGCATCACCCAGGAAGAGTTGGAATAAATGCGGGCCTGTTTATTCTGTGTCTGTGTGAACCACTTTATCGTGGTATAATTGCTGCCCAGTTCCTCCAGGATGCGGCGTACATTTCTTGCAAACCCACGGCCGCCATTGTTAGACTCAATCCTTGCCAGGTTGACCGCTCCTGCCAACAGCATCCTGGCCAGGGCCGGTTCCGTGACCTCCATCGGCTCCTTTGTGTACAACACATCAAGCACATAGGCTTCATTGGCAAAGGTAAGACCATAATTAATACTACACAGGTAATCCTCGCCGGTATCAGCCGTATCCGTGTAGTTGCGTATCTCCTTGAACTGCGGAAGCTCCCCTGAATAGGTCTTGAAACTGGTGTACAGCCTGCCCTTCAGGTCAATCGGATCCTGCTGGTAGTTGGCTGATGCAATGTCAGCGCCCATGGCCTTAATCTTGGCTTCGTAGGACTTCCTGGACAGAACTTCAGGACACAGCATTGTCCCATCGTCCTGCAGGGCCTTCATAGAAATGTGCCGTATCTTAGCCCCGGCCTCCCTGAAGTGTTCCAATGCCCGGCCTGCCAGGTCATCGCTGGCCCACCGTGTCATGATAATGATAATTTTTCCGCCTTCCTCCAGGCGGGACAGCATCGTGTCCGTAAACCAGTTCCAGTGTTTCTCCTTGGTCAGCTCGTTATTGGCTTCCTCAGCATTCTTGATGAGGTCATCAATGATGAGCAGCGTAGCACCAAAACCGGTGGCTGTGCCGGTCGGGGACGTGGCCAGGTAGTTGTTGTATCTGCCCTCCAGGCTCCAGAGATTCATGGCGCCATCACCGTGCTTGATGGATACACCTGGGAATATGTCGGAGAATACAATCCGGTTCTCGTCTGCTTTCTCCTCCTGAATGTCGTTTCGAACGTTTTTGCTGAACATGGTGGAAAGAGTCTCGTTGTAGGAGCCGGTCATGATTTTCTGCGTCTGGTCGTTGCCCAGCACCCACTCAACCAATAGGCCGGCCGTGCGGCTTTTTCCGTGTCTGGGAGGTTCGTTGACAATCATTACCTCATCGTCAGACTGTATGAAGTCCTGGAACTCGCTGCAGAGGTCAACCAGGTACTGCCTGTCCTCCTTATAGAAATCAGGGGCCTTCAGATTGCAATAAAAAAAGAACTCGCGCCGTGCAAGCTCTATTTTCGCTCCTCTGATTATGGTTTCTCTATCCACCATGTATCAGCTTCTTTAATTCTTCGGTTGTCAGGCCGGCGTAAGGGTTTGTGGTATCGACCTGGCCAGACAGTTCCACCTTGTCTTTGAACATCCCCAGATGGCGCCCCAGGAGCTCTAGGGCCTTAAGCTTGTCGGACAGCTTATATTTCTTGACATATCCAACAAACTCTTTATCCTCTCCGACACCGTCATAAACATCCATCACTTCCAGTCCAGCAATGCACGCTGCCGTATCATTGTCCAGACCGGCAATATCCCGTGGTTTTCCACTATCATCAAACAGTTTTCGGATGTCGAAGAATCCCAATTTTGCCAGCTCCTGCAGCACTCGGTCTTGGGTTATCTCTGTGCGCTGGGCACGCTCGTCCATCCGTTTCTGGATATAATCCGCAACGTTAGTATTTGTTAGTAATTTACTCCCATTTACCCTTGCAGATTCATCCTTCTTAACCTTCGGGTACGCCACTTTGTAAGCTCTGGTGGCATTAAGGTCAATCAGGTATTCATCTGCAAATATTTTCTGTTTGGGCGTTAGTGCCATCAGGCTCACCTCCTTCGGGGTATAGAAAAAGAACTCCGAACCTGTGACAGCCCGGGATCCAGGAGAGTGTATCAGTAATTTTTAATAATCAGTTCTCTATATTTCCTAGCCTGCGTTTTAACAACAAGATTGTCCAGCCTATCAACCTCCACCATTGTATATCTTGCGTATAATGCCCTGATCTCCGGACAATCGTTATAAGACAGAATAAATCTACCCTTGATGTTATCCAACGTTTCCTTGAGCCTTGTGTGATCCTCTGGCTGGAATCTGTCCGGATAGTACTTTTCGGCCTCGTAGTATGGTGGGTCCAAATAAAACAATGCTCCTGGTCTGTCATATGTCTTAATCAGATGTTCAAAGTCAAGATGCTCTATCACGACCCGGTTGAGCCGTCTTGATGCCTCCTGCAGTATCTCAATCGCCTTATGCATGTCCCTGGTTCTCACGCCAAACGAGCGACAATCAGTTCCAAAACTCTCTTTAATAGCAATCCAGAACCTGGCTGCTCTTTGGATATCCGTAAGTCCTCGCACATCCTGAATCGCATCAAAAAATATCTCCCTGGACATCAATATCCCATCAAGCTCCTTTTGTAGGGCATCCGAATGATATTTTACCACTCGGAATAAATTAACTAGCTGGCCATTTACATCGTTATATACCTCCATTTTGGCGTGGCTGTCCTTGGAAAACAATAGCCAGGCTGCGCCACCGAATGCCTCTATGTACCGGTCATACGTGCCTGGCTCTGGGAACTGTTCCAAAATTGCTTTACGCAACGCTTTCTTACCACCTATTCAACTTATAAAACTATTCATCACATCACCTTTCCTCACATTATAAATCCTGGAAGGAAAGTCCTGTCGGGTAAACCACATAAAAGTAAGCACCCAGAGGATATCTGAGTGCTTAAATAGCGAGGGCAGGATTTGAACCTGCGGCCTCCGGGTTATGGGCCCGGCGAGCTGCCAGACTGCTCTACCTCGCATCAGTGCC
>ENA-UOJP01001515-UOJP01001515.1-human-gut-metagenome-genome-assembly--contig:-C102-NODE-1515-length-27055-cov-7.789074_pt1 | contig 27055 bp, 21 predicted proteins | sample MGYA00242353_ERZ723900 | MGnify/ENA metagenome assembly ERZ723900
TAGAGCATACGGCTACGGACCGTAGTGTCGGGAGTTCGAATCTTCTCTGGCGCGCTGAAGAGCGGTGTGTATTGCAAAAATGCAGTACACGCCGTTTTTGCATTATATATGCTTAGATTCATAGAACAGTAAGAATGAAAAAGCGGCGCTGTCCTTGAATAAAGGGTGCGCCGCTTTTTGTCAGCTGCAAATTATAAATTTGGATATCCGTTTTGGCTTGGAAAGGGCAGATGAAATGCTAACGGCCGCAGACACATCTTTTCTTGCCGGCGCCGTGGCAATATCCGCAGGTATCTTTGCCAACCCAGTTTTCCAGAAAGTTCCCGGTAATGGCTTCGCCGGAACCGTGGCAAATATAGCAGTCTACCCAGCCGGAGTTCCCGCAGATGATGCAGTTAGACCTGCCGTCAGGCGCTAGATTCTGGATAGGGGTGGCGCTTAAGACGTCTGTGGAAGCTTCTCCGCTGGTACCGCTGACAGCATCGCTGCCGATGTTATTTGTGTTTGCGGATTCAATCCCCAGGGCACTGCCGCTGATTCCATTCAGGCTCATTTCCTTTGGCGGGAAATAACTGCTTGCCAGCAGAGAGCCGGAAACCGTACATCCAGTGACCGTGCAGGAAGCGGCATTAAGTCCGGTGATTCCGCCTGCACCAATGGTTGGGGCGGGGGTATTGTAAGGAGACCATGAAGAAGGAGCGTCTGCGGTAATCAGGATGAAGGTATCCGCCTGACAATTTTCAATAAGCCCCAGGAGTCCCTCGTCATCGTTTCGGGCATTACGCCCGGCAATGCCGCCTGCAAAAAAGTTAGAAGCGCTTTTGGCGCTGACGTTATAATCTGCTTTGACATTGACACTGGAACGGCAGTTGGAAATGGTTCCTGCATTGCCGCCTGCGATTCCCCCAACATATCCGCTGAAGCCGTTATAAAGAGAGGTGACGGTTATCTGACCGGAAACGCTGCAATTTTTGATGCTGCCATGGCTGACGCCTGCCAGCATGCCGAAGTTTCCGTTGAGAGAGCCGAGGGTTAGATTACCGAAAACAGAACAGTTTTCGATGGTGCCCCAGTTGCTGTTCACAAGAAGGCTGTGAAGATTGGAGCTGCTGCCCCTGTATGAGGAGCTGGCCTGGAGAGTCAGGTTTTGGATTGTGCCATGGTTTTCATCAAAAATAGAACGCTTTGCTTCGTCGCCCGTGCCACCGCTTGTGTTTGTGGTAACGGATTCCAGGTTGTAGATTGTATTGCCCCCGCCGTCAAGGAAACCTTCAAAAGAGAGGACATCGACTTTTAACGGCGTGGAGAGGTGAATATCATCGGTGATTAAGAAATATTCTCCGCTGCCTCCGGTGTCTGAAATGTTGTCCAGGGCTTGCTGAAGCTCCTGCTGATTTCCGATCTGCCAGGGCGAGGATGCAGAGCCGTCCCCTGTGAGGCTCGCTGCTCCAAATGCAGATTGAGGAAACAGAAGAAATGCAGACAGAGCCGCAAGAAAAAGCTGTTTTTTCATGAAATTACCCCCGTTTCTGTTGAGGCAGAGTAAAAATCATTCGTTTTACACTGCCTGTTAAATGTTAAATTCATTATAACATGCCAAAAAACGTGAGTAAAGATGGATACGCCGAAACAGATCACAAGAAAATCGTCTTCACGCCTTTTTTCTGAAAATTCTCCCGCCGCTTGAAAATCCACAGAAATATGATAAGATAAGAACAGAGGGAAACGACAATGCAGAACAGAAAATCAGGAGATATTTCCTACCGCCTGATCCGTGCAAGGCAGAAGACCATGTCGCTCCGCGTGGCGGAGGACGGCGTCCCTGTCGTCCGCGCGCCGTACCGGCTCCCGCTTTCAGAGGCGGACCGCTTTGTGGCCGGACACCGGGACTGGATCGAGAGCCAGAGGAAGCGCCTTGCGGCTGTCCAGGCCAAAAAACGGACGTACACAAGCGAGGAAGAAGCTGCCGGACGTGCGGCGGCAAGGCGGATTTTTGAAGAAAAGTGCCGGTATTTTGCGCCCAGGATGGGCGTTACCTATAACCGGATCTCCATCCGGGAACAGAAGACGAGATGGGGAAGCTGCAGCAGCCGGGGAAATCTGAATTTCAACTGGAAACTGGCGCTGATGCCGGAGGAAATCCAGGACTATCTGGCCGTTCATGAGCTGGCTCACCGGCTGGAGATGAACCACAGCGACAGGTTTTGGCGCCTGGTGGAAAACGAAATCCCCGACTATAAGGAACGGCGGCGCTGGCTGCGGCAAAACGGATCTGGATACTAGGGCGGCCGTGACAGAAAAACAGAAGAAACGACAGAAGGAACCAACGAAAATATGAATACACAAAAGGAAATCTGGATGGTGCAGACGAAGCGGGCGGATTTTTCCGGGCTTTCAGAAAAGCTCGGCGTAAGTCCGGTCTCGGTCCGGATCATGAGAAACCGCGGGATGGAGACGGAGGACGATATGCGCCGGTACCTTTACGGGACGCCGGAGGACTTTTACTCCCCCCACCTGATGAAAAACATGGACGCGGCTGCGGCGCTTTTAAAGGAAAAGCTTATGGGCGGCCGCCGGATCCGGATCATCGGCGATTACGACATCGACGGCGTCTGCTCTACCTTCCTTCTTTTGACAGGCCTTAAGCGGACGGCGGCGGTTCCTGCGGCCGTGGATTATGAAATCCCTGACCGGATCCGGGACGGCTACGGCATCAACGAGTCCATCATCCGCCAGGCGGCCGCGGACGGCGTTGACACGCTTTTGACCTGTGACAACGGAATTGCGGCATCAAAAGAGATTGCCCTTGCAAAGGAGCTGGGGATGACGGTTATTGTCACCGACCACCATGAAGTCCCCGTGGATGGGGAGCGCCAGGTGCTCCCGCCGGCGGATGCCGTCGTGAATCCGAAACAGGACGGCGAAACGTATCCGTTCCATGAAATCTGCGGCGGCCTGGTGGCCTATAAGCTGGTGCAGGTGCTCTATGAACTCTTCGGGATCCCGAAGCGGGAATGGGAGGAGCTTTTGGAGTTTGCGGCCGTCGCCACGGTCGGCGATGTGATGCGGCTCCAGGACGAAAACCGGCTGGTGGTAAAATACGGCCTCAGGCGGATGGCAGAGACGAGGAACCTGGGCCTTAAGAAGCTGGCGGAAAAGAACGGCCTTGACCTTTCTTCCATCAGCGCCTACCATATCGGCTTTGTCATCGGCCCGTGCCTTAACGCAGGCGGGCGGCTCCAGACGGCGAAGCTGGCTTTGCGGCTTCTGCTTTCGGAGGACGAGGCGGAGGCGGATCAGCTGGCCGAAGAGCTAAAGGCATTAAATGACATGAGAAAAGACATGACGCGCCGCGGCGAGGAGGAGGCCATCCGCCAGGTGGAAGAGTGTTACGCGGATGATAAAGTTCTCGTGGTGTTCCTGCCGGACTGCCATGAATCCCTGGCCGGGATCATCGCCGGGCGCGTGCGGGAACATTTCCATAAGCCGTCCATCGTCCTGACCCGCGGCGAGACGACAGCCAAGGGCTCCGGCCGTTCCATCGAGAAATACCACATGTTCCAGTCGCTCTGCGAGGTGGCGGATCTGCTGCCGAAATTCGGCGGGCACCCCATGGCGGCGGGACTTTCCATAGAGGAAAAGGACATTGACGAGTTCAGACGGAGGCTCAATGAAAACGCGGCGCTCACAGACGAGGATTTCATACCGCGGATCTGGATTGACGTGCCGATGCCCTTAGACTATGTGAGTGAGGGGCTTGTGAGCGAGTTAAAAGGGCTGGAGCCCTTCGGGCAGGGCAATGAAAAGCCCCAGTTTGCCCAGAAGGATCTTCTGATCCGCTCCGTCCGTGTCCTGGGAAAAAACAAAAATCTGGTGAAAATGAGCCTTGTGACAGAAAACGGGCTTTCCATGGACGGGCTTTTGTTTGCGGACGGGCCGGAATTTGAGAGAGAACTTGCCGGCAGGAACCGGATCGACATTGTATATTATCCCGATGTGAATGAGTACAATGGCACCCGGACTTTGCAGGCTGTTATAAAAAACTACAAAATAAAATAGGAGGGGTACTGCATGGTAAACGAGGTTATGAAGTTTCTCACGGAGTATGACAGGGAGGTCGGATCGCTCATCGAAAAGGAATGTGCGAGACAGAGGCGGAATCTGGAGCTGATCGCATCCGAAAACATCGTGTCGGAAGCCGTCATGATGGCGATGGGGACGGTTCTCACCAACAAGTACGCAGAGGGGTATCCGGGGAAAAGGTATTACGGCGGCTGCGAAAATGTGGATGTGATCGAGAACCTGGCCATTGAGCGGGCAAAGAAGCTGTTTGGCTGCGACTATGCCAACGTACAGCCCCATTCCGGCGCACAGGCCAACATGGCCGTCTTTATCGCCATGTTAAAGCCTGGCGATACGGTCATGGGCATGAACCTGGATCACGGCGGGCACCTGACCCACGGAAGCCCTGTGAACTTTTCCGGCCTCTATTTCAACATTGTTCCCTACGGCGTCAACGACGAGGGCTACATCGACTATGACGAGCTGGAGAAAAAGGCCATGGAGGCGAAGCCGAAGCTCATCATCGCAGGCGCCAGCGCCTACTGCCGCACCATCGACTTTAAACGGTTCCGCGAGGTGGCGGACAAGTGCGGCGCGTACCTGATGGTGGACATGGCCCACATTGCAGGACTGGTGGCCGCAGGACTGCATCCGAGCCCGATCCCCTATGCCGACGTGGTGACGACGACGACCCACAAGACCTTGCGGGGTCCGAGAGGCGGCATGATCCTCGCAAATAAAGAAGCCAACGAGAAGTTTAATTTCAATAAGGCCATCTTCCCGGGAAGCCAGGGCGGCCCCTTAGAGCATGTGATCGCCGCCAAGGCCATCTGCTTCGGCGAGGCCTTAAAGCCGGAGTTTAAGGCATATCAGGAGCAGGTAATAAAGAACGCCGCCGCGCTGGCTGCCGCACTCCAGAAGGAGGGCTTCAAGGTTCTCACCGGCGGCACCGACAACCACCTGATGCTTCTGGATTTAAGAGGCATGGACATTTCCGGAAAAGAGCTCCAGAACCGCTGTGACGAGGTATATATTACTCTCAATAAGAACACGGTTCCAAACGATCCGCGGAGCCCGTTTGTCACCTCCGGCGTCCGTATCGGCACACCGGCCGTCACGACGAGGGGCCTTGTGGAGAGCGACATGAGCGACGTGGCTCACTGCATCTGGCTGGCAGCCACAGACTTTGAAAATAAGGCGGACGAGATCCGTGGTGTCGTGGAAGGTATCTGCAAAAAGTATCCGATTTACGAATAGGAAAAAATCCGGGCGGAGGCTCTTTGGGGCTTCCGCCCGGCCTTTTCCCTGCGGCATAAATCCCCGCGTGTCCTCATAGACTGGCAACAGGCGAAAGAGGATCGGAGGGGATTTTTTGTTTGAACAGAAAACGATTGCGGAGACAAAACGTCTTTTAAAGGCCGGGGATCCCGGCGGGCTTACGGAAGAAGAGGCCAGGCGGCGGTTTTCGGAGCATGGCCCCAATGAGCTGGAGCGCCATGAAAAAAAGCCGCTTTATAAGCGGATTCTGGAGCAGTTCATGGATCCGCTCATCTATGTCCTGGCGGCAGCCGGCGCCGTTTCTATCCTTTTGGGAGAATACGGCGACGCGGCCATCATTGCGGCTGTGGTCTGCTTAAACGGCACCGTGGGGCTTTTGCAGGAGGGAAAGGCCCAGAAAGCCCTGGAGGCTTTAAAGCAGATGACACGGTTAAAGGCCGTTGTCCGCAGGGACGGGGAAAACAGGGAAATCGACGCGGCAGGCCTTGTTCCCGGCGACCTGGTGATTTTGGACGCCGGCCGCCAGGTGCCGGCAGATCTGCGGCTTGTGCGCTCGGAAAACCTGCATATCGAGGAATCGGCCCTGACCGGGGAATCGGTGCCGGTTCATAAGGACGCCGGATTTTTTGCGGAAAAGCCGCTGACGCCGGGTGACTGCAAAAACATGGCCTACATGTCGTCCAACGTGACTTCCGGCCGCGGCGAGGGCCTTGTGGCAGCCACCGGCATGGACACAGAGATCGGCCGGATTGCAAAGTTAATTCACGAGGCTCCGGTGGAGGCGACGCCGCTCCAGAAGCGGCTCGGCGATCTGGGGACGCTTTTAAGCCTGTTGGCCGTGGGGCTGTGCGCCGTCCTGTTTGCGGCCGCTCTTTTCCAGCACAGGGACGCAGGCGAGATGTTCATCACAGCCATTTCCCTGGCAGTGGCGGCAGTGCCCGAGGGACTTCCGGCCATCGTGACGATTGTCCTGGCGCTTTCCGTGTCCCGCATGGTAAAGGTCAACACCATCGTCAGGCGGCTCCCGTCGGTGGAGACTTTGGGAGCCGTGAATGTGGTCTGCTCCGATAAAACGGGAACCTTGACGAAAAACCAGATGCAGGCGGAGGTCTGGGAGAGCGCCGAAAACATCCTGGGACGGGGCGGGGAAAGCCGGCTCCTTACGGCCGCCTTTGTGCTCTGCAACGACGGGGAGATTTCCGGAAAAAGGCGGCTCGGCGACCCGACGGAGCTGGCGCTTTTGGAATATGGAAAAAACCACGGCGCAGAGAAGGCGAAACTGGAGAAAGAGTATCCGCGGACGGCGTCCAGGCCCTTTGATTCCGAGCGGAAAATGATGACAACCGTACATAAAAAGGACGGGAAAACCGTCAGCTTCACAAAAGGCGCGCCTGACGTGATTTTAAAAAATTGCAGCTGCTATCTGGAACGCGGCGAAAAAAAGCCCATGGGCGAGTACCAGATGAGGAAGTTTTTAAAGGAGACCGAGGCGCTTTCCGGGCGGGCGCTCCGCGTTCTTGGTGCAGCCATGAGCGACGGGGACGGGCGGGGAGAGACTGATCTGGTGTTTTTAGGCCTTGCCGGCATGGCAGACCCACCGCGGCCCGAAGTGCCGGAGGCTGTGGAGATGTTTAAAAAGGCCCATGTGCGGACGGTAATGATTACCGGCGATCACAAGGAGACGGCCCTTGCCGTAGCAAGGAAGCTAAAGATTGCAGAACACGCCTCCCAGTGCATGACAGGGGCGGAGATCGACCAGGCGGACGACGAAGCGCTTGCGCGCAGGATCCCGGAGGTGAACGTCTTTGCCCGCGTTTCCTCGGATCACAAGGTGCGGATTGTGAGGGCTTTTAAGAGCCTCGGAAATATCGTCGCCATGACCGGGGACGGCGTCAACGATGCCCCGTCCTTAAAGGCAGCCGACGTGGGAATCGCCATGGGAAAGAGCGGCACCGACGTGGCAAAGCAGGCGGCCGATCTGGTGCTGACCGACGACAACTTCGCCACCATCGAAAAGGCCATCGAGGAAGGCCGCGGGATTTATGAGAACATCAAAAAGTCGGTGATTTTCCTGCTGTCCTCCAATTTCGGGGAGATCATGACGATGTTTGCAGCCATTCTCCTGAGGTTTCCGGCGCCTTTAAAGGCCAGCCACATCCTCTGGATCAACCTGATTACGGATTCCCTGCCGGCGCTTGCTTTGGGGACGGACGTGAACGACGGGGCGGCCCTGATGGAAGAGCCGCCGAGGAAGGAGTCGGAAAGCCTGTTTTCCCGCGGCGGCCTGTCCTGCACGGTGTTTTACGGCTTCCTGATTGCGGCCATCAGCCTCTGCGCGTTTCTACGGCTTCCGATTTCCCTTCTGGCCTCTGCCGGCCAGGAGATCACGGTACAAAACCTGATCGCTGTTTTGGGGGATGCCGGCCTTCTTTCCAGATGCCAGACGTATGCCTTCACGGTGCTGGGGCTTTCGCAGCTTTTCCATGCCGTCGGCATGCGCGACGTGGGGCGCAGCGTGTTCCGGATGAATCCCCTGGAAAACGGCCTGATGATTGCGGCTTTTATAATCGGCATCCTGCTTCAGATGGCTGTCACAGAGGTACCGTATTTGGTATCAGTCTTTCAGACCGTCCGTCTCTCGGCGGGAGAATGGCGGGAGCTTTTAATCCTGGCGGCGGCGCCCATGGCGGCCCATGAGCTTCTCGTGTTCCTTGGAAGATTCTGGCGGAAGGAAGACAGCATTTGACAGACGAGGTATTCTTTACTATACTGGGAACTGGAACAAACGTCTTCTTTTTTGGAAAGAGGGAGTGAAATACATGAGAAAATGGAAACGATTTTTGCTGGCGGCCATGACGGCGGCGTTTGCGGCCGGGGCGTGCCTGACATCTGCGGCGGCCGATGCGATCGGGCCGGGCTTTGAGACGGCGGCAGAGGAACTGCCGGATGTACAGATCTATGTGAGTATGCTGTATCACACCCTGACGCTTACGGAAAACGGCCAGGTCATCGGCGTTTACGATGCCGAGGTGGGGCGCCAGTCGGAGGTGGACGATAAGGTCAAGGAAGGCGACCAGAGGACGCCCATCGGTGAGTTTTATGTCTGCACGAGAAACGAGTGGAGCCGGTATTATCTGGGGCTTGGCGTGTCCTATCCCAACATCGAGGATGCCGAGCGCGGCTATGCGGCGGGACTGATTTCCGCCGAGGAGCGGGATGCCATCATCGACGCCATCAACAACAAGCAGCAGCCGCCGTGGGATACGGCGCTTGGCGGCGTGATTGAGATCCACGGCGACCGGACGCCGGGAACGGGGACAGCCGGCTGCATCGCCGTCGACAACAGCGTCATGGATATTCTCTGGGAAAAATGTCCCATCGGCGTGCCGATCACCATCGGGCCGTAGGGCGGGAGTTTGTGATGAAGAAAAATATCATGATTGTCCTGGAGTATGACGGGAGCCGCTATGACGGCTGGCAGAAGCAGGGCAATACGAAGAATACGATCCAGGGAAAAATCGAAGAAGTGCTGGAAAAATGGGCCGGGGAGCCGGTGGAGGTCTCCGGCTCCGGACGGACAGACGCCGGCGTCCACGCGAAAGGCCAGACGGCCAATTTCCATATAGATGGAGCCGTGTGCAAAGAGCCTGCGGACGCCGTTTCCTATTTGAACAGGTACCTGCCCGAGGACATCCGCGTCCTGTCAGCAAAAGAAATGCCGGAGCGGTTCCACAGCCGCCTGAATGCGAAGAAAAAGACATACCTCTATGTGGTTGAGACGGCTCCGAAGCGGGATGTGTTTGAGCGGAAATATGTGTACGGCCTGGGAATGCGGCCGGATCCGGAGGCCATGCGGCGCGCCGCCGACTATCTTTTGGGCGAGCATGATTTCATGAGCTTCTGCGCCAATAAGAGGATGAAAAAGTCCACGGTCAGGAAGCTGGAATCCATCCGGATCGAGGAGCAGGGGAGCCGCCTGCTTTTCTGGTACACGGGAAATGGTTTTCTCTATAATATGGTAAGGATTCTGACGGGGACGCTTTTGGAGGTTGGCCTCGGCAAACGGAAGCCGGAGGACATGGAATCCCTGCTTTCGGCCCGCGACAGGAGCCTGGCAGGCCCGCTGGTTCCGGCCCAGGGGCTGTTCCTCTGGAACGTGGATTATGGGGAAAAGGCATAGCAGCCATAATGAATCGTTATATCTTCATGCCTTGCCATTCGATTTTAACGGTGCTATAATGGGATACAATACAATTTTGGCAAAGGACTGATGAATATGGGGTTAGACCTAAAAGCGTAGTTTTGTTTATCATAGAGAAGTACAGCGTGATTTACCGACTCCGTGGCCCGCGGCTATGATGAAAGAAAAACAAACGAGCCCCCGGCGGCAGAGGCCGTCCGGGAATGAAGAGAAAACGGAGGAAAGAAATCATGAAAAATGTAAAGAGATATCAGAGAGTCCCGGTGGTTGCGTACCCGGAGAGAGAATGGCCAAATAAGGAAATTGAGAAAGCACCTATCTGGTGCAGCGTGGACTTGCGGGACGGCAACCAGGCTCTTGTGGAGCCGATGGTGGTTGAGGAAAAGGTGGAGATGTTCAATCTCCTTGTAAAGCTTGGATTTAAGGAGATTGAGATCGGTTTCCCGGCCGCTTCCCAGATTGAGTTTGATTTTTTAAGACAGCTTGTGGACAGAAAGCTGATTCCTGATGATGTGACGGTTCAGGTTCTGACCCAGTGCAGGGATCACCTGCTTCAGAGGACATTTGAGGCGATCCGCGGCATCCCGCGGGCCGTTGTACATATTTATAATTCCACCTCAACGCTCCAGAGGGACGTGGTGTTCCATATGGACAGGGAGGAAATCAAGCAGATTGCCTTAGACGGCGTTGCCATGGTGAAAAAGTACATGACGGAGTATGACGGCGAGGTCATTTTGGAGTATTCGCCGGAGAGCTTTACGGGAACGGAGTTAGACTTTGCCCTTGATATCTGCAATGCGGTTCAGCGCGCATGGGGCCCGACGCCGGAAAAGAAGATGATTATCAACCTGCCGTCCACGGTGGAGATGACGACGCCCAACGTGTACGCAGATCAGATTGAATGGATGAACAAGCACCTGGAAAACAGGGAGAGCATCGTTTTAAGCGTCCATCCCCACAATGACCGTGGAACCGGCGTTGCGGCGACGGAACTGGCGCTTCTTGCCGGCGCTGACCGCGTCGAGGGAACGCTTTTCGGAAACGGCGAGCGGACAGGAAACGTGGACGTGCTGACGTTAGCCTACAATATGTATTCCCAGGGCATCGACCCGAACCTGGAGCTTGGCGACGTGAAGCAGATTGCAGAGATCTATGAGCGGTGCACGAAGATGCAGATTGACCCGCGCCATCCCTATGCAGGAAAGCTGGTATTTACGGCGTTCTCCGGCTCCCATCAGGATGCCATCAACAAGGGCATGCAGGCGCTTATGGAGCGCCAGAGCCGGGTATGGCAGGTTCCGTATCTGCCCATCGACCCGTCGGATATCGGCCGCGAGTACGAGCCGGTTGTGCGGATCAACAGCCAGTCCGGAAAGGGCGGCGTGGCTTTCGTCATGGATACCTATTACGGCTTCAAGCTGCCGCGCGGCATGCACAAGGAATTTGCAGACATTATTCAGAAGATCGCCGAGGCCCAGGGAGAGGTTTCCCCGGATCAGATCATGGCGGAATTCAAGGAGAATTATATCGACAGGAAGGAGCCGTACCACTTCCGCAAATGCAAGCTGACCGACCACGAGTACGGCAGCGAATTTACGACAGTGGCCGTGGTTACTTACACGGATCACGGTGTGGAAAAGCAGTTTGAGGGCGTCGGAAACGGCCCGATTGATGCGGTGCAGCGCGGTCTCGAGGAGGAGTTAGGCATCAACATCAAGGTGCTGGATTACAGCGAGCATGCCCTGACTTCCGGTTCCGGGGCGCAGGCGGCTTCTTATATTCACGTGATGGATCAGAAGGACGGGCGCGTCACCTACGGCGTTGGCATCAGCTCCAACATCACGAGGGCTTCGCTCCGCGGCATTTTCAGCGCAGTGAACCGCCTGTTCGGTGAATAGAAAAAGAACGTGTTTGGCTCCCGGCCGGGGAATATGCGGCCGGGGGCTTTTGTATATGCCTTTCATCCGGAAAAAGGCGGCGGTTTGGCTTCGGAACAGCATGCATGGGAACTTTATTACAGAATTTATCACATTTTTGTAAGAGGAAAGTTAAGAATTTTTTTGATATATATGATATAATACTGCCATAGAAAGATAATGTGTTGAATAGAAAGAGATTGCAAGATAAAGGAGGAGGATTACATGAAAAAGGTAAGATTATTCGGGACATTGGCAATGGCTGCGGTATTCAGCATGGGACTTACGATGACAGCATTCGCCGGATGGAGCCAGAATGGGAACACCTGGTATTACTACAATGATAACAGCGGACAAATGGTTCGTGATGACTGGGTTCAGTCAGACGGGAAATGGTACTATATGAACCATGACGGCGTGATGCAGGTAAACAGGCTGATCGACGACACGTATTTTGTGGACGGGAACGGCGTTATGGTGACGAATGCATGGATGTATTCCAATGACGGCTGGAGCAATGAGAATGTTTGGCGCTACTTCGGAAGCAATGGCAAGGCTTACACAAACGGCTGGAAGCAGATTGACAACGTATGGTACCACTTCAGCGACAGCATCATGGACTCCGGCTGGCTTGAATTAGACGGGGATACCTACTATCTTGGTTCTTCGGGAGCCATGACGACAGGCTGGAGAGAGCTTCCCGACGCCAACGATGAATGGGGCGTCTGCTGGTATTATTTCAGCTCCAACGGAAAGATGGCGTCCGACGGTGAGAAGACCATCAGCGGCGAGACATACATTTTTGACGACCAGGGCCGGATGTTAAACGGATGGGTCTGCCCCTCCGATTACAGCAGCTCGGGACGCGACGACCTTTCCACCAGCAATATTGATTCCTTAAAATATTTCCGTGAGGCTGGCCAGGAGGCTTCCGGCTGGCTGTATCTTCCGTCTCCCGACGATGCGGAAGAGAACTGGTACTATTTCCGCGACGGCCGTGCATACTCCGCAGGATACAAGACGACGGCCATCAACGACCGCTACGGCATGGCGAAGATCCAGGGCGAGACCTACTGCTTTGACAGACACGGCCGCATGGTGACGGGGCTTTTGGAGATCGACGACGGCAGGAAGTATTACTTCAACAAGGACGGCGAGATGCAGACGGGCCGCGTGGTAGTCAATGATGATGACCATGACAACGAGGTATTCTACTTCACGACGACAGGCAGCATCGGAAACAAGGGCGACGGATATACGGGCGTAAAGGACGGATATCTGTATGAAGAAGGTCTCCTGATCCGTGCTGAGGACGGAATGCGGTACGAGAAGGTATCCGTGGACGGCAAGGATTACCTTGTAAACGAGCAGGGCAAGGTGAAGACCAGCGGAACGGCCACAGACGCAGACGGCGTGAAGTATAGAGTGGAGAAGAAGGACGACGGTTCCTACTCGGTAACGATAGAAAGAGACTGATGATTGGCTGAACAGCCATGAGAATCTGCCCCGCAGCGAGAACGGCTGCGGGGCCTTTTTCGTGATGCGGGAAACACGTTTTCTTCTGTACGAAAGCTTTCGGCGGGGGCGCGTACTTTTTTGAGTGCAAGGGATGTTCGTTGGAGAGAATCTGCGAATAAACACGAACAAATGTTTGCATAATAGAGAGGGATGTGGTATAATGACTGCAAAGCAGGAATTATACCTGCGCATTCCGGTTTCCGCGCTTGCTGCGGAAAGCCGGGCGCTAGGTTCCGCCGGAGGCACCGTGGCCGCGGAGCGGACATGGTATAATGACTGCAAAGCAGGAATTATACCTGCGCATTCCGGTTTTTTGCGTCAGGCGCGGAACCGGGCGCGAAATTTTGCCGGAAACAGGCGCCGGCGTTTGACAGGAGAATGAACATGCCGAAGCAGTATATTAAAATACGAGGTGCCAATGAGCACAATCTGAAAAATATATCCGTGGATATTCCGCGGAATGAGCTGGTGGTTTTAACCGGACTTTCCGGCTCGGGAAAGTCGTCGCTGGCTTTCGATACGATTTATGCAGAGGGGCAGAGGCGGTACATGGAGTCGCTGTCGTCCTATGCGAGACAGTTTTTGGGCCAGATGGAAAAGCCGGATGTGGAAAATATCGAGGGCCTTTCCCCGGCCATTTCCATTGACCAGAAATCCACCAACCGGAACCCGCGTTCCACCGTGGGGACGGTGACGGAAATCTATGACTATATGCGACTCCTCTATGCCAGAATCGGGATCCCGCACTGCCCGAAATGCGGCAGGGAGATTAAGAAACAGACTATTGACCAGATGGTTGATCAGATCATGGCATTGCCGGAGCGCACGAGGATCCAGCTTCTGGCTCCGATAGTCCGCGGCCGCAAGGGGCGCCATGAGAAGGTGCTGGAACAGGCGAAAAAGAGCGGCTATGTCCGTGTGCGGATCGACGGGAACCTGTTTGAGCTGACAGAAGAGATCCAGCTTGAAAAGAATATCAAGCACAACATTGAGATTGTCGTGGACCGTCTGATTGTGCGTGAGGGGATCGAGAAGCGTCTGGCGGATTCCATCGAGACGGTCATGAAGCTGTCCGACGGGCTGATGATTGTGGACGTCCAGGACGGCGAGCCCATCAATTTCAGCCAGAGCTTTTCCTGCCCGGACTGCGGGATCAGCATCGAGGAGGTGGAGCCCAGGAGCTTTTCCTTCAATAATCCCTTTGGCGCCTGCCCGGAGTGCTTTGGCCTCGGTTATAAGATGGAATTTGACGAAGACCTGATGATCCCGGACAAGTCTTTAAGCATCAACCAGGGGGCGATTGTCGTCATGGGATGGCAGTCCTGCGCCACAAAAGGGAGCTTTACCAGGGCGATTTTGGATGCCCTGGCTGAGGAATATCATTTCGATCTGGACACGCCGTTTGAGGAGTATCCGAAGGCGATCCACGATGTGCTGATTTATGGAACCGGCGGGAAGTCGGTGAAGGTGCATTATACGGGCCAGCGGGGGACTGGCGTTTACGACGTGGCTTTTGAGGGACTGCTTGAAAATGTGAACCGCAGGTACCGGGAGACGTTTTCTGAGTCCAGCAAGGCGGAGTATGAGAGCTACATGCGGATCACGCCCTGCCCGGCCTGCCATGGGCAGAGGCTTAAGAGCAGTTCTCTGGCCGTTACGGTGGGAGATAAAAATATTTATGAGGCGACGAACATGTCCATCGTCAAATTCCGAGAGTTTCTGGACGGGCTGAAGCTGACGGACATGCAGCTTATGATCGGAGCGCAGATTTTAAAGGAAATCCGTGCCCGGGTAAGCTTCCTGATCGACGTGGGACTGGATTATCTGAGCCTGTCGCGGGCCACCGGGACGCTCTCCGGCGGCGAGGCGCAGAGAATCCGCCTGGCGACGCAGATTGGCTCCGGGCTTGTTGGCGTGGCATATATTCTGGACGAGCCGAGCATCGGGCTGCACCAGAGGGACAATGACAAGCTTTTAAAGACGTTAATGCATCTGAGGGATCTCGGAAACAGTGTGCTGGTGGTGGAACATGACGAGGACACCATGCGGGCGGCCGACTGTATTGTGGACATCGGCCCCGGTGCCGGCGAACACGGCGGGCAGGTGGTAGCCGTCGGCACGGCTGAGGATATCATGAAGAACCCGGCTTCCATCACGGGAGCATATCTGAGCGGGCGGCTCAGTATCCCTGTCCCGGCGGAACGGCGCGCGCCGACAGGCTGGCTTACGGTGCGCGGGGCAAAGGAAAATAACCTGAAAAATATCGACGTTTCGTTCCCCCTCGGCGTGATGACATGCGTGACGGGAGTTTCCGGCTCGGGAAAGAGCTCGCTGGTGAATGAAATCCTCTATAAGGCGCTGGCGAAGAAGTTAAACCGTGCCAGGATGATTCCGGGAAAATTTAATAAAATCGAGGGAGTCGAACAGCTTGATAAAATCATCGCCATCGACCAGTCTCCCATCGGCAGGACGCCGCGCTCGAATCCTGCGACGTACACAGGTGTGTTTGATTTGATCCGCGATCTGTTTGCGTCGACGCCGGATGCCAAGGCCAAGGGATACAGCAAGGGCCGATTCAGCTTCAACGTCAAGGGCGGACGGTGTGAGGCGTGCAGCGGCGACGGAATTATTAAAATCGAGATGCACTTCCTGCCGGATGTGTATGTGCCCTGTGAGATCTGCGGCGGAAAACGGTACAACCGGGAGACGCTGGAGGTGAAGTATAAGGGGAAAAGCATCTATGATGTGTTAAATATGACGGTGGAAGAGGCGCTGAAATTCTTTGAGAATGTACCGTCCATTGCCAGGAAGATTGAGACGTTAAATGACGTGGGGCTTTCCTATATTAAGCTGGGGCAGCCGTCGACGGAGCTTTCCGGCGGCGAGGCGCAGCGAATCAAGCTGGCGACGGAGCTTTCCAGGCGCGGAACCGGGAAAACCATCTACATTCTCGATGAGCCGACGACAGGGCTCCATTTTGCCGACGTACACAAGCTGGTGGAAATTTTAAGGCGCCTGTCGGACGGCGGGAACACGGTAATTGTCATCGAGCACAATCTGGACGTGATTAAGACGGCGGATTATATCATCGACATTGGCCCTGAGGGCGGCGACCGCGGCGGCACGGTCATCGCCAAAGGAACGCCGGAGGAGATTGCAGAAAATCCGGTGTCCTATACAGGAAGATATGTGAAGAAATATTTGGAAAAGAAGTAAAGGGTATGGTATAATAGCGAGGAAAGCGGTTGCCATGCTTGCATGAGCAACCATTTGACGAGCATCTCCATCGAGACGACAGTCGAGATGGTATAATGATTGCGTAGCAGGTATGATACCTGTGTATGCCGGTTTCCGCGCCTGCCGCGGAAATCCGGGCGCTAAGTTTCGCCGGAGGCACCGTGGCCGCGGAGCGGACCTGGCATGATACCTGCGCTGGTTGGTTTTTATTATATGACAGATTGAGGAGGGGTCAGCATGTTGTTAATTAAGGGAGCGGAAGTCTATGCACCGGAATATCTTGGAAAGCAGGATGTTCTGATTGCAGGCGGAAAGATCGAAAAGATCGGCACGGATCTTCCGGAATATGAGGACTGCCAGGTGATTGACGGTACGGGAAAAATCGTCACGCCGGGAATTATTGACCGCCATGTCCATGTAACAGGAGGCGGCGGAGAGGGGAGTTTCCATACGCAGGCGCCGCCGGTTCAGCTTTCCAAGCTGATTGCGGGAGGTGTTACGACGGTCGTTGGTCTTCTCGGAACTGACGGGATCAGCCGGAGCGTGGAAAATCTTGTGGCGAAGGTGAAATCTCTGAAGGAAGAGGGAATTTCGGCTTACTGTCTCTGCGGCGCTTACGGGTATCCATGCCCGACGATTACGGGCGATATCCGGAAGGATATTATGTTTGTGGATGAGATTATCGGACTGAAGTTAGCGATTTCCGATCATCGGGCTCCCAATATTACGACGGAGGAGCTGATCCGCCTGGGAAGTGATGTGCGGACAGCCGGCATGCTGTGCGGAAAGGCCGGCATTATCACTCTCCATATGGGCGGGGACAAGAGGTGTCTTCAGCCGGTTTTTGATGCCCTTGAGAGAACGTCGATTCCGGCCAAGACATTCCAGCCGACGCATGTGGGACGCTCGAAGGAGCTTCAGGCAGATGCCTTTAAGTTTGCGAAGATGGGCGGCACGTTTGATGTCACCTGCGGTCAGTCCATGGACAAGATGAAGTCGGTTGCGGCGACGTTAAAGGCAGCAAAGGCGGAAGGCGTCCCGATGGACAAGATTACCATCAGTTCTGACGGACAGGGAAGCTGGTCGAACTACGACGCGGCCGGGAACCTGACGGAGATCGGCGTATCCGATGTGGATACCATGTACCGCCAGTTTGTCTATGAGGTGCATGAGGAGAAGATGCCGGTGGAAGAGGCTCTGACTTTCGTGACGGTCAATGTGGCGAAGGTGCTGGAGCTGTATCCGAAGAAGGGTGTTGTCAGGGAAGGCAGCGATGCGGATGTCCTGGTGATGAATGCGGATCTGTCGCTGGATGCGGTGATTGCTAACGGCAATGTGATGATGAACGGCGGCGTGATATGCAAAAAAGGTACTTATGAGGCATAATTCCGTTTTTTTTGACAAAGCTACTTGCCAAGCGGGAATCTTTCATTTATAATAAGGGCACTCAGCGGACATGCACGTGCGCGTCGAATTGTTTTTGATGGAAGCGGCGCGTCAGATTGTGTTTCCGGCTTTTATGGAGAGAATTGTGTGGAACTGCTCTGAACGGGCAGTTCCATATATTTACCCAGGGAGGCGGGAATGTGTGTGCGCGGAGAGTATCTGTTAATTTACGAAAAGCTTAGATGACAGGAGGCTCCCATGAATCAGGAGAAAATTATTGTCTTAGACTTTGGCGGTCAGTACAATCAGCTGATTGCGAGAAGAGTAAGAGAATGCAATGTTTACTGTGAAGTGTATCCGTACAGCCTTGAAATTGAAAAGATTAAGGCGATGAACCCGAAGGGAATCATTTTTACAGGCGGACCAAACAGCGTTTACGCGGAGGAGTCTCCGAGATGTACAAAGGAAATGTTTGAGCTTGGGATCCCGGTTCTTGGGATCTGCTATGGCGCACAGCTGATTGCCCACGTTCTTGGCGGCAAGGTGACGACGGCTCCGGTCAGCGAGTACGGCCACACAGATGTGCATGTGGACACTGGCTCCAAGCTGTTCCAGGATGTTTCTGAGGATACGGTGTGCTGGATGAGCCATACGGATTATATCGAAGAAGTTCCGGAAGGATTTCGCGGAACCGGTTATACAAAGGTGTGCCCGGTTGCGGCGATGGAGTGCCCGGAACGGAAAATTTATGCGGTTCAGTTCCATCCGGAGGTGATGCATACGAAGGAAGGCCTGAAGATGATCTCCAACTTCGTATATCAGGTCTGCGAGTGTGCCGGCGACTGGAAGATGGATTCCTTCGTGGAAACAACGATTCAGGCGATCCGCGAGAAGGTAGGAAACGGCCGTGCGCTGTGTGCCCTGTCCGGCGGTGTGGATTCGTCTGTGGCGGCTGTCATGATGGCAAAGGCTATCGGCAAGCAGCTTACCTGTGTATTTGTGGATCACGGTCTCCTGAGAAAGAACGAGGGGGATGAGGTTGAGTCTGTATTCGGCCCGGACGGCCCCTATGATTTGAATTTTATCCGTGTGAATGCACAGCAGAGGTTTTATGATAAACTGAAGGGTGTGGAGGAGCCGGAGCAGAAGAGAAAGATCATCGGCGAGGAGTTCATCCGCGTGTTTGAGGAAGAGGCAAAGAAGATTGGGGCTGTGGATTTCCTTGTCCAGGGAACCATTTATCCGGATGTGATTGAGTCCGGGCTTGGAAAGTCTGCCGTGATTAAGTCCCACCACAATGTAGGCGGACTGCCTGACTATGTTGATTTTAAGGAGATTGTGGAGCCGCTTCGCATGCTGTTTAAGGATGAGGTGCGGAAGGCCGGACGGGAGCTTGGGATTCCGGAGTATCTGGTAAGCCGTCAGCCGTTCCCGGGCCCGGGCCTTGGGATCCGTATCATCGGCGAGGTGACGCCGGAGAAGGTGAAGATTGTCCAGGATGCGGATGCGATTTACCGTGAGGAGATTGCGAAGGCCGGCGTGGATAAGGACCTGGGCCAGTATTTTGCGGCCCTGACGAATATGAGATCGGTCGGCGTTATGGGCGATGGACGGACGTATGATTATGCGATTGCGCTGAGGGCCGTGACGACGTCGGATTTCATGACCGCAGAGGCGGCGCAGATTCCGTGGGAGGTACTTGCAAAAGTGACGAGCCGGATTGTGAATGAGGTGAAGGGCGTGAACCGGGTGATGTATGACTGCACGGGGAAGCCGCCGGCTACGATTGAGTTTGAATAATTTGCAAAGTCGTAAAAACACCGTATTTATGAGGATTTGCGGACTTTCAAGAGGTCTTTTGATAACAAATTGATAACAGTTATATGAGAGCGATTATTCTCACTATCCAGTGGTTTGTGGGTAAGAGAATAAAAGAAATTGGCTTTCTGATATAACAATCCATATGAAAATGCCCTTAGCTGTGGGTAATACGCCTAAGGGCATTTTTTTCGTCTTATTGGTCTTTTTTGAGGCGGTCTTTGAAATGTTCCAGTAGGGCGTCGCTCAATTCCTTTGAAGGGACTTTTGCCCAATGCTGTGTGGTATCAAACTTTGGATAATAGTAACGCCAACGGTCATATTCCACTTTGCTGATTTCCTCGGCGTTGTGTTTATCTGCTTGTTCTTTCCAAGCATAGAGCATTTTGAGTAACTCATAAGCCTGCTTGCCTTTGTCCTTGTTGACCTTTAGGCAGACCTCTCCGTCTGTTTCGCTGACGGTCAACCCGTAAATATCTTCAAGGGCAAATAAGGTGTGCATAAGACCGATATAGCTGTCAATATCAGGAACATTAAGAGCCTGCGGAGAAACATCAAGTGCGTGTGCCAGTGCAGCGGTAAGTTCTGCTTTAGGCTTACGTGAGCCTGTTTCATATTGAGCCAGACGGACATCGGCACTTCGTTCGGGAAAACCGACAGCCGTTCCAAGATATTTTTGCGTCATGCCGCGCAAAAGCCTAAAAAAATGTATTCTTTCGCCGATAGCCATAGTGTTTACACTCCTCGCTTATGTACTTTTAAAAAGTATAGCATATATGTTTAGGAATTGTCAAGATAAAATGAAACAAAAATATTTAATGTTTTCTCGTAAACCTCTAGACTTAACTTATAATATTTAGTATAATTGGAATTACTAAGCTGATATGTTTAGAAAGCTGAATGACCGTCCGAATAAGATATTCCGCCAAGACCTTTTGAGTTATTCAAGAGCGAGCGAGATAACGCCGCTGAAATGGGGGCAGGAACGATATTCGGGGAAACGGCGATATTACAAATTTTAGAAAGGACTGATGCGATGGAAAACAAATTTATCCGTGTAGATGATGTGGCACGGGAATTAAGCGTATCAAAGCCTTATGCCTATAAGATTATTAGAAAGTTGAACGAAGAATTAAAGGCACAGGGCTTTATTACGATTGCGGGGCGTGTAAACCGCCAGTATTTTTATGAAAGGCTTTACGGAACAAGAAAGGAGAATGAGTAATGCCAGTATTCAAAAATGAGGATAACGGCACATGGTATGTAATGGCAAGATATGTGAACTGGAAAGGCGAGCGTAAACAGAAATGCAAGCGGGGATTTGCCACAAAGAAAGAAGCGCAGGAATGGGAGCGAATGTTTCAATTATAGACTTCTTCTGATCTTGATATGAGTTTTGAAGCCTTTACAGAATTGTATATCAAGGACGTAAAAAATCGTCTAAAGGAAAACACTTGGCTGACAAAAGAGCATATCATTCGCACAAAGTTACTTCCATATTTCGGCAAGCTAAAAATCAGTGAGATTTCCACAAAGGAAATTATCACTTGGCAAAATGAAATGCTTGCCTATCGTGACGAGAAGAAAAAGCCGTATTCACAAACTTATTTGAAAACATTACACAATCAAGAGTTACTATGTAAAGGGTGGTTTCTGCCATCTAATACATATGACTGCGGCTCATTTGTGGTGAATTGAAAAGCAGTTATAGGAAAGGAGTTAAAATATCCTAATAACTGCCGAAACCAAAACACACAAAGGAGGTCGTCATGAAATCTATCTTTGAAGAAATAGGCGGCATATACCGTCAGGAGGGGGATTATCTTATCCCAAACATAAAACTTCCAGAGCAGGAGGAGTATCAGCTCGGCAAATATGGCCGAATGCGGCGAAACTTTTTGAAAGAGCATCATCCTGTCCGTTACTCGGATCTCATAGTGGAAGGACAGCTCTGGAATCACCTGGCCGAGATCGACAAGCTCTGCAATGCCCGTATGGAAGTGATGATAGCTGCTATGAAAAAACAGGAAGGCGTCACAGAAGCCCTGAAAGCGGCAGACCAGATGGAATGGGTGCGCCGCATGAACAGCATCCATAATCGGGCAGAAGAAATCGTGCTGTATGAACTGGTATATGAAGTATAACATAAAATAGACAGAGGGGACGCTTTTGGCAGCAATCAGCTGCGGCAAGCGCCCCCCTTTTTTATTATTTCTCGTCTCTATCCCGGTTCTTTGCCCGATTCTTATACACATTATGTTGGTTTTTACACTGTGGGCTGCAAAATACATTATTGGCTCGGCTGGCGACAAAAGCCTTCTGGCAGTGTTCGCAGAGCCGCAGCGGTTTTTCCTCATCAGTCAGCATAAAGCTGAACATGAGCTGAATCGCCGTTAGAAGCGAGTGAAAGTCCCAGACAATCGTGGGGCTGGTTACGGGCTTGTCAAACAGGGCAATATGATAAGTCGGTGCAATTCCTCCAAAAGCAGCCATGCCCATACGATAGGTGTTTCTGGATGCCTCATCCAGCTGATCGTAGTCGTGGTAAAACAAAAAGCTGCTGGTCAGCGTAAATGCCCAATCCTTGAATTGCTGCATGATCCATTCATACGGTTCCGCATACTGACGCTGAAACTGCATATTCATCGCCATAGGCTGCTCGGCAAAGGTCATAGCAAGCGCCATCATCGCTCTGTCCTGATTGATGTTCCAGCTTGACTGAATGCCTTCTTTTACCACATCTATTTTTTCAAAAGGATAGAATAAAGACAAAAATGCTTCTGTCTGCATGGATTCTGCTTTTATAAATCTGTTTTTCGGGAGATAAACTGCCTCATAGTCCATAAAGGACGGTGTGGTAGGCAGTGCGGTCATCAGTCCCAGCAGCCCATACTGATGAACAAATTCCAGTACAGCCTGCTCAATGACCGCCTCACTTTTCCGGCCCATACAGAGCATCCCGACATTGAGAGCATCCACAACCAGTTTTTCGGAATCCTTTAGAGGATCATAAACTTTCGGTTCTGCCGCAGGAGCGGCCATGATATATCGTCTGCCATTCTTTCCGGTCTTTATCTCATACTGATTGTACCGCACCCAATAGGAGCTGGCGTGTGCAAATAGATTCTGCATGGCTTCACCTCCATGTGTAATCTGATATATTATAATCCTATTACAAGTATAAAATCAATTTTCGGATTCTGTCAAGCCGCTCTTTTTACGGGGCGGCGTTTTATTTTCTCGCTTGACCTTCGCCGCACTCTTTCCGCTCTGCTCTAAACTTGCAGCATACAGAGCAACAAATTCTTTCTCCCGCAAGGTCAAGCTGTTCTTCCGCAAAAGATGTTCATATAGCTGATGCTGTAATTTCCGTGTGTAAGTATCCCACAGCTTGCGGATATTTCGATCAGATTGCCCCCGCATGGCTGCCACTTTAGCAGTGCTGTACAACCGCAGGGAGAGAAAGTACAGCACTTCCTTATGTTCGTCCTTCAGCCGTTCCACAATTTTGGAGAGAAATGGGTCAGCAGTCAGCTGGTGCATCTCATAAGGACAGTCAAAGATCAAGTCCAGAAAACTGCCTTTGCCCAAAAGCTGCTGTTCCGGCGTATTCAGCCACTCAGGGAAAACCAATCCATAGTTTGCCTTCTTATACTCCAGCGGTACATCTCCACGAAGATTTTCGTGATACCGCTCTCTGCGTTCACGGTTGCGATCCAATCGGTCCATTTCCCCAATAACCACAGAAAAATCTGTTTCTGTTCTTGCGGCTAAGCTGATGCGCTCCACAGCTGTTTCATCCATCTGCTGCCAGAGTGTATTCAGGCTGATGGGAGATTCGGCTGAATCGGCATCTTCTGGAATATCATCCTCTGCTTCTAAAGGATGCTCGTCCTGCTCCAGCTCACTTTCCAAAGCAGCGTTCCGTTCTTCTGCCAGAGCTTCTTCCAGTTCTTCATCGCAGACAGGAGCGTCCTCGTCCTGATTCCAGTCGACAAAGTCAAGGATAGGTTCTGCCCAGGAGGCTTCTTCTGAATTTTCTTCGCTTTCTTCTTCCAACCACAGATCATTCTGTTCTTCGTCCATGACTTCGCCTCCCTTCTGACTCCTATTTTATCTCAAAAACTTGTGCTGTCTATAATTTATTTTTAATTTTTGAAAAACAGTTCCGATTTACATCGCTGTTTTCTCCTATTAGTGAGGAGGTAATCTGAAAATCATTATTCTGATTACATTTTATGAAAGAAAGGAGAAAACAATGATGTCAAATCAAAACAGGGAGCTGACTTCAAAAGAGAAACGCTCCATCAAAAAGCTGGTCACAAGGTTTTGCGCCAACTATGACAGCGAGTACGGGTGCTTGCCGCTGGACTGCGATTGTCCCATGTTCGGCATCTGCTACACAAACAGTGCTATGTGCCGCTACTTTCGGGAATCAGTTTTGCCCAATGACCCGGAGCTGCAAGCATCACTGGAAAGCCAGCCTGTCCGCACCTGTCAGTATTGCGGTCAGAAATTTCCGGCTGACGGGAAGCGGGTGTACTGCTCCCAGCAGTGTGCGGAGTCTGCCCGCCGTCAGCAGAATGCAGCGAGAGTACGGAAATTCAGAAACAAGCAAAAGTAACCATTTGCCCCTCCGAAACCCTGATGGCACAAGGGTTTTCGGAGGGCATTTTGCGGTTGGAAGGGAGTTCTATCAAAACCATGAAAACAGCGAAGAAAAGCGTTACACAGCAGGAATACAGAGCTGAAACCTTGCCGGAGGATATTGCCTATGGGAAATGAAAAGGAAAAGCAGGGCTTTTATATGATAAACCGCCGTATCGGTTCCACTATCTATCGGGTGAGAGTATACGGCAGTGAAACAGCAACAGAAACGATGGAAGATAAAATTTTAAGACTGATTCAAAACGAGGCTGTAAATCCTTGTGGTTCTTGTGATATAATGGAATCACCACAAATGAGCCGTCAGTCTGAAAGGAGCGCATCATGAGCGTAAAACAGACTGAAGGAAAAATCACAGCTCTTTATGAGCGTTTGTCCCGTGATGATGAACAGGTTGGGGACAGTAACTCGATTGTGAATCAGAAAAAATATCTGGAAAGCTATGCTCAGCAGCAAGGTTTCCAGAATTGCGTCCACTATACAGACGATGGCTATTCCGGCGGCAATTTTGACCGGCCTGCATGGAAACGGCTGATGAACGATATTGAGGAAGGTCGAGTCAGCACCGTACTTGCGAAGGATATGTCGCGCATTGGCCGTGATTATCTGCAAACCGGCTTTTATACGGAGGTGTTCTTCCGTCAGCATGGTATTCGGTTTATTGCAATTGCGAATAATGTGGACAGCAGCGACCAGAACAGCAACGAATTTGCTCCGTTTCTCAATATCATGAACGAATGGTATCTTCGGGATTTGAGCCGAAAACAGCGCACAGCGATTCGGATTAAAGGTGAATCTGGCAAGCCGACCACAAACATCGCCATTTATGGCTACAAAAAAGATCCCAAGGATAAATTCCACTGGCTGATCGACGAGGAAGCCGCAGAGGTTGTACGCAGGATATTCCGCATGAATGCAGAAGGAATCGGTCCTTATGAAATTGCACGGATTTTGTATGAGGACAAGGTGGAAACTCCTGCTGTCTATTTGGGGAAGAAAGGGATCGGCTTTTGGAAAAGCAAAGAAGACTTTCCCAACCCCTATAATTGGAGCGGTTATATGGTGGGGCAGATTCTGTCTAAGCCGGAGTATATCGGACATACTGTAAATTTTCGTTCTCATAAAGAATCCTATAAGGATAAGGGCAGTGTTCGTAATCCGCAGGAGGAATGGCTGATTTTTGAAAACACCCATGAAGCGATTATTGACAAAGAGACATGGGAACTGGTTCAGAAACTGCGGAAAACCCCCAGGAGAAAGGATACCCTTGGAGAAGCAAATCCGCTGACAGGACTCGTGTTCTGCGCTGATTGCGGGGCGAAAATGTATAACCACCGATTCCAAGGTGATTTAGAAAACGGAAATTACCCCTATGATGCTTACGAATGCTCAGCGTATAAACTGGCGTCCAGAAACAGGATGGATGTATGCTGCAGTCACTATATTTCAACTAAAGCCATTCGGACTTTGCTCTTGGAAACAATACATGCAGCCAGCACCTATGCCATCACCAACCAGAAAGAATTTCTGGAAAAGGTGAGAGCAGCATCTGCGCTCCGCCAGAAAGAAGCTGTAAAAGATACGAAACGGAAGCTTAATAAGAACCGGAAACGGGCAGATGAGCTGGATGTCATCATCAAAAAGCTCTACGAGTCTTTTGCGGTTGGGCGAATTTCAGATGAACGCTTTGATAGTCTGCTGGCGGAGTATGAAGCAGAACAAAAAATTTGCGCTCGGAGATTGCAGAGTTTGAAAAACAAGTAGCGGCCTTTGAAGAAAGTACCGCAAATGCCGAACAATTCCTTGCACTGGCGAAAAAGTACACTGACTTTTCCGAATTGACGACGCCGATGATCAACGAGTTTGTAGACAAAATCCTTGTTCATGCCCCGGAAAAGGTGGATGGGGATCGAGTGCAGGAAGTAGAGATCTATCTAAACTTTATTGGATACTTTGCGGCACCTGTGCCGGAACTGACACCGGAGGAAGAAAAGCGGCAGGAATACCTGCGTAAGCATCGTATGCAAAGCAGAGAACGGTACAAAGCACTGAAAGATGGCACCCGAAAAGTAGGTGAACCGTTTCAGATTGTGTGTAAGTGCTGCGGGAAGACCTTTGAATCAAAAATGTCCAATGCGATGTTCTGCGATCAAAATTGTCGCTCTAAATATTACCGGCAGGAAGCGGCGAAAAAAAGAAAACGAGAATGCACTTGTGGAAACTGCGGAACTGTCTTTATTACAGACAGAAACGGCGTAAAATACTGCTGTGAGGATTGCATGAAAGAAGCAGCCTGTAAAAGACAGAAGGAGCGCAGAGCGGCAAAGAAAAACGAACAGAAAAGTATAAAAGCATCCGCCATTAAAGAGTCGGATCAAAAAGGGAAAACAGCATAAGGATCAGCACCGAGGCGGCTTGTGAGAATAAAATCTCATAAGCCGCCTTTTTTGCATTTTCAGCCGGATACGGCAGAAAGGGAAAATCTATGACGGAACACGAAAAGAAGTTATTACAGGCTAAGCACCGTTTAGAGGAAACTCAGGCACGGGATCGAGTGAAAGAACGTAAAGCCCGAACACGTAGGCTCATCCAGGAAGGGGCGATTTTAGAGAAAGCTTTGCCGCAAGTACAGAGGATGACTTTGGAGCAGCTGGAGGATTTTCTATGGGAAGTATTCAAATCAGTTCGATGAGCTGGGAGCGTTCCGGGAAACCGGGGCGCTTCTCTTTTTTTCCGAAGGGCGCACTTACTCACCACCCCGGAGGGGCGGTGGTATTTCCTGCGGAAATCGTGCGCTCTCCGAGGGGGATTGCGGCGTCTGCGGACGCCGCTGGACAAGGCTGCATTTCTGTCAAACTGCCAGCCTTGTCCATGCAGTCGGCAAGGGGGTTCCATTTTGTAAGCCCCCTATTTATGGGGTGGTATATTGCCACCCCATCTCGCCGCCTGCCTGTGTCCACCTGCCACCGGCAGC
>ENA-UOJP01001517-UOJP01001517.1-human-gut-metagenome-genome-assembly--contig:-C102-NODE-1517-length-27009-cov-8.714068_pt1 | contig 27009 bp, 22 predicted proteins | sample MGYA00242353_ERZ723900 | MGnify/ENA metagenome assembly ERZ723900
AACATCCCAGGTATTTGCGGAATACCACCCGGAAGTATTTGTAATCGCCGATGCCGCTCTTCCAGGCGATGTCCTGGATGGGAAGCTCTCCCTCCCGGATCATTTCCAGTGCCTTCTGGATGCGGTAGCGGTTCAGATAGTCGTTGAAGGTGGTGCCCACCGCGTCCTTGAACTTGCGGTTGAGAAACGCCTCGCTGTAGTTGAGGTGGTCCACCAGGTCCTGCATGACGATCTTCTGCTGATAGTTCTCGAAGATGTATTCCAGCATCCGGCGGGCCAGCCGGTCCTCCACGGGCTGCTTCTGGAAATCCTTTAACACCGAGGTGCTCTCCCAGTCCTCTTTGGTTTTCTGGTGGGAAATCCAGGCGCCCCGTATCTCGCACTCCCGCTTGGCAAGCCGGACAGCCTCCTTCATGTCGGCCATGTTCAGGGGCTTTAACAGATAGCCCTTGACACCGTAGTGGATGGCCCGTTTGGCGTACTCAAAATCCGAGTAGCCGGACAGGATGATGGGAGCGTAGTTGTACTGCTCATAGCTATTTTCCAACATCTGGAAACCGTCCATCACAGGCATGTTGATGTCAATGACCGCGATGTCCGGGTTGTGCTCCCGGATCAGCTCCAGGCCCTCGATGCCGTTGGCCGCCTCGCCCACCACGTTACAGTCCATCTCCGCCCAGGGCACGGAGTAGACCAATCCCTTGCGGATAATGTCCTCGTCCTCCACGATAATTACCTTGTACAATGTCAGTTCTCTCCTTTCTGGCGGATTTTCACAATGACCTCCAGGCCAAGGCCCTCCTCATTTTTAAGCTCCAGGCCGCTCTCGCTGCCGTACTGGAGGAACAGGCGGCGGGCGATGTTGCGCAGCCCGATGTGCTCGGAGCCGGGGCGGGGGCTGTGCAGGGTTTCGGCCAGGTGCAGGGCTTCGGCCTCCGGCATCCCAAGGCCGTCGTCCTTCACGCTGAGAAGGAGCAGGGAGTTGTCCAGGCGGCCGGTGATGAGGATGTGAATCTGCTGCTTTTTCTGGAAGCCGTATTTGATGGAATTTTCGATAATGGGCTGGAGCACCAGCTTGGGGATCATGCAGGGGAGACAGTCCTCCCCGATATCGATCTCGTATTGCAGTCGGTCGCCGTAGCGGCATTTCTGGATGTCCAGGTAATCGCCGATGTAGGCCATGTCCTCGTCCAGATGCACGTACTCCCTGGAGGTGTCGATGCTGTAGCGCAGAATCTGGGTCAGCTGGATGATCAGGCTGTCGGCCCTGGCCGGGTCAAAGACCACCAGGTTGCGGATGATTTCCAGGGTGTTGTAGAGGAAATGGGGGTTGATCTGGGCGGTGAGCTGGCCGATCTCGGTCTGGTTTTTCAGGCGCAGCAGCTCGGTGTTACGGCTGTTTAACTCCTGGATGTGATCCAGCATGTGGTTGATCTGCACGCCCACGATGGAGAACTCGTCCTCCGTGCCCATTTCCACCCGATGATCCGGGTCGGTTTTGCGGATGATGCGGATTTCGCTGACCAGCTTCTGGATGGCCGCCGCGTTGCTGGCCGCCATGGCGCTGCGCATGTTGTCCGCCAGCTTGTACCACAGAAGGCTCATGACCGCGATCACGCCGCCGCCGATCAGCAGCAGGGCCATGTTGTGGGGATAGTAGACCAGGGAGTAGATGACCGCGTTGCCGTCCCCCGCCGTCTGGCGGTCCAGCCAGTAGCGGGTGCCGTGAATCTGCACGACGGGTCCCGGGCTCTCCAGCTGGAACTTGTTGACCTCCTGGACGAAGCTCACGCGGCTGCTGTAGATCACCCGCCCCGCGTTGTCGGTGATCACGCCCTCGTAGCCGGAATCGGAGAGGCACTGGGCCCAGCCGTCCCCCTTTAAGTAGAGGTTCAGATAGCCGATGGTGGCGCCGTCCGCATTTATGGGGCGGGACATCACGTAGTCGGAGTTTGTGCCCTCAAAATAATAAACGCTGGTGTAGATGCCGTCCGGGGCGGAGCCGAAGGCATTGTCGCAGATGGCCTTGTTGAAGCTGGAGCGGTAAAGGTTCCACTCGTAGGGGCGGAAGCTGTTGTAGACGGAATTGCGCTCCTTGTCGCAGAGCACCAGGCGGCTGTCCAGGGGGCAGGCGGCGTTGAGCTCGTAGGCGGAGTAGGAGAGCATGGAGGTGCCGCCCTGGTAGAGAAGGATTTTCCGGCAGGTCTCCTGGACCTCGCCGTCGGTGAGAAATTCCGCGCCCAGGCCGTAGATTTGGTTGAAAGTGTCCGCAAACAGGCGGCTGTTCCTGGTGGCGCCCGCGTGGTTGGTGGCGGTTATAGCCAGGGCCATGCAGGAGACCATGAGCAGGGCCCCGGTGCTGACCAGCACGATCAGCCTGGTAAATACCAGCTTTTTAAGTTTCGCCTGAAATGTTCCCATGGCAGCTTCAGTCCCCCGTGTGCTCGCTCACAATGTTGGAGTAGCGGCTCAAAATGTCCAGTTTGTGCTTTTTCACGTAATCCATGTCCTCCTCCAGCATGTCGATGCGGTCCAGGGGAACCAGGTAGGCCCCGGACATGGCGTCCTTGCGCACGGAGCGGTTCATGAGCAGGTTGCCGTAGATATTCTGCATGTCCTTGCTGGTGATGAAGTCGATGAAATGCCGGGCGTACTCCGGCTGGTCGCCGCCCCGCACAATGGCCGCGGTGGCGGGCAGGTAGACGCAGCCCTCCTCCGGGTAAACGATCTCTATGTCCGCGCCGGAGCGCATGAGGGCAGCGCAGGGGGCTTCGTAGGAGAGTCCCACGGCCTTTTTGCCCGAGGCCACGCTGGAGTAAACCTTGCTGGAGGCGGAGGCGATCTCGCCCGTATGCCCGATCAGCTCGTCCACGTACGCCCAGGCCCCGTCGTCCTCGTAGCCGCCCATGGCCAGCAGGATGTTGGTCAGCTGGGCCAGGGCGGAGGAGGAGTTGATGGGGTTGGCCATGATGATTTTGCCGTCCAGCTCGGGCTTTAACAGGTCCTTATACCCCTTGATCTCTACGCCCTGGGTCAGGGATTTGTTGACCACCAGGCAGCTGCCGGAGAGGATGTAGCTGGTGGTGTAGCCGGTGGTATTCTGGTAGGCGGGGATTAAGTGTTTGTCGTTGACGGACACGTAATCCAGGAACAAATCCGCGTAGGAGTACAGCTCCGAGTACACGCCGCCCAAGAGCACGTCCGCGGGCGGATCGCCGGACCCGGTGCGGATCTTCTCCAGCAGGTCCACGGTCTCGCCCTTCACCAGAACCACCTGGATCTTATATTTTTCTTCGAACAGAGGGATGGTGGCGTTCAGCAGCTCGTCGCTGCTGGACGTGTAGATGGTCAGCACGTCGCCGCCGGTCCCGGCCGGGACGGCGTAGCGGTGCGTATAGAAAAAAGCCGCGGCCTGGAGCAGCGCAATGACTGCGGCCGTGGCAAACAGAAGCCGTTTGCCCATGGAGCGCCCGGTGGTGTGATCTGCCATGATATCCCCCCGTGTGTGATTCGAAAGCGGAAAATGTATCCGGTCCGCAGCGGAACCGCGGAGCCGGTATTTTTTTCCAATTTTGACTATTCTACTATTATAGCACTGGCTGGGGAGATTTTACAATGATAAAAGTGGAAGTCTCACCCCTTCCTCCGATACTCCGAAGGCGTAATCTCCTCCGCCTTTTTAAACGACCGAATAAAAAAGCTTGCGCTGTAATACCCGACCCGCTCCGCGATTTCTCTTATGGTCAGGTTGGTCTCTAAAAGCAGGCGTTTGCTCTCGGCGATGCGCAGGGAGGTCAGGTAGTGGATGAAATTGCAGCCCGCCTTTTTCTTGAACAGGGTGGAGAAGTAGTTGGGGGACAGACCGTACATCCCGGCCAGGCCCGTCAGGCTCAAATCCTCCGCGTAGTGCCGGTCGATGTAGGCGGTGATCTCCTCGTACTGGAAATCCTTGGAAGATGCGGAGAAGGTGGCCGCGGCCATCAAAAGCCCGCTCTTTAACCCCTCGGGCGATTGGTCCTTCAGCCCGAAAGCCTCGGCCAGATACCGGGAAATGTTCCCGGCGCGGCCGGGATGGGACTGCCTCACCGGTTCCAGACTTTTGAGAAGGGCCTCGCAGGCCAGGGTAAAACCCGCGTAATCCGACTTCCCGTAGGTTTCCAGGCAGGTCTCGCAGCACCGGCAGACGGGCAGAAAATCCTGGAAATCCCCGGGCGGAAGGCAGGTGTGGGGGTACAGCCGCCTTCCGCCGCAGGCGGACCTGAGACAGGCCAGGGTCCGCATCCGCTTATAGTCCTCCTCCCAGCAGGTTCCGTCCGTAAACTTCCTGCCCTCCACCAGGGTGTGGCCGGACTGGTAGCGCTCCGCCAAATCCTTCAAATACTCCCGGCAGTACCCGGGATACTCCGGGGTCTCAAAGAGGAACAGGAGCACATAGCCTTCGTCCCGGTGGGCGATCACCGTGATCCGGTCGTTGTCCACGGCCAGCAGCTCCGACACGGAAAACGGCTGGGCGGGCGCGTCGTCCGCGATCAGCACAGGGCGGCAGGGGACTGGAAAATGCGCCGTGTAGCCGGGGATATTGAGCAGGGCCGCCGTGGCCAGATTCAGGTTCTCCAGAAGCAGCGCCCGCCGCTGTTCCAGGGCGGAGATTGTATTTTCCACGATTTTCTCCAGGTCCGCCCGCCGGACCGGCTTCAGGATATAGTCCTTCACCCCCAGGCGGATGGCCTCCTGGGCGTATTTGAAATCGTCGAACCCCGACAGGATGTAGAAATCGGTCTCACCGGCCGTCTCACGAGCCCGGCGCACCGCCTCCAGACCGTCCATGCCGGGCATGCGGATATCCACCAGGGCCAGGTCGAAGTGGGAGCCGCCGATGGCCTCCACCAGCCCGAAGCCGTCGCCGGTTTCCACCATGTCGTCGGGCCGGACGCCCAGGTCCGTTAAAAACATGCGGATGGACCGGCGGACCAGAAGTTCGTCGTCGGCAATCAGAATTTTCATGATATCGTTTCCTCCATAGCTTCAATGTAAAGTTCAATCACGGTGCGGGTTCCCTCGCCGGGGCGGCTCTCCATGGAAAAAGAGCTTTGGGGCGAGAAGGAGGCCAGGCGCTCCCGGACGTTGGCCAGCCCGATGCCCGGAGCTTCGCCCTCCGGCAGCTCGCAGCCCGCTCCGTCGTCCTCGACGACGATGGTCACGCCGTGGGCGGCCGGGGAGAGGGAAATGCGGATGGTACAGGCACGGTTGCAGGGCTCCACGCCGTGTAAAATGGAATTTTCCACAATGGGCTGGAGCAGCAGCTTGGGAATCATGATCCCCTCGGCGGGAACCTGCCGGTCCACCACGTAGTTCAGCCGGTCGGAAAAGCGCAGCTTTTGCAGGGAACAGTAGTCCTCCACAAAGGAAAGCTCCATGGAAAGTGGGATGAGGGCGGGCGCTTTTAAGATGTAGCGCAGCATGCCGGACAGCTCGAACAGGGCGTTTTCCAGGGCGTCCCGGTCCCCCACCTGGTTGAGGGCCACAAAATTGTTCAGCGTGTTGAACAGGAAATGGGGCTGAATCTGGGCCTGCAGGGCCTTGAACTCCGTGTCCTTCTGCCGGATGGCCATCACATACTCCTTCTGGATGCGGTTTTGCAGCTCCTCGGACATGGCGTTTAAGGAATCCCCCAGATCGTCCAGCTCGGTGTCCGAGACGTAGGTGTATTTCCGGCTGAAATCCTCGTTCTGGATGGCGTAGAAAATCCCGCGCATGGAATTGATGGACGCCACCATCTTTTTGGAGGAGAGCCGGAAGGAGGCCATGGCCATGACAACGCCCGCCAGGTACAGAAGCAGGGCGGTCAGATAAATGATGCCGGTTCTGGAATTCAGCTCCTGGTTGGAGAGCAGTACCGTGATATCCCAGGGGTAACCGGTGATGGGGTAGACGTAGCGCTGGAAGCTACCGTCCGACAGGGAGACCGAGGCAGCGCCGGGGGTATTTTCCAGGGTCTCCCGGTCCTCGCCGCTTAAGGGGCGGTTGGCGTAGATGATCCGCTGGTTTTCATCCTTGATGATGATTTTGGAGTCCACATGGAATGTAAAATTCTGGAATAACCGGTCGAAAATCCGCGTGTTGACGTCGATCTTGATCACGTACAGGGGTTCCCGGGATTCCAGGACCACGATGGAGCGGGCAAGGGAGATAACCGGCGTGTCCCTGGGGGTGATGTAGTCCGGCACGTGGGGGCCGATGAGCAGGCAGCGCCCGTCGGCCCGGACCGCCTCCTGATACCAGCTCTGCTGCCCGTAGTCAAAAGAGGGGGAGAGGGTTTTATGATCCGTGCCGGTAATGGTATAGTAGAGACAGCGGTCGCCCGTGACGATGAAAATGCCGTTGATATCCTCACGGGTGTAGCGGACGAAGCTCATATTGGAATCCAGATTGCGCTGCAGGTTCAGACGTTCCATCAGGGCGTAGTCCTGATCCCTGGACAGGCCCCTCAGATAGTTGTAGAGCTCATTGTTGTAGTAGGGCTGCATGGTCACCTGCTCCAGCTCCTTTAAATAGGTGGCAATGTTGCTGTCCAGGGAGGACGCCGTGGTATCTAATAGAGAACGGACATCCCGGCTGTACTCCCGGGCGTAGATGTGGGCCACCACGTAGGCGATCAGCATAAAGGGGATCAGGGTGCTGATCAGGAAGCTGATTAACAAATGGACGGAAAAGGATCGTTTGAATTTCATGGCGGTTCTCCTCTGGTAACTGGCGTGATTTGATTATAGCCGCTTTTGGTGTGATTATCAATGAAGCGCCGGCAAAACGGAAAAATGGGCAACGGAATCGTAAAAAAAGACTACTGGTTCCGGTGGATTTTTGTACTATAATGACCATATCAAAAAACGAAAGCACAATTTAAGGAGGAACGATGATGAAAAAATTCACAAAATATGCAGGCGCTCTGTTGGCGGCCGCGGTGGCGGCGGGAAGCCTGGCCGGATGCCAGGGAAGCTCTGAGCCCAAGGAGGCGGCCGCGACCCAGACCCAGGACAGCGCAGCCCAGAGCGGCCAGGAAACCCAGGGGAGCCAGGCGGCCGGGGCTGAGCTGAGCGGTGAACTGGAGATTGTCACCAACGCGGATGAGCAGACCTTTAACGCGGTCAACGGGGTATTTGAGAAATTTATGGAAGAGAATCCAGGGGTGAAAATCAGCTACACCACCCAGGGCTCCGACTACGAGCAGCTGATGAAGGCAAGAATGGCGTCCAACGACCTGCCGGACATTTTCGCCACCCACGGCTGGTCCGTGGCACGCTACAGCGAATATCTGCGGCCCCTCAATGATCAGCCCTGGTTCGGAACCGTGGAGGAGGCGTTCAAGCGGAACATTGAAAATGCGGACGGCCAAATCTTCGTGCTGCCTTTAAACATGGACCAGGGCGGCCTGATGTACAACAAAACCCTGCTGGCCGAGCTGGGCATCGAAATTCCCAAAACCTGGGACGAGTTCATGGCGGCCTGCCAGCTGGCCAAGGACAAGGGCTATACCGGCGTGTTTATCGCCGGCAAGGACAGCCGCCAGCCGGCCAACCTGATGGATATTGCGGCCACCACCTTCCTGGCCTCCTGCGAGGACAAAGGCTACACCGACCAGCTGGCGGACGGCAGCTTTGACTGGAACAACTGGACGCCGGTTTCCCAGCTTCTGATGGATCTGAAGGCCAAGGGCTACTTAAATGTGGACTGTGTGACCTGCGACCCGGTGGACGCGGCCCCCAGAATGGCGGAGAACAACATCCTGTTCCTCATGAGCTCCAGCCCGGACCTGATCGGCCAGGCCCAGGAGATCAACCCTGACGCCCAGTACGGAATGGCCCCCATCCCGGCGTTAAACGACAGCTACGAGCCAGCCTTCTGCGGCGGCGAGCGCGAGGCTTACGGAATCTGGAAGGACACTGAGAACGAGGCCCTCTGCCTGGCGCTGCTGGACTACCTGGCAAAGCCGGAGAATGTGAAGATCGTCTGCGAGGCCAGCGGCAAGCGCCCGGCCATCCAGAACGTATCCCCGGACCTGGGTTCTGTGGCGGAGGATTACGCAACATACGCGGACACGGCCATTTATCCCTTCTTTGACCGCGTATACCTGCCCAACGGAATGTGGAGCACCATGAAAACCATCGGCTCCGCCCTGATCGGCGAGGAAATGACCGTGGAGGAGAGCGTCCAGACCATGCAGGCGGATTACGAGACGCTGCGCGAACAGAATTAAGACGGAGGTGTAGGGATGAGGAAGCGGAAGGATATTCCCATTGATCTGCTCTATTTACCGGCGCTGGTGCTGCTGGCCGCCTTTGTGCTCTACCCGTTAATCTCCGGCATCCAGATTTCCTTTACCAACTGGAACGGATATTCGCCAAGGTTCAAGTACGTGGGGCTGGCAAACTACAAAAAAATGTTTCACGACAAGATGTTTTACACCGCGTTAAAAAACACACTGATCTACGGCATAGGCAGCACGACCCTTCAGACGGTGATCGGAATTTCCTACGCCCTGCTGCTGCAAAAGAAATTCCACGGACAGACCCTGGCCAGGGTCGTGATCTACCTGCCCGCCATGATCGCGTCGCTGATTATGGGCTATATCTCTTACTTTCTGGTCCAGTACAACAACGGCGCAATCAACGACGTGGTGAAGCTTTTCGGCGGCGCGCCGGTGGACTGGATGGCGGACGGCAAGCGGGCTGTCTGGATCATCGTCCTCATCAACTCCCTGCAATTCGTGGGTAAAACCATGATCGTGATGATCGCAGGACTCCAGGGTATCCCGGAGTCCTACGACGAGGCCGCGGCCATCGACGGGGCGGGCTACGGGCAGAGGCTGAGGCACATCACCCTGCCCCTGCTGCTGCCCGCCATCACCACCAGCGTGATTTTAAACCTGATCGGGGGACTGAAGCTGTTCGGAATTATCCTGTCCACCACAAGCGGCGGGCCGGGCTATTCCTCCCACTCCCTGTCCACCCTGATCAATTACCTGTATTTCCAGAACCAGAACGCCGGATACTCGGCCGCGGTCGGAATGTTTATGTTCCTGTTTATTATGGTGATCAGCACGTTTGTGCGGAATTTCTTTGAGAGAAAGGTGGCGGGGCTCAGTTGAACAAGAAGAAATTTATATCCGGTCTGAAAACCCTTGCGGCGCTTCTGATCATCGCGCTGCACATCGCGCCCTTTTACATCATGATCAACATGTCGCTCAAGAGCGCGTCGGAGCGGACTTCCCGGTGGCTGCCCCCGGTGAAGCTCTACATCCAGAACTATTTTAACGCGATGGAGACGGGCAAGCTGCTGCGCGCCCTGGGAAACACCTTCTTTATCGTGCTCTGCGCCGTCGTGATCATCGTGGTGGTGGGCGCCATGGCCGCCTACCCCCTGTCCCGGAAAACCACCCGGAGAAACCGCCTGATCCTGGCCGTGATCGTGGGCATCATGATGGTGCCACAGCTCAGCGTGCTGGTGCCGCTGTACAAGGAGATGGTGGCAATGGGCGGAATCAACCGGTACTGGGGCGTGATCCTGGTCTCGGCCACCTTCAACCTGCCCATGGCGATCTACATGTACAGCAACTTTATCGGCACCATCCCCAGGGAGCTGGACGAGGCGGCCATGATCGACGGGTGCAGCCGTATGCAGGTATTTTTCCGCATTATCCTGCCGTCCCTTAAGGCCACCACCGCCAGCGTGATCATCTGGACCAGCGTGGGCATCTGGAACGACTACCAGTTCCAGCTGTATTTCCTGCAAAAGCCCCAGTTTCGGACCATCACCCTGGCCATCACCACCTTTTTCACGGACTCCAAGACCGATATGGGCGCTGCGGCCGCGGCCGCGTTTATCGTAGTGCTGCCGCCCGTGCTCATGTACATCGCCCTGCAGAAGTATTTTGTCCAGGGGGCAATGGACAGCGCGGTGAAATAGGGATTAAAACAGAGTGGAATATGAGAGAGGACAAAACGTGAGATGAGAGACTGGAAGAAAAATATGGAAATTCTGTGCGATCCCCTGTGCAGACAGGTGCAGATCGCCTGCCACCGGGGGAAATTCTCCTCCAGCGTGATGGAGAACACGGCGCTGGCCTTTCGGACCGCGGTGGGCCAGGGCGCGGACATGGTGGAAATGGACCTGGCGCGGACAAAGGACGGCAGGATCGTGGGGCACCACGACGACACCATGATCCGGCTGTTCCACAATCCCGGCCGCATCGGGGATTACACCCTGGAAGAGCTTAAGAATATGGAGCTTTACAATTACCTGGGGGAACCCTGCGTCCAGTCCATTGAGACATTTGACGAGATTTTAGACGGGCTGCGGGACCACGCCATCCTGGTGTTGGACAAGTGCTGGGACTGCTGGGACGAGGTGCTTAAGCTGCTGGAGCGGGAGAAAATGACGGGCCAGGCCGTGTTTAAGTTCTATATTGAGGACGAGGCCACCTGGCAGTGGGCCGCCCGCCATGAGAACTGCCTGTTTATCCCCATGCTGGGGGACACCGGCTATCTGGGCCGGGTGGCGGAATTGGCGGAAAAGACCCGGGTGCCCGCGCTGGAGATTCTGCCGGAGCGGGAGACGGACGCGGTGTTTCAGGAGGAGACGATTCTGTGGCTGCGGGAGCGGGGGATCAAGACCTGGTGCAATTCCCTGAGCCTGAGCAAAAACCTGGTATACGGCGCTGGCTACGACGACTTAAAATCCCTGCGTTTCGGGGGAGAAGCGGGCTGGGGAAGGCTGATCCGCCAGGGGGTGGACATCATACAGACCGACTGGCCCTATGAGCTCTGGCGCTACCTTGAGGAGGGGGATTCCCTGTGACGGAGACGGGGCTTTTAATGGGCGGAGCGATCTTTCTGGCCTACGTGGTCAAGGGGATCACCGGGTTCGGCAATACCCTGGTGTTCAGCTCCATCGTGGGATTGTTTCTGGACAACCGGAATATCAGCCCGGTGGAGCTGGTGGTGGGATATCCCTCCAACCTGCTGATCGCCTGGCGGGAGAGGCGGAGGTTAAACCCGCGGGTGTGGCTTCCGCTCTCCGGCATGGTGCTTCTTGGCAGTATCCCGGGGGTGTTCATCCTGCGCTACACGGACGCCGGGATGTTAAAAAAGGTGTTCGCCGCGGTGGTGATTTACCTGGGCCTTTCCATGGCCCTGGAGTGGAAATCCCGGGGCGGCCGGGCGCGGAGCGGGGGAGGGTTCGGTTTCATGGGGATTCTCTCCGGCATGGTGTGCGGGATGTTCGGCATCGGAGCGTTTCTGGCCGCCTACCTGATGGGGCGGGCAGAGGAGCCGGAGGCGGTCAAGGGCAACCTGTGCATGGTGTTTTTGGTGGAAAATACCTTCCGCATATGGATGTACGGGACGGCGGGCATTCTGCCCTTCTCCCTGATCCGGCAGAGCCTGTACCTCTACGGCTTTATGCTGGCCGGGCTGGCGGTGGGGCTGCTGCTCTCAGGCCGGATCAACCAGAGGACCGCCAGGCGCGTGACCGGGTGGATGATTGTGGCCTCGGGGGCGGGGGTGCTGTTGGCGGGATGAAGCGTTGGATGCAGGAATGCATCCGGCGCTTTTTTGCAGTGCGCCCGGATTTGCGCTGGTCCCCCTTTTGTTGTATACTGTTAGGGGTGAACCTGAAACAAAATCAAGAAGAACGGAGCACATCCTATGGAAAAAATTCTGCTGGTTGAGGACAACCCCGCCGCCTCAGCACGAATCAGAACATTCATTCAAAAAATGGACCCCGGATACGAGGTGATCGTCTTTCCGATGGCGGGGGAAGCCTATTCCTACGCCTGCCGGGAGACCATTTCCCTGTTTATTTTAGATATACAGCTGGCCGATTACAAAGGGACGAACCTGGCGAGACAGCTTCGGGCGCTGGAAGCCTACCGGTATACCCCCATTCTGTTTGAAACGGCGCTGGCCGGGGAGGAGCTGACGGCGTACCGCGATGTGCAGTGTTATGCATTTCTGATCAAGCCGTTTACAGAAACGGAATTCCGGGAGGCGTTCATGAGCGCCATCGGCCTGTCCAGGCAGCTTCGCCCGGCAGGGAAGAAGCTCTGTCTTGAGCAAAAGCAGTTCATTTTGGAGTATGACGTGTCCAGCATTGTATATCTGGAAGCTTTTGGAAAAAAGATAGTCATTCACACCGACAGCCCGGTGCTTGGCCAAAAGCAGGATACAATTTCGGGGTATTCCCTGGCGCGGCTGCTGGAAATGCTGGATGATCCGTCCTTCATCCAATGCCACAAAAGCTATCTCGTCAACCAAAACTATATTGGGAAGATCAACAAAACAGACCGGCAGATCGTGCTCAGAAACCACAGCGAGACCATACCTGTGGGGGCAAAGTACCAGTCTGCTCTATGGTGAATCTTATGGATACCATGTTTAATCTGCTGCAAATCCTGATGGACGCGGGTCTGATTTTATTGTGCTGCCAGACCGTTTTTAAAGAGCGGGAGCACTGGGGGAGAAAGGATTTCCTGCTGTTCCCTGTCATTACGCTGTTTTTTATGGCGGCGAGGGCGGGGATGACAGTTGGAAGCCCCTCGGGCCCTCTGTTTGCCAAGGAAGGGTATGAGGTTGCGCCCTCCAACAATGTGGCAATGCTGCTGATCCTGATTCTCCTGATTTTACTGGTAAACAGCGTCTATTATAAATTGCAGGACAACGGGTGGGCGTTCTGCGGCACAATGGCGGTTTTTTCGCTGTATCTGTTGGTTCGGACCATCAGCGTGGCCCTGCTCTCTTTCTGTGGAATCGGGGGGAATGGGATTCTGGCCGGCAGCAGGCTGTTGTCGCTTCTGTGTGTATACCTTCTGTCCCGCGCCTCCTCCTTCGGACGGGTCAGAGATACGATCAAAGAAGGGGGATTTACCGCAAGGCTTGTATCCGTCAATATCGGAATTGTCCTGATTGCGGCCCTCTCCGTTTTTTCCTTTGATATCAGCCGTTTTATGGAACATTTAAAAATCATCGGCGGAATCCTGTTTTTATGCCTTCTGTGCGACGGCCTGCTGCTGCATTACAATCAGCGGAGAATCCAGGAACAGAGGCGCATACGGATGATCGAACAGTACGTGCCGATCGTGGAGGAGCTGATCTCCCAGGTCAGGGCGCGGCAGCACGAATTTAACAACCGGATCATGGCTATAGAATCCGCCGTGAGTTCCGCCGCAACGCTGGAAGAGGCGAAAGAGAGCGTGGCGGCGCTGGCGGACGGCATTTCCCTCTCTTCCAGGGACCGCGATCTGCTGGCCTGTGACAGCAAAATAATTGCCGGAATGCTGTATGGCAAGATCAAGCAGGCGGAACTGGCGCAGATCAACATCGAACTGGAGTTTCACGGCCTGTTTAAGAAAAGCGCCGTGCCGGAGACGGAATGGATTGAGGTGATCGGAATCCTGTTCGATAATGCGCTGGAAGCTTCCACGGCCGGGGATACCGTTTATCTGAAAACCTGCCGGAAGGACAGCGGCCTGGAGTTTACCGTGTGGAATCCGGCCCCGCCTCTGTCCAATACTGAATTTATGAAATTGTTCAGCAAAGGCGTCACCACGAAACAGGACCGGTCCTCCCACGGTTTTGGGCTCTACAATGTGTTAAAACTGGCGGAACGCTGTCATGGAAAAATTCTGACCCGCAATGAAACCGTCGGCGGGAGGAACTACGTGGTATTTGGAATTCTTCTTCCATAAGGTATGAACATGGGGTTTAAGGGAATGAAAATCATTTTGTTCCCTTAAACCCCTCACTGATTCCCGGCTTATTGATCGGATGGGAGCGCGCTGATATACTGGAAAAAAACAAGTGGAAGGGAATGATTGTAATGTTCGATTTAATGAAAATGGAATGGAAAAAGGTCCGGCTGCCCGTATTGCTGACAACCCTGCTTCTGACCGCGGCGGCATGTATTTTGACCTGTACGCTGGACCGGAGCTACCGGCTGTGGTTCCGGCTGGATTCCTGGGAGATCGGAACGGCGTTTTTCGCCCTGCTGTTTCCCCTGTTTGTTGTAATACCGGTGTGCTGGAATCTCTATTATGAGCGGAAAAACCACTTTTTGCTGTATGTCCTGCCGCGGGTCAGGCAGAAACGGTATCTGACTGCAAAGTGGATGGTTCACGCGCTGTGCGCATTTTCGATCCTGTTTATCCCCCTCATGTTGTCGGCCATCGCCGCATTATACGTGAATCGGCCGGTTCTTTATGAAAACGAATCCTTTAGCCATGTTCTGATGGAGACCTACACGCAGGCGCCGCTGCGTTATGCATTTCTCCTGTCGCTGTGGAAGGGGATCATCGGGGTGCTGGTCATGACCTTTGGGTTCGTCTTGTCCATGTATGTCAAAAATATCTTCGTGATCCTGACGGGCCCGTTCATCTACCTGATCCTGGAGAATTTCATCCTGTCCATCCTGGAGCTGCCGAAGTACCGGCTTGTGGTTTCGTTTGAACCGACGAGTATAGCGGACGATGCCGTCACGGCCGGTTCGGTGATTGTGGGGCCTGTGCTGATGGTGATCGTGATTTTGGCCTCAGCCTTTTATTTGAAGAGAATCAAAAAGGTTTCTGTGGCGGAAGGATAGGGGGAGATTGCCTTGATGATGCTGGTGAGAAGCCATGTACGGCTTACCCTGCGCCAAAAGCTGCCGGTTTTTCTCGCGGGCTGTCTGATTTTTTCACTCAGCTGCCGGCTCCATACCAGACTGACATTTGAGCAGTACCTTTTATCGGTAGTCTCAGACCACTACTACCTGATCTATTTTGTCATTCCGATGGCGCTACTTACCTATTATTCCTGGATGGAAGATGACAGTGAAATCGCCATCGTGCGCTTCCCCAGCTACTACTCCTATTTTTGCAGGAAATGGCTTGCGGCCGGAGCGGCTGCGGCTGCGGTTCTCGGGGTTCAGACCGGGGTGGCGTTCCTGGCGGGAGCCGGGCTCGCAGGCGGCAATCGCTGGGCGCTCTCGGAAGGGACGGCCGTTTCGGAGCTGTTTTCGGTTCTGGAGCTGTATTTTAAAAACCCGGTCTCTGCATTTGCGGCTTACACGATGTACCAGCTGGCGGGAACCTGGTTCTTGGCTGGTCTCTGCATGTGGCTCCACCGCGTTGCCGGCAGCAGAGGGGCGGTGCGGATTCTGATGGGTCTGTACGCGCTCGCCGCTGTGTGGATCAAAATACCGGGATTGCAGGGGATTCCTGTCACGGGGCTGAATCATCTGCTGATCCTGCACCATAGCCTGGGACTGGGCCGTCTGGCGGTCACGGTGGCGACGGCCGGTCTGCTGGCAATGATCATATTGTGGACAGCCCGCGATCGGCGGCGGTTTGGGCCATTATCCCTGCCCGCCTTTGGCCGTGGATTGGTTCCGTATTATATGAGAAAACTATTCTTAATCAGGAATCTGGCGGTTCTGTGCGCCGTGGCCGCCCTGATCGCAGGCTATAAGGGGCTTGCGTATCCCGATGAACGCACGGCGGAGGACTGGGTTCTTCTTCTGTTTTCCGGGCATGGAACCGGCTATCTGCATATTCTGTCATTCCTCGAGATGTTGATTGTAAACGGCGCTCCGGTCTATTTGCTGGCGGCGTTTATGGAGGAGACTGTGAGGGGCCAGCCGCTGTTTGTCACAATCCGGGCGTCAGGGAGGCGGAATATGCTGACCGCGCTGTGGAAAGCGGGTTTTCTGTTTCTTTTCCTGTACTGTGTTATCTGGTTTCTTGGCGGATTGCTTGGAATAAAGCTGTTGGGATATGAGCTGACGGTTCATGCCTGGAAATGCCTGGCCGGCTCCGTGGGCCTGAAATTCTGCGACGTGCTGTTCCAATATTTGGTAATGTTTACGATCTATCTCTGCACGAAGCAGATCACAGCAGGTTTTCTGGCAATACTCGGGGGGAATTTCCTGTGCATTTTGCCGTCTGGTTTTGCGGCGTATTGTCCCTTCGGCCTGTCCAGCACGGTCAGGCTGGGCACGGCGGGCCTGTACCCGGGGATCACATTCCGGATTGCATTTGACATTCAGATTTTGCTCATTCTGCTGTTGGGGGCGTGGAACTTAAAATATGGCTGGCGCAGGCTGCTCAATCAGCCGTTATAAAATCTTGAAATCCGTAGGAGGCAGTTATGGACGCTTATATTGAACTGAACAATATCACAAAACGCTTTGGGCAGAACGTTGTACTGGAAAATATTTCCTTTTCTGTGAAGAAGGGAGCCGCGGTCGGCCTTGTGGGGGCCAACGGGAGCGGGAAATCCGTACTATTCAAAATTCTCTGCGGGTTTGAACGCCCGGATTCGGGCCAGGTGCTGATTCGCGGAAAACAGCTGGGAAAGGGGCGGGATTTTCCCGAGCACGTGGGCGTATTTATCAACTCCCCGGGTTTTGTTGGAATCTACAGCGGTCTGCAGAACCTGAAATTTCTGGCCGCGATTCAGGGGAAGATCGGCGAACGAGAGATTCGGGAGGCCATGCTGAAAGTAGGGCTGGACCCTGAAAACAAAACGAAGGTAGACAATTACTCTCTCGGGATGAAACAAAAACTCGGCCTGGCGCAGGCGATTATGGAGAACCAGGATATTCTCGTGCTGGATGAACCGTTTAACGCGCTGGACTATCAGACTTATGAGGAAATGAAGCAGATGCTGCTGGAACTGAAGGCGGAGGGAAAAACAATGTTTCTCACGTCCCATCATTACCAGGATATCGAGCTGCTGTGCGACCATGTTTATCTGATTGAAAACCATAAAATTGCATTGGTATCGGGACATTTGACGTGACGGCCCATTGCATTCATAAAAGTACCGCAAGTGCTGGGCTTGCGGTACTTTTTACGTTCGATACAGGAATGCCGTAATATGTGGCCGGATTTTACCGGATCACTCCGATAAACACCAGCACCGATGCAAAGAGAATGGATGCGATGGACAGCACCATCAGCTGGATAAACAGCTTGTTTTTCGCTTCCTCGTTGTTCTCGCCCGCCAGGGTCATAGCGCCGCCGGTGGAGAAGGGGGAAACGCCTGCGAAGTGGCCGCCGATCATGATCCCGGACACCAGAGCCGTCACGCTGACGCCCGTGGCCCCTGCGATATTGGGGATCATGGGGATCAGAGCCGGGCCCACCACGCCCAGGGTGCTGGAGAAGAAGCTCATGCAGCCCGCCACCAGCGCGATCACCAGCTTGGCTGCGGTGGCGCTTAAGTTGTCGCCGATCCAGGAGGAGAACATATCCACGGCTCCGGCCTGGGTGGCCACGGACACCAGCATTCCAACGCCGCAGACCAATATAATGGTGGAAAATGGCACGAAGTTCAGAGCCTTCTTCTGGTCACCCAGCTTTAACATCAGGGCGATCACCAGCAGCACCGTGGATACCAGGCTGGGCTCCAGACCCTTGGAAACGGCTGCGATAAAGGCGGAATCCGGCATAAAGTTCTTGAGCAGCGGGAAAATGATCATCACGGCCAGGCCGATCACGATCAGGGCCAGGGTTTGGACCTGTTTTTTGGTAAACGGTTCGGGCCGCTTGATTTCCTTTGACACCTGGACGGTCCAGCCCTTGAAAATCAGGTAGATGATGGCGAAAATCAGCACCTGGGCCAGGATGTTGTTGAATGCGATCTTATTCAGGTCCGCAATCAGCGTTTCCCCCTCATAACCCGCTGTCACCAGGCAGTTGCGCACCGTGGCGTAGCAGAGGCTGATGGGCGTGTAGCCGCCCGCCACGCCCGCACCCACCACGCAGATGGTGCCGATGATCTTGTTCATGCCGATCTTGTCGGCCGTGGCCATGACCAGAGGGGCCATGAAGGCGAACACGGTCACAGGGCCGGGGCCCAGGCCGGAGATGCCAAAGGAGATCAGCCAGAGCAGAATCGGGATGAACCAGGCCCTGTTCCGGCACAGGTAGATGGCATTTTCCGCGATCAGCATCAGCGTCCCGTTGGTCATGGCGATGCCGTAGAAGAAGGAGACCATCAGGATGAAGTAGAACAGGCTGGTGGGCCACATGGCGATCACCGCGCTGGACTTTAAGCCCAGCACAAAGCAGCCGAAAATATAGGCAAAGGCCATGGCGATGATTCCCACGTTGATCTTGCATTTGTAGCCGATGGCTACGGATATAAATATGGACAATATTATCAGATAGCTGGTCATCTCATATACCTCCCAATCCGGTAGAGCACACCCCCGTGCTGTTAATGGTTACGCCGCCCCTATTCCAGAAATGACTGTTCCAGGGCTCTGATCTCGTGTAAATGGATCATGTTGTTGAAGGTGGGGAAATCCACCATCTGTTCCAGGGACGTCTCGCTGGTCTTATCCCGGGCCAGTCGTCCCAGGAATTCCTTCACCGCCTTGGTGGCGATGTAGAGGGCGGACACCGGGTAGATGGCGATGCGGTAGCCGATCTCGAACAGCTCCTGGGCTGGCAGAAGCGGCGTTTTCCCGTGCTCCACCATGTTTGCCAACAGGGGAACGGAGAGGGTTTTGCCCACCGTGCGCATTTCCTCCACCGACCTGGGCGCTTCAAAGAAAATGATATCGGCCCCCGCCTTTTCGTAGGCCAGCGCCCGGTCCAGGGCGTCCTCAAAGCCGTTCACCGCCCGGGCGTCGGTGCGGGCCAGGATGCAGAAGTCCGGGTCCTTCCGGGCCGCAACCGCCGCTTTGATCTTCGCCACCATCTCCTCCTTGGAAATGACTTCCTTGCCCTCCATGTGGCCGCAGCGCTTGGGCGTCACCTGGTCCTCCAGCTGGATGGCCGCCACGCCCGCCTGCTCGTAGAGGGCCACCGTGCGCATCACGTTCATCAGCCCGCCGTAGCCGTTGTCCGCGTCCGCGATCACCGGGGTGTCCCCGGAGGCGTCCACGATGTTGCGCGCCATGTCCGCCATCTCCGCCAGGGTGATCAGGCCGATGTCCGGCTTGCCCAGCACGCTGGCCGACACCCCGTATCCGGTCATGTAGACCACCGGGAATCCGCTCTCCGCGATCAGCCGCGCCGTCCAGGCGTCATAAGCGCCGGGAGCGATCAATGTCTCATTGCCCTTTAAAAGCTCTCTCAATTTTCTTGCTGCTGTCATACGCACCCTCCTTGAATTGTGTTTGATACTGTTTTATAGAAGCAAATTCCGTGCCAAAGGTGGAAGAGGGCAAAAAAAGGGCATCCGAACCGGGTTTTAAGCGATTCGGATGCCATGTGTTTAAAATTTGTTTTGAAAATGTTTCGGGTGTGTTTCAGGTATGAAATGTTTCTGGGGGAGGGAGGTGAACCGGGGGGCGTCTCAGGCCAGCCCCATTTCCTGCCGCACTTCAATAAAGCACTTCACGATGAAGTCGATATCTTCCCGGGTATGGCTGGCGCACACCTGGGTGCGGATGCGGGCTTTTCCCTTGGGAACCACCGGGAAGGAGAAGGCCACCACGTAGACGCCCTTTTCCATCATGCGCCGGGCGAATTCACCGGCCAGCTTCTCGTCGTAGAGCATCACCGGAACGCAGGGATGGGTGCCGGGGATGATATCGAAGCCGTTGTCGGTCAGCTGTTTGCGGTAGTAGGCGGTGGTGTCCTCCAGCTGATCCCGCAGCGCCGTGCTCTCCTCCAGCATGTCGAACAGCTCCAGGCTGGCCCCCACAATGGCCGGGGCCAGGGTGTTGGAGAACAGGTAGGGGCGGCTTCTCTGGCGGAGCAGGTCGATGATCTCCTTGCGCCCGGAGGTGTAGCCGCCGGAGGCACCGCCAAGGGCCTTGCCCAGGGTGCCGGTGATGATGTCAACCCGGCCCTCCACACCGTTGTACTCCGGCGTTCCGCGGCCGTGTTTGCCCACAAATCCCACCGCGTGGCTGTCGTCCACCATGACCAGGGCGTTGTACCGGTCGGCCAGGTCGCAGACGCCCTTCAGGTTGCAGATGATGCCGTCCATGGAGAACACGCCGTCGGTGGCGATCAGCTTGATTCTGGCCCCGGCCTCGTCCGCTGCCTTTAAGCAGCTTTCCAGATCCGCCATGTCATTGTTTTTGTAGCGGAGCCGTTTGGCCTTGCACAGGCGCACGCCGTCGATGATGGAGGCGTGGTTCAGCTCGTCGCTGATCACCGCGTCCTCCGGGCCCAGAAGGGTCTCGAAGAGTCCGCCGTTGGCGTCAAAGCAGGAGGAGTAGAGGATGGTGTCGTCCGTTCCCAGAAAACGGGAAATTTTCTCCTCCAGCTGCTTGTGGATGTCCTGGGTTCCGCAGATGAACCGGACCGATGCCATGCCGTAGCCCCGCTCGTCGTAGGTTCTCTTGGCCGCCTCGATCAGCCTGGGGCTGTCTCCAAGGCCCAGGTAGTTGTTGGCGCACATGTTGATCACTTCCCGTCCGTCCTCCAGGCGCACCCTTGCGCCCTGGGCGGAGGCGATGGGGGCTTCCCCCTTGAACAGACCGGCTTCCTTTATCTCTTCCACAGTGCTGGCGAAAATACTTAATATGTCGTTTTTACGGGCCATAGCTGCCTCTCCTTTTTTATGATTCAGATTCGTTGATATGGGACCAGTCCAGGATCACCTTGCCGGACTGGCCGGAAATCATGGCTTCAAATCCCTTTTCATAGTCGCGGATATCAAAATGGTGGGTGATGATCGGGGAAATGTCCAGTCCCGCCTCGATCATGGTGGTCATGGTGTACCAGGTATCCCAGACCTTCCGCCCGTAGATTCCCTTGAGCGTCAGGCCGTTGAAAATGACCGTTTCCAGGTCCACCACGGTTTCCCGTCCCTGAAGCCCCAGAAGGGCCATCTTTCCGCCGTGCTTCATGTGGTGGATCATGTCGTGGAGCGCTTTCGGACTTCCCGACATCTCCATACCCACGTCAAATCCCTCGGTCATTCCGATGGATTTCATCACCTGGTCCAGCTTTTCCTCATTTAAATTGATGGTTCTGGTGGCGCCCAGCTTCCGGGCCAGCTCCAGGCGGTACTCGTTCATGTCCGTCACCACCACGTGGCGGGCCCCGCTGAACTTGGCGATGGCCGCGGCCATGATGCCGATGGGGCCAGCGCCGGAGATCAGCACATCCTCGCCCAGCACGTCGAAGGAGCGGGCTGTGTGGGTGGCGTTGCCGAAGGGATCAAAGATGGCGTAGAGCTCCTCCGGGATGTTGGGTCGGCAGCTCCAGACGTTGGAGGAGGGGATCACCAGATATTCCGCAAACGCGCCGTTGCGGTTCACCCCAACGCCCTTGGCGTCCCGGCAGTTCTCCTTGTGTCCTTCCAGGCAGTTGCGGCATTTCCCGCAGGTGATGTGTCCCTCGCCGGACACCAGGTCCCCCACGCTGTGTCCGTCCACCCCGGACCCCACCTCCACGATCTCGCCCACGTACTCGTGTCCCGCCGTAAGCCCGACGGGAATCGTGTGCCTTGCCCAGTCGTTCCACTGGTAGATATGTACGTCCGTGCCGCAGATGGCCGTCTTGTGAATCTTAATCTTCACGTCGTTGGGCCCCACCTCGGGAACCGGCACGCGCTCCATCCACAGCCCGGCTTCCGGTTTCTTCTTGGTCAATGCCCACATGGTCTGCTCCTGCATGATATAACCCCCTTGTCATATGATGTGAGTGTGAAATTTGCCTTGTTTCCGGGTATCTTATGATTTCATTATAAGGGGAGGGAGGGCAAATAGCAAGGGAAAAATCCGCGATAGACGGACAAAATTTAATAAAATGTATTTGTGTTACGCACACGAACGTGTGTCTTTTTGGGGAAAACATTTTGGCGGGATACCGGATGATGAGGGTGGTATGCCGCAGAGGATAGGAATATTTGGGGGGCGGCGGCTTGCGGCGGGAGGGAATGTTTTGGGGGGCGGCGGCTTGCGGCGGGAGGGAATGTTTTGGGGGGCGGCGGCTTGCGGCGGGAGGGAATGTTTTGGGGGCGGCAGCTTACGACAGGAGGGATTATTTTAGGTTCGCCAATATACCCAGAGCCTGCATTTTCCGCCAGAGCGTGGAGCGGCTGACGCCCAGAAGCCGGGCCGCCTGGGTGCGGCTTCCGCCGCACTGGCGCAGGGCGAGTAGAATCTCGTCCCGCTCCCTGCGCTGCCTGTCCGCCAGAATCCAGGAGGAGAGGGGGAGGGGAGAGGCGGGGGAGGGCGGAGCGGTGGGGCAAAAGCTGCCACCGGCCATGCCGGCCGCGCCATCAGTCGCTCCGGCTATGCCGCCAGTCCCCCCGGTCGCGCCGCCAGTCGCCCCGGCTATGCCACCCGCCGCCCCGGCCACGCCCCCGGTCGCTCCGGTCGCGCCGCCAGTCGCCCCGGCTATGCCGCCAGTCGCTCCGGCCATTCCGTCCGCCGCCCCGGCCATGCCGCCAGCGCCCCCGGCCATGCCGCCTGTATCCCCGGCCGCGCCGTCAGTCGCTCCGCTCATGCCGCCAGTCGCTCCGGCCGCGCCCCCTGCGCCCCCCGCCGCACTCCAGGCCCACCCCCCATCCACCTCCTCATTCACAGACAACGCCTGCATTGCCAGCCGCTCCGCATCCATCCCATCCTTATACAGAACAGCCATCCTCTCCACCACGTTCCTCAGCTCCCGTATATTTCCCGGCCAGCGGTAGGCGCGCAGGAAGGGGATTCCTGCCAGCTCCAGCCGTTTCCCGTCCGGCAGGTCGGGCCGGAATTCTCTCAGGAAATGATTGATCAGCAGAGGGATATCCTCCCGCCGGTCCCGGAGCGCGGGCAGGTGGATCGCCAGCACGTTCAGCCGGTAGTACAGGTCCTCCCGGAACTTCCCCTCCTTCACCATCTGCCAGAGGTTCTTGTTGGTGGCCGCGATTACCCGGATATCCACCGGCACCACCTTTTCGCCACCCAGGCGGAATACCTCCCGCTGTTCCAAAGCCCGCAGGAACCGCAGCTGGATGTCCATGGAAATCTCCCCGATCTCATCCAGAAACAGGGTCCCTTCATGGGCCAGCTCGAACACTCCCTTTTTCCCGCCGCGTCTGGCGCCGGTGAAGGCCCCCTCCTCGTAGCCGAAGAGCTCGCTCTCCAGGATATTGGGCGGCACCGCCGCGCAGTTGATGGCCACAAAGGGCATACGACTCCGGTCGCTCTCGTTGTGAAGGCTCTGGGCGAACAGCTCCTTGCCCGTGCCCGTCTCCCCGGAGATCAGGATGGTGGCGTCGCTCTTGGCGTACTCTCTGCCGATGTGTACGATATCCTGAAATGCCGCGCAGGCCCCCTGCATATCCTCAAAACGGGTGCCCGCCACAAAACCTCTGGTGTACAGCTTCCGCCGGATCTTCCCCTCCGCCTCGGACACCTCCTCAATACTCTGGAAGGTGGCCAAAGCCCCGATCAGCCGTCCCTGGCTGAAAATAGGGCAGCGGTTGGTGAGAATCTTCACGTTCCCCACATCCTGAATCTTGTTGTACTCCTCCCGCTGCCGCTCGATCACCACGTTCAAACGCGTGTTGGGCAGCACGTCCTGGACCGGGCGTCCCATCACGTCTCCGCGGTCGATCTTCAAAATCTTCTCTGCGCTGGTGTTGAACTCATTGACGATTCCCTGCTCATCGGTGACGATCACGCCTTCATGAATCGTTTGCAGGATGCTGGCCAGCTTGTGGGCCTTTTTTGCGTCCTGCCGCTTGGCGAGCGCCACCTGAACCGCGGTGTCCACCGCCGTTTTCACGCCGTCCACGGACCAGATGTAATGCCCCCGCATCCCCTTGAGCGCCGCCCGCTCCAGCACAAAAGCCGTGCCGATCACGTCCTCGATGCCCTGGTTGTACAGATCGGCGAGTACCTGGTCGATCTCGCTGGACTGGTGGTAGACCCGCTCCGTCACCTCCACGTTCAGCAGCTCCTTCACCGAGGACACAAAGGGAACCCGCTCGCCGAAGGTGATCAGCCCGGTGCTATTTCCGTACTGCGCCGCCTTTTTGAGGGCCAGGAGAAAATCGAAGCCCGTCACCTTGACCTTCACAAAAGGCGTTTCCTGCACGTACTTCTCCAGAAAGCGCCCATTTCCGCCGCTTCCCACAAACACATCCACCGAGTGGTCCTTTTCCAGCCTTCGCACCTCGTCCTTCAAGTCCTCAAACAGGGCGTTCAGTATGACAAACTCCACCTCCTCCGAATAAAACGGCTTGATCTGATGAATAAACTGCTCAAACGTGCCGTAGCTGGCAATGGCAATCCGTACCCCCATAGTTTCTACCTCCAACCGGTCTGTTTCACAAGTGTGTCAAATGATTCATTTCCGAAGCATATCAGAACCATTGTACTACAGAAGGATGTGAAATATCTATGCGCCGCCCGGAAAATCAGGCGGTTTTCCGAAAATGTGGCTGAATGGGCGCAAAAACAGACCGCCTCAGAATCGTCTGAAGCGGCCTGTTTTCCAAATTAATCGAAACCGGTTCTAAAAACCGGCAGGAGTTACTTCGATATCGCGGATAATGACATAATCCGGATTGTCCAACAGAAATCCGGCAATCCGGGCGATGTCCCCGGGTTTTAGCATCCGGGCCATTTCCTCCTCTGACGGAGGCGTCGTTTTGTGGGACCAGATGGTGGTTGCGACCGGGCCGGGGCTGATGGAGGTGATGCGGATTCCGCTGCCGCGGCATTCTGCGGCCAGGGTTTCCGTCAGGGCCAGCGCCGCATATTTTGAAGCGGAATATGGGCCGCCTCGCGCGGCGGCGGCGTGGGAGGCCGTGGAGAGTATGTTGATAATGTACCCGGACTGCCGCTCCTTCATGGCCTTTAATACGCTCCGGGTCATATAAAACAGGCCGTCCACATTGGTGTCCATGATCCGTTTGTACTCCTCGGTGGAGACATTCTCAAAGGAACAGGGAGCGTGCATGCTGCAGCCCGCGGAATTGATCAGAACGTCGATTCCCCCCAGCAAGCGGCAGGCCTGTTCCACCGCTGCCGCCGCCTGTTCCGGGCTGGCAGCGTCCGCGGGTACGGTATAGACCGGCCTGGAAGCTCCGGCGGAAACAGAGAGCGCCGCCGCCTCCAATTTTTCCGGGCTGCGGGACATCAGGCAGATGTCGTAACCCTTTTCATAAAGCAGTTGTGCGCAGGCAAGGCCGATGCCCTGGCTGCCGCCCGTTATGAGCGCCGATTTACGCCTGCTCATGCAGCAGCTCCTTGGCGTAACGACGCATATAATTGACATATTCCGGCAGGGCCAGCTCCGCCTCCTGAATCTCCGGGTGCCAGTGCTTCTCCCATTCAAAGCAGAGGTAACCCTCATAACCGCAGTCCCTTAAAAGCGACAGCGCTTCCCGGATGGGCACGGTACCCTGGCCGGGAAGGACAATATCAAACCCTTCTTTGGAATACCCGGAGGAGTCCTTGACATGGACGTGCCGCAGATAGGGCAGCAGGTTCCGGCAGGTGGTCTCCATGGGTTCGCCAAACCGGTAGGGGTGGAGAATATCCCAGATCACGCCGGCCTGGTTGCCGACCGCCTCCAACAGCGGAAGCAGGGAGGTGGAGGTGCTGAAATCATCGTGGGTCTCAAACAGCAGCGTTACGCCGTAGGAAGCCGCTGTCTTTACGGCCTGCCGGTAACCGTCTATATCCCGCTCCAGCGCCGCTTCATAGGTGCTTCCGGGGGGAATGGGGCCTCCGAATACCCGCAGATAGGGACAATTCAGTCCCTGGGCAATGACGCAGAATTTCTCCAGCAGCTCCAGCTGCCTGCTGCGCCATCCGGGTTCGTCCTTGGCAAAGGAGATGCTGGTCCCGACCACGACCACCTCAAGCCCCGCGGACTGGAACCTGCGGCGGGTTTCGGGCAGGGCTTCCGGCGAAAAATCGTTCAGGTCCCACAGATCAATGGTGGACTGGACCGTCCGCAGCTCCACACCCTGAAAACCATATTTCAGGGCGAATTGAATAATCTCGTCGACGGTACAGGACGGGCAGGACAGTGAACTGAATGCTAATTTCATAGGCTATACCTCAAAGAGCGACACCCGGTCAATGAACTCCAGGGCGATTCCGTCAGGGTCTTTGATATTGCACACATAACCGTTCTGTGTGGCCAGGAGGCGAGGCTGGGTGGTGACCTCCACACCCTGGGCGGCCAGCTTTTCCGCCAGCGCCTTTGTGTCCTTGACGCGGAAAGCGATGTGTCCCATGAGCGGGCCCTCGTGGGGCGTTTCGTTGTGCAGCAGCTCCAGGATATTTTTACCGGTGTTCATATAGACCATATCAAACTTCCGGTCCTCAAAGTGGTAGTTTTGGAGCATTTCCATCTCCATGTCCTTGGTGTAGAAGTCGATGCCCGCCTGCAGATCATTGGCGTAGATGGAGGCGTGGTCGATCTCGATCACATCGGTGGACGGCTCCCAGGACGGCTCGGAGAAAGATTCAAGCCGTTCAATCAGTTCCACATTGGCCCCGTTGGGGTCCTTCAAAAAGGCGATCTTACCGCCGCCTGAGCCGGCTTTTTTGGGCGGAACGTGGAAATGCCAACCCTTTTCTTCCAATATGCGGGCAGCTTCCTCGATATGATCCACAGTGTAAGCGATGTGGGCGATTCCGTACACGGTGCTTTCCGACGGGGACAGTGGGCTGAGAAATTCGATCATCTGGGTACCGATCTGCACATACGCTGCGATCGTGTGGGAGGCGGGAATATAGAGTCCCCTTACAAACTTAGCCCCCAGGTGTTCGGAATAGAATGCGAGGGTTTTCTGGAGATCCCTGACATTGACTCCGATGTGGTTAAATTCTTTTACCATAGTGTTTTCTCCTGTGCTTTATATTTTTATAAGCGCGCTGCTTATAAATGCAAAGTGATAAATAATATATATTTTCAATACAATTTCAACAAATAAGAAAATGGTTGGTATCGATGAAAAATAAAAATATGCATAAAACATATTGACAAGATCGAAAAAATCTGTATATAATAAACACATCAGATTAATATTAACGTTAATACAATGCTTACACCTGAAT
>ENA-UOJP01001539-UOJP01001539.1-human-gut-metagenome-genome-assembly--contig:-C102-NODE-1539-length-26603-cov-8.640500_pt1 | contig 26603 bp, 22 predicted proteins | sample MGYA00242353_ERZ723900 | MGnify/ENA metagenome assembly ERZ723900
TAAAATCCGTTTCCGGCAGTGGATACATAGCTCACGCTGGCTCCAAGTGGAATTTTGCAGATTTCCCCGGAGGTGGTGAAATCGCCGGGCCGCAGGGTGATAAACTCGTTGCAGTTCACCACATACATCGTCTTATACGTCGCCCCATTGCTGCCCGGATCCTGGGCCGGGACCGTGCTCTGAGTTTCCGGCGCTGTCTGGGAATTTTCTTCCGGCTGCTCCGTGGACGCGGGCTGAGTCTGATCGGAAACCGTGGTTTCCACAGCGGCCGCGGTGGTTTCCGGCTCCGTTTCAGCCTCCGCCGCCGAGGTTTCCTGCTCCGCGGCGGTTGTTTCCTTCCCGTCCGCTTCCTCCTCCGTCTGCTTCTTCCGGTCGCCGTCCGAAGAACCCCAGCCGTCGCTGCCGCCGTCCGCAACCTGGACCGCTGCGCCCTTGTCCTTACCCTTGCTCCACACAAAATAAGCGGTTCCTCCGGCCATGGCTGCCACCAGCAGCAGACAGATGATAATAAAGGGCGCCGCGCTCTTCTTTTTCTTCTCCACAGGGGACGCGCCGCCGGGCTGTGCCGCCGGTTTTGGCGGCCGCTGCCCCGCCGGCTTCTGCGGCTGCTGTGCCGTCGGCTTCTGCGGCTGCTGCTGCCCCACCGGCTTCTGCGGCGGCTGCTGCCCCACCGGCTTCTGCGGCGGCTGCCCCGCCGGCTTCTGCGGCTGCTGCCCTGCCGCCCCCTGCGGCGCCTGCCCCGCCGTCCCTCCGGCCTCGCCAGCCGCCCCGCAGGACGGGCAGAATTTGGCGTTGTCCTTCATCTGGGCGCCGCATTTCTTACAGTATTTCATGATCCTTTTCCTCCGCTCCATCAAAACTTCTTTTCACTCTCCGCAAACAGACCGCGGGCGGGACGCCGTACCACGGCTGCCCGCCCTGTCCGTCCGGCACCGGTCCGTCAATAGTAGGTGCCGTGCTCCACATCGTAAATAAACTCCTCGATCTCCCAGCTGTCCACCAGGTAGTCGCCCAGTTTCTTTCTCACCTTGCTCTCCCAGCTGGCGACCTTGCGGTCCTTTGTCGTGCCCCTGGACAAACCGCGGATCTTCTCCCGGTACTCGTCGGACAGATCCGACTTCAGATCGTCCACGGCCTCGGAGATCGTGTTGTCCGTGCTCTCCTCCTTCAGCTCTCTCTCGCTGAGCACGTACTGCCACGGGTCGGATCCGTCGATTTTGGCTTTCAGCTTGGTGGCCTCGCTCTTGTACATCATGATGCCGTTGGAATCATACCGCACGGTGCGGTCCCCCAGCTCCACGGTCTTGTTGCGGATCAGCACGCCGTTGGCGTCCGCCTGATAAGCGTACTTGGACCCCGAGGTGGAGTCGCTTAAATAGAACAGGCCGGTCTGCAGCACGCCGTTTTCATCCAGATAATAGCGGTCCTTCCCAATGTCCAGCCAGTAGGTGTACATGGCTCCGTTGTCATTGGGATCCAGATAATACCATTTATCTCCCACCTGCTTCCAGCCCATGGCCATGGCTCCGCCCTCCGGCTCGAAATAGTACCATTTAAAGCCGATGTACTGCCAGCCCTGCAGCATGTAACCGTTCTGGTCAAATGCATACTGCTGGTCTCCGATCTGGCGGATTCCGGACTTGGCGTAGCTGCCGTCCTCGTACTCATACCACCAGCCGCCCGCTCCCTGCTGCCACCCGGCCGCGTAAACCGTGGCAGCCCCCGCAGCGGAGATCATCAGTGACAATAATGCAATTCCTACGCTTTTTCTCATTGCTTTACCCTCCTTAAATGTTTATCATCAGCGGTTGTGCTGGTCGTGCTCCTCCAGCAGCCGCAGCAAATCATCATTTCCGTTGTCCGCCGTGGTCGTCTGCGCAGCGGTCGTCGTGGGCGCCGCCGTGGTTTCAACCGGAGCCGCCGTGGCTGCCGGGGTCTGCGCAGCGGTTTCGGGCGGTCTGGCCGGAGTCTGTCTGGCAGCCGTGGTTGCGGACTGCGTCTCCTTAGGCGCACCGGTGCTGACCACAAACGCCACCGCCGATCCTTTTTCCACCTGGCTTCCGGCCTCCTGTTCCTGCCGGATCACGCTGCCCGCCGCCACGTCCCTGCTGGCTTCCCGGACCGCGCTTCCCTGCAGCCCGGCCGCGCTCAGCAGCTCCATGGCCTCCGCCTCGGTTTTATACTGTAAATCCGGAACGCGGATCAGTTCTTTGCCGAGGCTGACCGCCACCCGGATGTTGGAATTCTGGTTCACCATAGTGCCTGCGGGAATCTCCTGGCTGATGATACCGCCCTCAGGCACGCTGTCGTCGTAGCGGGCTTCCCCCTTGACCAGATATAAATAATCCTGCAACAGCAGCTGGGCCGCCTCTTCGTAATCCCTGCCCGTCAGGTCCGCCATCGCCACCGTTTTGGAAGCGTCCCCGCCCCCAATGCCCTTGGAAATGAGAATTTTGATCTCCGTGCCGGTGGTGCACTCCGTCTCCGGCTCCATGGACTGTTCCGCCACCGTTCCCGGGGCCGCCCGGTATTCCTGCTCCTCCTCCACCGGAATCAATCCGGCCTCGTCCAACAGCGCCTTCGCCGCCCCGGCCTCCATTCCGATCACGTTGGGCACGTAAGTTTTCCGGATACCCGCGCTGATGGTCAGATGAACCGTGGTTCCCGCCTCCGCCAGCTCCCCGTGCTTGATCTCCTGGCGCAGCACCTTGTTTTCCGGGACCTGGTCGTCGTAGTCCTTATCCCCGATGAGCACCGCCAGACCGGCCTCCTCCGCCAGCTTCCTGGCATCGTCAAAGCTTAAATTCACCAGATTGGGAACCCGCGACTTGCCCGCCTCGGTGGTGGGAGCCGAAGGGGTCAGGACCCGCTGGGGCAGCGCCACCAGGGCCACCGCAAGGCCCGTGACCGCGGCAATCCCCACTCCGATGAGCACCTTGACCCAAACCGGCCATTTTCCCAGGTCCTCCCTGCGCTTTTTCTCAGCCACCCGCTTGACGTTGGAGGCGGCCAGGTCCTGCTCAAACCGGTTGATGGTCTTGGTTCTGTTCTCAATCTGCACATTTAAGGCATTCATCAGAGCCGCCTCCAGACTGGGAGAAATCTTCACCCCCAGCTTAGACGGCTCCTTCAAGGTATCCTGGGCCGCCCGCTCCATGGCGTCCTCGGGCACCTGCCCGGTCAGCATGTTGTAAAATGTGGCCGCCAGCGCGTAGACGTCGGTCCACGGCCCCTGATCCCCGCGGCTGCGGTACTGCTCCACCGGGGCAAAGCCCGGCTTGATGATCACGGACAGGCTGCGGCTGTGCTTGGTGGTGGCGAAACGGGCCGCGCCAAAATCCAGCAGCTTGGTCCGGCCGTTTTTCAACAGATAAATATTGTCCGGCGAGATGTCCCGGTGCAGGATACCCGCGGCGTGGACGGACTTTAACGCCCCGATCACCGCCATAATTACGGGCATGGACTCCTCCACGGTCATGGCGCCGTCCCGCTCCAGTTTTTCCTTCAGGGAAATACCGTCCAGGTATTCCATGATAATATATGCCGTCCGGTTGGTCTCAAAGCAGTCGTAAATCTGCACGATGCCCGGCTGGGACTGGAACTTGGCCAGACGCCTGGCCTCCTCCACGAACTTCTCCCTGCCGGCCAGAAACTGCTCCTCCTTCTCGCCGGAATAGATGGTCACATCCTCCTGTTTCGGCATCCGGGTGGCGAACTCGCTGGGCAGATATTCCTTGATGGCCACCTTCTGCTGCAGCACCTGGTCGTAACCGATGTAAGTCACGCCGAACCCGCCGAAGCCCAGGACCTGACCCACAATATAGCGCCCGGCAAGGAGCGACCCGGGCAGAATGTGGTACGCCTCCTTTGCCGGAGTCCCGTGCACGTACCCGCAGTGCGGGCAGCTCTCCAGGTTCTCCTCATAAAGTTCCATACAACCCATACAGCGGCGTTCCATGGCCGTCACCTCCTCATTGCTCTTGCTGTGCTATTTCCTGATAGATCCGCGCCCGTGCTTTTTCCGCGCCCTGATCGCTCATAAATTCCAGTTCTCCCAGCTGGCCGTCCACAAACTCCAGCTCCCGGTTGACCTCCAGGTAAATGCGGTAGACCTGTTCGTTCACCGGCAGCGCCGTGTCGTGGCGCAAATGCAGGATATCCTGGGCCGGCTGGCGCAGCAGGAAATACAGCAGCCGTCCCGCGGCAGCCCGCTCCACTGTCCCGGCCTCACTGTCCACGGACCATACATCGGTGTATCCCGCCGGAACCTCCCCGCTCTCCAGGGGGCGCACGGCGTAACGGCCGGCAATGTGGGCCTGCACCTGCGTAAATTCACCGGTATCGGACACCCAAGCCCTGGAACCGGCTTCCAGGAAGTCCTGGCCGCTGTTGTCCGCCTCAAATTCCGCGCCGGACTTCTCGAGCTCCGTATTCACATAGAGCACGGAAGCTTTAAATCCCAGCGGTACCTGATTCGGGTTCAGAACCTCCCTGGACTCCCGGTCCAGCACTCCCGCAACCGGAGCCGCCGCCCCGTCCTGTTCCAGGCGCTCATAGACCTCCTGTTCCAGGCTGGCCATCCGGCCGCCCAGCTCGTCCTCCAGACCGGTGCTCTCAAAGAGGGCCGGAAACTCCTCCGTGCCGGCCGCTTCCTCAAGCCGGTCGCGGTAATTTTCCCGGGAAATGCAGGTGATATCCAGCTGCACGCCCGGATAATGTTCCAGAAATTCCGCCGACATATCCAAAAACAGCTGTTCTGTCTGGCTGGAATCCATACCGTCCTTCACCGGCATCCAGACCGACAGCTCCACCTGGTCCAGATCCCGGATAAGCTTCTGCTGCCGGGAATACAGAAGTCCCGCCGCAGCGCCGGCCGCAAGGATCACCAGGGAAGCGGCGATTCCCACCGCCCGTCTGCGCTTTCTGCGCCGGATCTCTTTGGCAAGGTCCGCGTAGCTCTTTTTGTTCTGCAGGGCGTCCGCCATCTGCTGGACATTCTGGAATCGCAGGGTTGGCTCCAGCGCCATGGCTCTGAGCACCGCGTTGTCCAGATAGTCGGGAATTCCCTCCACAAATTGGGACATGGGCTTTAGCGTGTCCCCCTCGTTGTGGTTTATGGAATCCTGGCGGTTGACCGACTCGTCCGGCGTCTGACCGGTGATCGCCCGGTACAGGGTGGCGCCCAGGGCGTAAATATCGGTGTAAGGGCCCTGCTGGCTTTTGCTGCGGTACTGCTCCGGCGGCGCAAAGCCCATCTTGAGCACAATAGTCCTGGTTTTCTCGTCGTCCAGCCCCGTAAACCGGGCCGCACCGAAGTCCAGAAGCTTGATCTTGCCGTCGTCGCACATGAACACGTTGTCCGGGCTTAAGTCCCGGTGAAGGATTTTCGCCCCGTGCACATCCTTCAGCGCGTCGATGATGCGCAGGCCGATCTCCACCGCCTGCTGCCAGGGTAATCTACCACCCGCTCTTGAAATGTATTCCTTCAGGGAAACGCCTTCCAAAAACTCCATCACCATGTAGGCGGTGCCGTTCTCCTCAAAAAAGTCGAACACATTGACAATATTGGGGTTGCTGCTGAACCTGGCCGTGTTCCTGGCTTCGTCCAGGAAACGGGTCAGGCCGTTCTTGTACTCGTCATGTTTCTTGCCGGTATAGAGAATGACCTCCTTCTGCCCGGGGATGCGGGTCACCATGCCGGCGGGATAATACTCCTTGATCGCCACCATGTGCTCCAGCTTCCGGTCCCAGGCCCGGTACAGCACGCCAAATCCGCCGAAGCCCACCACCGAGCCGATGATGTACCGGTCCGCCAGCTCCATCTCCGGATACAGGTGATAGATCTCTCTGGGCCGCGTGCCCCGGACATAGCCGCATCTGGGGCATTTGGCCTGTCCCTCCTCATACTCCTTCATGCAGTTCATACAACGGACTTTCATAGCTGCTCCCCTTTATTTCCAGAATTCAAACCATTTTTTCGGCTGTCTCGTTCCTCCCGTAAACAGCCCGACGGCGGAATAATTGTCCATATTCTTTCCGATGCCGTTTTTCTGCACTTCCTGCTCCATGCGTTCCAGCCACTGCCTTGGGGTTGCGGAACGGGCGAGAAACGCGGCCATCTCCGCCTCCTCGATGTACTCCCAAAAGCCGTCTGAGCAGAGCAGAAACGCCTGATTCTCGTCGAATGGGATCGGCGGAGCGATCTCGTAGGTTTTCTTGCGCCAAGGAATTCCCATCACCCGCAGCAGGCGGTTGCGGTCCTCGTGATGCCGGATGTCCTTCTCCCGGATCTCACCGGAGGCCACCAGCATCTGCGGCACGCTGTGGTCCAGGGTTCTGGAAACCAGTCGGTTATTTTTAAAATAGTACAGCCTGGAGTCCCCGATGTGCCCCCACTGGACCGTGGATTCGTCGGTTGCCAGCACCACCATGGTGGTTTTCATCTTATCCTGTGCCCCCCGCTCCTCCTGGGCGGCCATCAGGCTGGCCTGGGCGGTCTCAAAGGCGGTCCGCAGATACTCCTCCACGGTCCCCCCGCTTCGCTCCCTGAACATGCGCGCCGCCTCGTCGCAGACCAGACGGGAAGCCACCTCGCCCATACCGTGGCCGCCCAGCCCGTCCGCCAGGATGCAGCAGGCGCCCTCCGGCGTTCTGGCCACCGCGGTGGAATCCTCATTCACTTCCCGCCCGCCCTTGTTGGTCAGGCAGTAGCAGCTCATCTCTATCTCACTCATCCTTTGTCTCCCCCGGACTACAACTGCAGCATCCGCTCAAATATATTCTGCCGCTCCAGCATCACCTGGATGATCTCCCGCACCAGCGCATGCTTGACCGGAGGAATGGTGCCCACCACGGGGAGCTCCACATACTCCAGGCGGCTGCTGGATTTGCTGCTGCTGAAGCAGTTGTAGAGCAGAACCATCCTGGCGGTCAGGTTCATCTGATTCTGTTCCTGAAGCTCCAGCACCGCGTCGAAGGCGCGGTAAAATTTGGTGTTGGCCGGCTCGCTTCCGTCCGTCACCACCACGATCTTGTCCGCCGCATCCATCATCGCCAGATGGCGCTCGTCCAGGCCGAAGCCGCAGTCCACAAAGATACGCTCATAGGAGCCGGACTGCTTTAACGCGTTCAGAAGCCGCAGCCAGTCCTCCGCCGTCAGCCGCGCCATGGTCAGCGCGTTGGCGCTGGGCAGAAAATAGGACACGCCGGTTCCGGCATCCGTTTGCGCGTGGCTGGCCGCAAAACCGGCAAAGTTCCCGGTTCCCTTCTGCATCTCAGCCAGCACGCCGTCAATCCGCTCCGATCCCTGGGCCGTGAAAAAGTCCTCAGAACTTCCGGAATCTTCCAGGTTCAGGTAGAATGTGCGCGTTTCCTGGGAAGCGCTGTACATGGAAGCCGCCGCTGCGAAGGTGGAAGCCCCTGTGCCGCCGGAAAAGCTCTGAACCAGAATCACCTCGCAGGGCCCCGCGGGCTCCGGCTGAAATTCCGGTTCCGGCTCCGTCTCCGGCACCGGAGCGAGTCCGCCGTTGGCGTAGATGTCCATGATCTGGGCATAGATAGCGTCGGGGCGCTGGTATTTCCCCACCGTCTTATAGCCCTTCAGCACCGGCTCATCGTTGCTGTCGCAGAGATAACCGCAGTTTTCCTGCCCCAGCTCCCCTGCGCCCACTCCGAAATTTTCATCCACCAAAAACACATCCCCGCCATTGTTCCGCACGTATTTGAGATAAAACTCCGGCTTTGAGAAGCAGTGGGCCTCAATATACTCTTTGAAGCCGTTTTCCATAATATTGACCAGATGAACCAGGAACTGTTCGTCCTGCTCTCCGATTACCACGTGAATTTTGTTCATACCCTTCCTCCTGTTATTGTTGATCCCATGCAAGCTTCATCCGGCCGATCCGCCGGACTGAAAGGTCCAGCCGCTCCTGGGTGATCGTGCCGTCCTTCACGGCCGCGAGCACCGCCTCATAGGCCGCGTTAAAATCGGCAGGCATCAGAAGCAGGTCCACCCCTGCCTCCACGGCCGCCACAGCCGCTTCGCCCGAGGAATACAGATTCTGGATCGCACCCATATTCAGCGCATCCGTCACCACCACGCCGTCAAATCCCAGTTTTTCCCGCAAAACCCCGGTGATCAGGGCGTAGGACAGGGAGGCCGGAGTCTCGTCCCCGGTCACGCCGGGGGCCGCGATGTGGGCGGCCATGATGCAGCTCTCCCCGTTTTTCACCGCATTGGCAAAGGGAACCAGCTCGGCTTCCAACAACTGATCCAGTGTCTTATCCGTGTAGGAAAAGCCGTCGTGGGTATCGCCCAGCGTTGCGCCGTGATCGGGAAAATGCTTGTATACCGGCTGGATTCCCTGATCCTTCAAGCCCTTCGCCACCTGGCTGGCCATGGACCAGACCAGCCCCGGGTCCGACCCGAAGGAGCGGTTCCCGATCACCTGGTTGTCGGGGTTGGTCAGCACGTCCGCGTCCGGAGCGAAATCCAGGTTAAAGCCGTACCCGGAAAGGTAGGAGCCGATGGCGCTGCCCACCTCATAAGCCTTCCCGGGATCATTCTGCGCACCGATCTCCCACATGTTGGGAAACACCGGCACATCGAACCCGGGACGTCCGCCGATGCGGGTAACCTTACCTCCCTCCTCGTCCACGGACAGGATTAACGGCAGACTGCATACCTCACGGCCGATGTAGGCGGTATTCTCCGTGAGAGCCCTCACCTGCTCCGGATTCTGCAGATTGTTGCGGAAATAGATCAGGCCCCCCACCGGACGGCTCTCCAGAGCTTTCCGCGTGCTATCCCCGGCCTGCGTCACCGAATCCACACCCGTGAGCGCTTCCGGCGTCACGATAAACAGCTGGGCCACCTTCTCCTCCGTTGTCATACCGTCCAGAATCCGGTCCAGCCGTTCCTCCAGCAGATTGTCCCCGGCAGGGGAGGCAGATTCCGAAACGGACGGACCGGATCCCGCCGCTTTCTGTGCAGCATCCGCAGATGGTTCTCCCGCTGGGACAGGCGGCTTTGGCGGCGTCTCCGTCACCTGAGGCCGTTCTTCCCGGGCTGAGGCCGCTGCGGGCGGCGATTCCTGCCCCGAAACCCCGGCTTTGTTCCCATTTTTTTCCATATTTAAGGAAAGCCTGCCGGCCAGCGCATAGATGCCGGTCCCTGCCAAAACAGCTACTGCCACCAGCGCTATGCCCATCAGCCAGACAGGCTTTCTTCTGTGATATTTTCTCTGCCTTTTTCTTGAACGCCCTCTATTTTCCACCTGAGTTACCCTTACTTCACATTATTTTCGCCGGGGCGGCGAAGATCCGTCTCCGCCGCCTGCAGCTTATTTTGATACCGGCTTTGCATTCCGCTGCAAAATACCGCATTTCCTGTCACTGATCGTACTCGCAGATGTAACCCACCGACCCCTTGTAGCTGTCCACCACGGCGATTATGTCGTTTGGCACATCGTTCCACACCCAGCGGTTTTCCTTGTTGTAATAGAACAGATTCAGGTAAAACTCATCCTGGCTGATGCTGTCGTCGCGGAAGCTTGGCTCTCCGGCCATCCACACGCCGGGATAGGCGTCGCTGTTTAAGACTTCCTGGCCCAGAGTACCGTCCACATTGGCCCAGTGGTATTCGTAGGAACCCGCCACCCGGGCGCCGCCGATCCATAGCTTCAGCTTCCGGCTGGCCTCCGTATTCAGCAGATTGGAGCGGATGTAATCGTACTCCTCCATGCTGTCGATGTGAACCAGATAGCCGCCGTTTGCCTTGGCCTCCTCAAAGGCTTCCGTCCAGGTACAGTCCTTCAGAATGATTTCATAGCGGTGGGGCGTATCATCGCGCTGGGGAGCCACAGCGGCCTCGGTGGCCGGCTCCGTCTCATTGTCCGTGCCCTGCGCCCCGGTGGTCTCCTGATCCGCCTGGGATTCCCCTGAACCGGACTCCGGAATGGATTCCGCCATAGTCTCCCTGACCGTCTTGTCAGCCGTGTTCCGGTCTTTTTCGTCCTCTCCGTCCTCATCCCCGTCCTGTTTTGAGCGCTCGTCCTCCCCGGACCGACCGCCGTCCCAGCTGTCCTCATCCCGCGCCGGGGCCTCCTTATGGTCCTTCTGCCATACCAGCTTATAGTAGGCGAAGCCGCCCACAGCCCCGCCGGCCAGGGCCACGATCAGAAAGAGAATCGCAGCGGTGAGGCACCCCTTTTTCCTGGGCTTTTCCTCCTGACCGGGACGCTGCCCCGAACCGTGGGCCGGGCTGGCCGGGGAAGGCCGCCCGGCCGGACCGGAACCGCCCTGGGCCGTCATCTTGCCGCATTTTGGACAGAATTTGCTGTTTTCCTTTAAATCTGCGCCGCAATATCTGCACTTCATACGCATTTCCCCCAACCGCGGGCTGCGGCCACCGGCCGGACACCGCGGATTCTGCTGTTTCTCTTACTGTAACTTTGTCCCGCACTTTTTGCAGAACTTCACCGGCGTATCGTAAGGCTGGCCGCAGTTGGGGCAGAAAATCCGCTCCGGCTTCACGCCGTCCCCAGTGCCCAGAATTTCTTTTTCTTTTCTCGCCAGCTCCTCGGCCGCCTTCGTCTGCTCCTGAATGATCTGCTTTTTCTGGCTGATGCTCAGCAGCTGTTCGCCGATCAGCTGAAGGGGCACATCCCCGGTGGCGTTCCACTGCTCATAGACAATGGTGCCGATCTCCTTCTGCAGCGCCTCGATCTCCGCATTCAGCGTCGCAATATATGTCTGAATTTTCTTGGCTTCCAGAAAGGAAGAAGTTTTAACATTGATTGCGGTAAGACCCTTTGAAAATGATCCCTTGATATCCGCCATGATTTTACCCTCCACATCTGTCGTATTCTTTCGTAATTCCGGTCAGTTTAAAACCGCCTCCCGGGCCTTGATTAACTCCAGGTTCTTCCGCTCCACATCGTTGAGCAGCGCGTCGTCGCTAAACCGTTCTGGTTCAATCGTACCCGCGTACCAGGACTTGCTGTTGAAATAGGCCTGCAGCGCCTCGTCCTTGAACTTTCTGCCATGTCTGGCGTAAATCTCGTTGCGCGCCAGGCGCAGTTCCTCGGAGGTGAGACCGGCGATATCCGTGCCGGTCAGATACCGGGTACTGCTGTCCGGAAGGATGTACTCGTCCGCAGTGGCGGATGCGCTGTTGATGTCCCAGGCTGCGGTGGTCTGCGCCTGATTGATATCCCAGGCCGCGGTGGTTTGCGCCGCATTGATATCCCAGGCCGCTGTAGTTTGGCTCTCATTCGCATTCCAGGCCGTCGTGGCGGCCGCCCCCTCGCCGTAGGCGGTCGATTCCGGCGCTGCGGACGTGGTCTGGGCCGGAAGCGTTTCCTCCGCCGAAGTCTCCTCAGCCGTGGTTTCTTCCTCAGCCGTCTCCTCCTCAGTGGTTTTCTTCTCCCGGGGCTTCTCATCCTCTTCCCAGTCCTTATCCTCCCGGTCCTCATTCCGGCTCATGGTGGTCTGGCCTGCAAGCTTCTGATACAGCCGGTAGCCGACGTAACCGCCGCAGGCGCAGAGCGCCAGCACCAGAACGGTCACCAGGACCGCGATCAGGCCGTTTTTCGATTTTTTCTGCTTCGGCGGCTGCTTTGTGGGAACCGGCTTCGGCGGCTGCTTCCGGCCGGCCGGGCCGCCGGGGGTTCCGGCGGCGTTGATCCTGGTTCCGCACTTGGGGCAGAATTTCGCCCCATCTGATACGTTTGCTCCACACGATGGACAATTCATAAACTCTCGTCCCTCCCGTTCTGGTCCGTTTTTCCGCTATTAATAGGTGCGGAAGAAGTTGCGGACATCCGTGTCAACCATATAGGTTTCCTTGCCGTTATAGTATCTCAGATCGCCCTTCATCCGGTCGTAGTTGTACTCGGTCAGCATAGCCACGGAGTTCTCCCCGAAAGCATAGTAGTCGTTTACATCATCGCTCAGTTTCTCAGCCTTTTTGCCCTTGATCATGGTCAGGGTGCCGCGGTCCTTATCCCGGTTGGGATCGGAAATACAGATCACCGCGCTGCTGCCCGGCACAGACTGCACGCTGTAAACGGAGACATCGGACAGAATGGAATCACCGTTGCAGTACAGATCTGCCACGTTCTTGTCGTTGGTATCCTTCAGATAGTACACATTCCCCTTGGAAACCAGTTCCAGATAGTCCACATCGCTGTCGCGCTCCTCCATCTTGCCCAGATCGGAGGCGTTGAGGCTCATAGAGTACAGATCACCGCTGTCGTCGTAGTCGGCATCCTCGTCTCTCAGCAGCATATACACCAGATTGTTCTTGGCGTCCTTCATGGTACTGCCCACGCGCTTGCCGTCCAGATCGATCTCCGCTTCCTTGCCTGCGGCGTACACGCAGTAGGTGACGGACTTGTCTCGGGATTCGCTCAACAGATAAGAGACATCGCTGGCATAGTCGATCTCCGAAAGTTTTACCTTTTTCATCTCCTCAGAGTTTGTCTTTGTATACATCAGGTAGGAACCAAAATCCTTATTGGCTTCCCGGTCTGCCTGCGTAATGTAAAAATAGGAGATAGAGTTCATAAACTCGCTGGTCACCAGGTTTTTCTCACCGTTAGCGTAATAGTACAGCTCTGTGTAAGGGGAAGCGATCTCCTCTTCCTTCAGCTGTTCGCGCAGGCGGTCGCGCTCCTGCTTTTCCTGGTACTTGCTCATATCCTCGTAATATTTGTCGTCCACAACGGTTCTCTCATAGGTGAAATATCCGCTGCCCACGGTCTCCGTGCGCTCATAGTCGGAACGCACCGGCTCTTTGAGCTGCGCGTCGGCTGCCGCCATATCGTCGTCCACAAAGTCCATAACCTTCACCTTGCTGTCCACGGACGCGGTGTAGAAGAAGGTTCCCTTCTCGATATCCAGCGCCATGACGTCGTCCACATCGCCTACCAGCTTTTCCTTATCCCCCTGGTTCTTCACCAGATAGATGGAATCCTCTTTGCGCAGCATGATCTTGCTCAAATCATCGGACATTCCGATTACGCTGGAATCGCTGTCAATCTTGACCTTATCCTTTTTCTGTGCCAGATCCTGATAATAAATATCATCGGTGCCGTCGCTGTTGCTCACTTCCCACATCACGTTCTTGCCGGCCTTATCTAAATAGAAATAGTCGATGTCGGAAGCCAGCTTGGTCTTATCCTTGAGGTCGCTGACGTAGAGGTTGTCGTTCTTCATATAAACGATCTTGTTGTCCTCCGTCACCCGGTAATAGCCCTGGATGCCGCTGTCGATTTTCACCGACTCCTTTTTGCCCTTCTTATAGGACAAGGTATAGGTGGGCGTGCCGCTGTAGTCCACATCCTCGATGATGAAGTGGTACTTTCCGTCGTCGCTGATCAGTTTGAAGCCAGTGTCAAAATCATCGATTGCGTTGTACAGGGAATCGGAATCCGTAAACTTGTCGGTGTACTCCACCGGCTTTTTCTTGGAGTTTTTCAGGCTCACGCCGTAGATTCCTTTGTCCTTTATGTACATCAGCTCGGTGGGGATGTCGGATTTTCCTTTGCCGCCCACCATGTCCATGACCTTGGGCAGTGCGAAAATGCCGGCCGCGGCCACCACCGCAACCGCCGCAACCCCGCCGATGATCAGCGGGAGCTTGGATTTCTTCTTTCCGGCAGGAGCCTCCTCCTCTGCATAACTTTGGGGCGCCTCCTGGGAACCGTCCATGCGGTAGCCGCAGAACTCGCAGAATACGGAACTGCTCTCAATCTTGTTGCCGCAGTTGGGGCAGAAACAGAGCTCAGGCTCCTCACTGCCGCCCGCCGGCGCGCTCTCCTGAACCGGTTCCTGCACCGGCTCCTCCTGCCTGACCGGCTCTTCCCGGCTCACCGGCTGTTCGTAAACCGGCTGCTGCGCCTGATCCGCCTGACCCTGGCGGACCGGATCTTCATAAATTTTGTGTCCGGCTGCCGGCTGCTCGTTGACAGCTTCCTCCGCGGCATCCAGATCCTCCTGCAGAACAACCGTTTTATCCGAATCGTTGTCGACCCTCGCCCCGCATTCCGGGCAGAACAGCGTTCCTTCCTCCAGTTCAGCCATACAATTCTTACACTTCATCTCCTACTCCTCCAGTTTCACATTCATTGATTTATTTAACATAAGCGGGGCGATTCCTCGCCTCCCTCTGTAAAACCCAGGATATCCCGTACATTTCTTCCTTTTATCCTATGAATCCGGGCCTCCCGCAAGCACATTTTTTAGGTGCTATACTGATAAGACGCCCTTCGTCGGCCTTTGGTTTTATTTTTTTAATAATTTTTTTAAAAATTTTATCTATGCTAGCTATTATAATGAATTTTCCGTGTAGATTCAAGCTCATTATGCAACCTTTGGGTTTTTTTGTAAAAACACTCACCTCAGGACTGCACCATTGCATTCAATAAGGGAAAAGCATGCTCAATTTGCATATTTACGGACAATCTGCACTAAAAGCTCCGCGATCTTCTCCATGGACTGAACGCAGGTAAATTCATATTTACCGTGGAAATTGTGTCCGCCGGTGCACAGATTCGGGCAGGGCAGCCCCATAAAGGACAGTCTGGCTCCATCGGTGCCACCCCGGATGGGGGTGATGATGGGGGTGATGCCCAGCTCCTCCATGGCCTCCCTGGCGTTGTCGATCAGGTACATGTGGGACTCGATCACCTCGCGCATATTGAAATAGGAGTCCTTTACCGTGTACTCCACCGTGCCCTCACCGTATTTCCGGTTCATGAAGTCGGCGCAGAGCGCAAAAGTTTTCTTCTTCTCCTCAAATTTGGCGCGGTCGTGATCCCGGATGATGTAATCCAGGGCCGCTTCCTCCACGGTGCCGGACATCTGATCCAGATGGATAAAGCCCTCGTAGCCTTCCGTGTACATGGGGTTGTCAAATACGGGCAGGAGCGACTGGAACTCCATACCCAAAAGCAGGGCATTTTTCATCTTTCCCTTGGCGGTGCCGGGGTGAATGCTGGCTCCGTGGATGGAAACCTTGCCGGAAGCGGCGTTAAAATTCTCATACTCCAGCTCTCCCAGGCTGCCGCCGTCCACTGTGTAGGCGATATCCGCGCCGAAGGCCTTCAGATCGAAGCATTTGGTGCCGCAGCCCACCTCCTCGTCGGGGGTGAAGCCGATGCAGATCTTTCCGTGAGCCACCTCCGGATGGGCGATCAGCCAGGCCGCCGCGGTCATGATCTCCGCCACTCCGGCCTTGTCGTCGGCCCCCAACAGGGTGGTGCCGTCCGTTGTGATCAGGTCCTGCCCTTTGTAGCGGGCCAGGTCCGGGAACTCCGCGACGCGCAGCCAGATATCCAGCTCCCGGTTCAGGCAGATGTCCGTTCCGTCGTAGTCCTTCACCAGCTGGGGATGGATGTCCGCCCCGGAAATGGCGGGCGAGGTGTCCATATGGGCGATCAGCCCCAGGGCCGGGGCATTCTCACAGCCCGCGGTGGCGGGAATGACGGCGAACACGTAGCCGTGCTCGCTGAGGCTTACGTCCTGGGCCCCGATGGACCTAAGCTCGTCCGCCAGCTGTCCGGCCAACGTCATCTGGCCCGGCGTGCTGGGAACCTGATCCGCGTCCTCCGCGGACATAGTATCAACGGAAATATAGCGCATAAAACGGTCAATTACTTCAGACATACAAAATCCCTCCTGTTTTTAGACTCAATGGGTCCAGTAGATCCTGTCGCCAGCCCCAGGGCTGATGACAAGTAATACGTTTCCTTAGTATACCATAATCAGGAAATAAATCCAAGGCCGTATCCGTGCTTTTCCCATTTTCCAGCAAACAAATGAGGCACCATTTCAAAAACGGCGCGGCCGCCCCGAAGAGCGCCGCGCCGCATACCTGTTCTTATACCGGCCGTGGCCGTTTCACTAAAATACCGCCTCAAATGCCCGGATGCAGGCCTGTCCGGCGGACCGGTCCAGAACCGCGAACAACACCTGGTCAAAGCAGCCCCCAAAACCACCGCTCAGAAACTCCTTCCACCATCCGGCGATCCTGACCGGATCGTTGCGGAACACACCGCAGCCGTAAGCACCCAGAATCAGGTTCCGGTCGCCCTGGTTGGCGAACAGCGCCAGGGCCAGTTTCATCCGATGCCGCATCACCTGCTCCGCCTCCCGGACGTCCTCGCCCTTCAGCACAACCTGCCCCATATTGACCGCAGGCAGCGTCAGCACCGAGGCGGTCACAGGCTCAGCCAGCAGCTCAAAGCGGCCGTCCCGGAAGAACACCACGTCCGGCGAGTAGATGGCGTGGTCCGTGTACATCATGGTCTGGCAGCCACGGTTCACCTGGTAATAGCGCTCGTTGGCCACCAGGGTCTCATACAGGCCGCTGGAAGCCGCCAGGCTCTCCTCCTGGGCCATGGCCCCGTTTAAGAACCCGCCGCCCGGATTCTTGGCGCTGGCAAAATTCAGCACGCCGATGTGCCGGTCGCCCCGCCGGGCAAATTCCAGCACCGCATCCACGGTGGAACAGTTCTTGTATCCCCAGGTGGGAATCTGCTGCACCTGCCGTCCCTCAAAGGAGCGCAGAATCCGCTCCCCCTCCTCGGGTGTAAACAGCCGGCTGCCCTCCACGGAGCGCTTGTGGACGGCCGCAAGCTCCACCGTCCGGCCTCCCTGTTCATAGCTCCCTCTCTTTAAAATCTCCAGCGTTTGCCGCGCAACCGCTTTTCGGTCCATTTCTATTCCTCCCATCTTCTCCGGTAGAGCCTGGACGGCCTGTGCCCCTCGTTTTTGGTGTAGGAATCCGTCTCCTGCACCATGGAAGCCACCTTGCGGCGGAAGGCCGCCTTTAACAGGCTCTTATCCCAAATCACCTCGTAGACCTGCTGCAGCTGCGTGAGGGTAAATTCCTCCGGCATGAGATGCAGTGCAAGGTCCGTATATTCCAGTTTGCCGCGCAGCCGTTCCAGCGCGGCCACGATAATTTTGGCGTGATCAAAGGCCAGACCGTCGTTCTCACAGATCCGGCACTCCGCCGCCTCCTCGTATTCCGACTTGCGGATCCGCTTCTCAAGCCTGCACTTTAGCCGGATCTCCCCCCGAACCAGCTCCAGTTCCAGATGCTGGGTTCGGATCAGTTTCACCTGGCTAAAACCCGCGTCCCTGCAGTATTCCACGTGCTCGTCCAGAAGCCGCAGGGAAACCTTGAACCACTGGGCGTTGTCCGCGTCGTCCCCCGCCTTCAGGCGGATCTTGGTGCCGTCGATCAGCGCCATGTGGGCGCAGCTCATAACCCAGGTGCGCGGATCGCGTCCTGGATCGCTGAAGGTGTAAAGCTGTTCCAGATACACCTGATCCAGGCCGGTCTCCTCCCGCAGCTCCCGCTTGGCAGCGGCCTTTGTGGTCTCACCCGGCCGCACAAAACCTCCGGGCAGCGCCCAGTCCCCCAGATAGGGGTGGCCGCCCCGCTGGATGAGGAGCAGGCACAGGGAGCACTCCGGCAGCTTCCGGTAGTTCTCCTCTTCCTCCTCCAGCACCGTAAAAATCACCATATCCGCGGCCACGGAGGGGCGCTCGTAATCCCCCACGTTGTACCGGGCGAGAAATTCCGCCTCCGTCAGCCCGCTTTTATCCCGCAGCTCAGGGTTCCTCATCTCCCGCTCCCTCCGCTCTCCTTCTCCAACAGAATGTCGCGCACCTCGGTGAGGGCAAAGCCCAACAGGTTGGTGCCCCGCCACTTGGCCGGGTCTGCGGCGTCGGGATTGCTCTTTCCCATACCGATGCCCCAGATGCGGTCCCGGGGGCTGGCCTCCACCAGAATCCTGGTCCCGGTGGACTTAAGGTAATCCCACAGCTCCGGGTTCTGGGAAAATTTCGCCAGATTGCCCGCCTTCACGATATCGTAGCAGGCTGCATCCCACCGGTCCGGGTCGAAGTTTCGAACCGCCCGGCCATAGGCCTTCATCTCCTTGGGGTGGCCCGCCTCCAGAATCCTGGCAAGCATCTCCCGGTCCCCGAACATCCGGGCCTTCTCCGCCATCATATACTGCTCGGCACAGGAGTATTCCACCCCGTCCACCGCAAAACGGCAGCTCCACCACTGGCTCAGGCAGGACGGCCCGATCTGTCCGTCCGCAGCCGGGGTATGCCCCCAGAAAAATATATATTTATACCGTTTCCCACGCTTTGTCTCCGCGATCAGATCGCTGCGGTTGTATCTCATCATCCTGCCTCCCCGATTGTTAATATCATTTAGTTATTATCATATTGTTAATAACATAGTACCGCAGAATTCCACCTTTGTCAACCTTTCTTTGGAAACTGCTACCACAGCTGTGCCCTAGGGTGTGTTTGAAAATTCATTTCCACCATCTGCACGCCCCACTTCGCGGCATATTTGGTCCCAATTCGGTCAACGTAGCCCGCTACGCCTCCCTCATCGGGACCAAATCTCCCACAAAGTGTGACGCACATCTGGCGGAAAGCAATTTTCAAACACACCCTGGCCCCACTTTCGTCCTGCGGCGGTCCGCGGCCCATGCATTCAACAAAAAACGGCCCTACGCCGCGATCCCGGTTCTGCCATAACCTGCAAAACCGCGTATCCCGGCGTGCGCCGTCCTTTTTTGACAACTGTAATAGACGCCTGGCATGGCCGTCAGGCGGTTGCTCAGCGGTTGGCCAGCTCCTCGGTGATTTCCTCCCAGGTGACGCCCTTCTCGGCCATCAGCACCATCATGTGGTACAGGAAATCGGAAATCTCATACTTCACTTCCTCCGGGTTGGGATTCTTGGCCGCGATCACGATCTCCGTGGCCTCCTCGCCCAGCTTCTTTAATATCTTGTCAATCCCCTTGTCGAACAGGTAGTTGGTGTAGGAACCCTCCTTGGGGTGCTCCTTGCGGTCGAGAATCACACCGTACACGTCCTCAAACACCTTCAGGGGATTGGTCTCCTTATACTCCTTCTCGGCCAGGGTCTGGAAGAAGCAGGTCCGGCTGCCGGTGTGGCAGGCCGCTCCAATCTGATGGACCAGGGCCAGCACCGTGTCGTTGTCGCAGTCCAGGCGAAGGGACTTCACATACTGGAAATGGCCGCTGGTCTCGCCTTTAAGCCACAGGCATTTCCGGCTCCTGCTGTAATAGGTCATCTTTCCGGTGCGCAGCGTGCACGCAAATGCCTCCTCGTTCATGTAGGCCAGCATCAGCACCTGGGATGTCTTGTAGTCCTGCACGATCACCGGCACCAGACCGTCGCCGTTCAGCTTGAAATCCTCCCAGGCCACGGCGCTCTCAAAGGTGTCCATTGGGAGACCTCTGCCCTTCAGCTGCTGTTTCAGCTCCATAAAGAGATCCATATCCGGCTCCGCCGGCGACAGAACCGCGCCGGAAACAGTCGGGATGGACAGATTTGGGGCCAGACTGTCTTCCCGGGCGGTCCCGGACAGCAGCAGGCAGGGCAGGCACGCGCGTTCCAGACGTGCCTTCAGGGCACCTGAAATATCCCCGCCCCCATATTCCAGCGCCAGGGCGCTGGCTCCCAGCTGGGCATACTCCTCCGCCTTGTCCAGATAACCGGCGTCGGGCAGGAACGCGTATATCTTCTCATGGCCGAAACGGTCGGCCGCTTCCTTCATCAGGTCCACGTTCTCCTGCACGCCCACATCCAAACACACGGCGCTGGCCCCGGCGTAAAGATACTTCTTCACATCCTCGAGACGGTGGACCCGTCCGCCCGCCAGGATGGGCGCATCCACCGCCCGTGCCGTCTCTTTGATCAGGCCGATCACCGCCTCGTGGTCCTCATCCGTCTCTGAGCAGTCCCGGATCCACACCTCGTCCGCCCCATTGTCGCAGGCCGCCGTGGCAAGCGCTGTGAGCGTTCCACCGTAGAGACCGCTCCCGTCCGCGGCCCCTGCACGGCCCTCCTTCACCTGAAATCCAACAATCAGCTTTTTATATTCCGTCATAATCCATTCCCCGTCCTATCTGTCTGAAATGCCCGGACCGCTTCCCGCAGGTCCACCCGATTCTCGTACAGCGCCTTGCCGATAATCGCGCCCTGAATTCCGGCGTCGTAAAGCCGTCGCAGATCCTCCATGGAGGAAACGCCGCCGGAGGCGATAATATCCAGACCCGTATCCATTGTCAGCTCTCTGGTTGCCTCCACGTTCGGCCCGTTCAACATCCCGTCCCGGGCGATATCTGTGTATACAATATGCAGAACACCCAGCTCCTTCATTTTCAGGCACAGCTCCCGGGCCGTCACAGAGCTCAACTCCTCCCAGCCCTGGATCGCCACCAGGCCGTCCCGGGCGTCCACCCCGGCCACGATGCGCTCCGGCCCGAAGGCCGCAACCAGCTCGCCCATAAACTCCGGCCGTTCCACGGCCTTGGTTCCGATGATCACCCGGGCCACGCCCAGGTCCAGCATGTTTCGGACCGCCTCCGCTGTGCGGATGCCGCCGCCGATCTCCACGGGAATGTCTACCGCCTCCACGATGGAGCGGATCACCGCCTCGTTTACGGAACGCCCGGCCAGGGCTCCGTCTAGGTCCACCAGGTGCAGAAAGGTGGCTCCCTGATCCCGCCACATCCGCGCCATGTCCGCCGGAGTGTCGGAATACACCTTCACATTGTCAAAAAGTCCCTGGGTCAGGCGGACGCACTGCCCACCCTTGATGTCGATTGCCGGATATAACTGCATAGGTTCCTCCTTAGAAAATGAAATCACAGGGTATTACCTGTTACCGCCTTTTGCCCCTGCTGCCGGATCCGGCGGCCTCTCCCCTGGCCGCGCCATATCGCAGGCCCAGAACCACCATCATAAGCAGGCCCAAAACAGCCCTGCTGCAGAACAGCCGCCACAGATTGTGGGTTTTCAAAAGCGTCACCAGATGGGCGGCCGCGTACCCGAAGGTATAGCCGAACTCCCGGTATCCCGTCGCCAGTAAAATCACGTGGTAAGCCACCACCGAGACCAGAAGCAGGACCAGGGACACTCCCAGCACCGGCCGCACCTCCTGTTCCGGGTTCCACTGGCTTAAATCCTTATGCCGCGTGAACAATCCCCTGATTCCAAAGCCGTAACCGATGGAGATCAGGTAAAACATAGCCATTGCGCCCAAAAGCGGTCCCCATACGGCAAACCCGCTGAACAGCATCCAGATGGCGATGCCCGGCACGGCCAGTACCAGGCCGCCTGCCAGCGCTTCCCCTGTGCTGGGCTTTGGAAGTTTTTTAAGATTCTGCCGGCGCTCCTTCCGCTTTTTGGAATCGCTTAAAGACTCCGCCTTGTCCCCGGACTTACCTGCCCCGGCTTTTCCCGAAGCAGCCTTCTTGTTCCGGGTGCGATCAGCCGCCGCCTGGGCGATTCTGGACTCAATCTCCGCCTCCAGCTCCTTCACCCAGGCTTTCTGCTCCGCGTGGGCCGCAATCACATGGGCCTTCTGGCCGGTGGTGGCCACCGCCAGCAGATCGCCCGCGTAGTAGGTGCGCTCAATGTCCTCCCAGGGCACCACGTCGAACTGGTAATCCCCGGTGATCAGAAAATGCTCCGTCAGATAGACCGCGGTCCCCGGCGCAAAGGGCTCTGCCCCGGCCAGCTCATCGTCCGCCCGGCGCAGCCGCTCCTCGTCCAGGCCCTCCAGCCTGGCCCTGCGCTCCGCCACCCGGCGGATGAAGAAAAACAGCGCCATCAATCCAGCGGCAAGCACCAGCCTCGGCAGATAGTAGGCCGCCGAGGCCGCAGCCCCGGTCACTCCGCCCACGGCGGACACCAGGGCGGGCGTACACACAAACAGAAGGCAGGCCGCCCCAATCAGCCCCACCGCCACATACAGGCTGGGCTCCCGCTTCTGCAATCGTTTCATCTTATTTGAACACGTATATTTCATGGCCGGGTCCCCTTACAGCGCGCCCTTGGTGGACAGCACGCCGCTCACTCTGGGGTCCATTGCGCAGGCGGCGTCCAGCGCTCTGGCAAAGGCCTTGAAGGCCGCCTCGATGATATGGTGGTTGTTGGCGCCGGACATCTGGCGGATATGCAAATTCATGGCCGCGCCGTAGGACACGGCGTAAAAAAACTCCCGCACCATCTCCGTCTCCAGATCCCCCACCTTCTCCCGATCCAGGGTCAGGTCGCAGACCAGATAGGGACGTCCGCAGAGATCCAGGGCGCACATCACCAGGGCCTCGTCCATGGGCAGAATCTGGCTGCCGTAGCGGGTGATCCCCTTCTTGTCCCCTACCGCCTGAGCGATGGCCTGGCCCAATACGATGCCCGTGTCCTCCACGGTGTGGTGGGTGTCCACCTCCAGATCCCCCTCCACCTGAAGGCTCAGATCAAAAAAGCCGTGGCGGGCAAAGCTGTTCATCATGTGGTCGAAAAATCCGATTCCCGTGTGGATATCGGCCTTTCCGCTCCCGTCCAGGTTCAGGGTGCATTTGATCTTCGTCTCGCTGGTATAGCGCTCGATTGTGGCAATTCGTTCCATTCTATGGCTCCCTCCTACTGTTTACTCAAACCGCACGCGGATGGAATTGGCGTGGGCCGTCAGATGCTCGGACTCCGCGAAGGCCTCGATGTCCCTGTGGGCCTTCTCCAGAGCTTCCCGGGAATAGTAGATGATGCTGGACTTCTTGATAAAATCGTCCACGCCCAGGGGAGAGAAGAATTTGGCCGTGCCGTTGGTTGGCAGAATATGGTTGGGTCCCGCGTAATAGTCCCCCAGCGGCTCGGAGCTGTATTCCCCGATGAAAATGGCCCCGGCGTTCTGAATCTTTGTCATCACCTCAAAAGGATTGGCCGTGACGATCTCCAAATGCTCCGGCGCGATGGAATTGGCCGTTTTCACCGCTTCCTCCAGGGTGTCCACCACCAGAATGTAACCGTAATTGTCCAGGGATTTCTGAATAATCTCCCCTCTGGAAAGCTCCCGCACAAAACCGTCCACCTCCCGGGACACCTGCTTTGCCAGCTCCATGCTGGTGGTCACTAAAATCGCGCTGGCCAGCTCGTCGTGCTCCGCCTGGCTCAACAGGTCGGCCGCCACAAACCGGGCGTTGGCCCCCTCATCCGCGATCACCAGAATCTCGCTTGGCCCCGCGATGCTGTCGATGCTCACATGGCCGTACACGGCCTTTTTCGCCAGGGCCACGAAAATATTTCCCGGGCCCACGATCTTGTTCACCCTGGGAATAGAACGGGTGCCGAAGGCCAGGGCCGCCACCGCCTGGGCGCCGCCCGCCTTGTAAACCTCCGTGGCTCCCGCCAGATAGGCCGCGGTCAGGGTCACCGGGTTCACCTTTCCGTCCTTTCCGGGCGGCGTCACCATCACGATGCGCTTCACCCCCGCCACTTCGGCGGGCACAATATTCATCAGCACGGAGGAGGGGTAGGCCGCCTTCCCGCCCGGCACGTACACGCCCACGCTCTCCAGAGCCGTCACCTTCTGGCCCAGGATGGTGCCGTCCGGCTGGGCGTCGAACCAGCTGTTGCGGCGCTGCTTATCATGGTAGCGGCGGATGTTCTCCATGGACGTTTTCATCACCGCTAAAAGCCCCGGCTCCACCTGCTCCATGGCCTCCCGAATCTCCGCCTCCGTCACCCGGACATTGTCCGCGTCAAGCTCTGCCCCGTCGAACCTGCGGGTATACTCAAACAGCGCCTCGTCTCCCCGCTCCTTCACGTCCTCCACAATGGCCTGGACGGTCTCGGTATAGCTGTCATAGTTGTTGGGGTCGCGCTTTAACATGTCCGCCAGAATATTTTCCATGGACTTCTCGTCCAGCTTTACGATTCTCATGGTCTTTGCCCTCCTGTATTTACGCCTGCTGTCCCTGGGAATTCTCCTCCCGAAGCAAGTCCTGGAATCCCCGGATAATGGACGTGATGCGCTCATTTTCCGTCTTCATGCTCACCTGGTTCACCACCATCCTGGCGGACAGGGTGCAGATCTCCTCCAGCACCAGAAGTCCGTTTTCCCGCAGGGTGGAACCGGTCTCCACAATGTCCACGATCACCTCGGACAGGCCCACAATGGGCGCCAGCTCGATGGAACCGTTGAGCTTGATGATCTCCACGGTCTGGTATTTCCGGTTGTAAAAATAGTCCTTAGCGATGCCCGGGTACTTGGTGGCCACCCGGATCAGTTCGTGGTGGTTTAAGCGCTCCCTGGCCGACTCCGGCCCGCACACGCACATGCGGCATTTTCCGATTCCCAGGTCCATGACCTCGTAGAGCTTGCGCCCCTCCTCCAGGATCGTGTCCTTGCCCACGATGCCGATGTCCGCGGCTCCGTACTCCACATAGGTGGGCACGTCGCTGGCCTTTGCCAGGAAAAAGCGGATTCCCAACTCCTCGTTGACAAAAATCAGCTTGCGGGAGCCCTTGTCCTTCATCTCCTCGCAGGAGATGCCGATGCGGCCGAACAGCTCCATGGCCTTGTTCGCCAGCCGTCCCTTGGCCAGCGCTACTGTCAGATATCTCATGATCTCAACCGTCCTATCTCTCTATGATCGCGGGGCAGCAAGCGCCCGCCCCCTGCTCCTCACTCATATTCCGACAGCGGAATTATGTCCTCGCTGCCCTTCACCATGTCCATGACCCGCACCGTCCGGCCGTCCCCTTCCAGGTACAAAAGATTGCGCTGTCCGCGCCGCCTCACCATATCCTGGTAATCCTCCAACAACCGGTCCGCCTTCCGTTTCATGGACTGCACCGCCAGATTCTGCCGCCGGAAATGCTCCGCCAGCCACAGGGCCCCGGTTCTGGCCTCCTGCTCATATAAAATTACGGTGCCCGGCAGTACCACCGGCACGTCGATCTGCTGCCTGGACAACGCCGCCATCAGCTGGTCCACCACGATCACAAAACCCACCGCAGGAGCATCCTTGCCGAACTGCATGAGCAGCTTGTCATAGCGCCCTCCTGTGACAATATAATCCCCGGTCCCGTAAGTATACGCCTTGAAAATGATCCCCGTGTAATACCGGTAATTGCTGAGCATCCCCAGGTCATAGGTCACATAGTCCGCCAGCCCCCGCTCCGCCAGAATGGCGTGAACCTCCTCCAGCCGCCCGATGGCCTTTAAGGCCCGGGGATTGCCGGTGAGCTCCGCCGCCCCGCGAATCTGCTCCACGGAGCCGAACAACCCCGGAAGCCGCAAAAACAGCTCCTTCAAGCCCTCGTCCATGGGGATATCCTTCAAAAGCTCCTCCACGCCGAAATTGTTTTTATTCTCGATCAGGTGGTTTAAGGCCTCCTGTGTCTCCTCGTCCAGCCCCGCCTCGTCCACCAGGCTGCGGTAAAACTCCACCTGGCCCAGCTCCACCTGGAACTCCTGCAGACCCGCGGCCCTCAGGCTGTCGATGACCATGGCAATCATCTCCGCATCCGCGTCCGCGCAGTCGTCCCCGATCATCTCCGCCCCGGTCTCCGTCCGCTCCTTAAGCCGTCCCTGGTAGCTGGAATTATTCTTAAACGTCCGCTCCAGATAACACAGCCTCAGAGGCATGGGGTCGTCACAGTGATACTTTGCCACAAACCGCGCCACCGCCGGGGTCATATCCGGACGCAGCACCAGCGTCTCGTTGTCCCGGTCAAAAAACTTGAACAGTTCCCTCTGCCCCACGCTGCCCCGGTCCTTGCTGAAAATATCAAAATACTCAAAGCTGGGCGTCTGAATATGTTCGTATCCGTAGGAATAGAGCACCTGCAAAATCTTCTCCTGCACCGCCAGCTTGCGCCTGCACTCCGCCCCATAAATGTCCCGGACACCCTCCGGTGTATGAATCAAATAATTTTTCTCCGCCATAATCTCTCCCGATCTCTCTCACCCCACCGCTTTCACATGGTAAAGTGATAATTCAATAACGTATGCGTTTCATTATAGGGGACAATCCCACGCTTGTCAATCATTTTTACTCCCATCCGCCTCTTCCCGGCCATCCAGATCCATCTGAATCTGTTCCAAATAATGGACCAGCATATCCCGGCACCCTCTGACGCGAAACCGCTTGTCCACCTCGTCGTAGGTAAAGCTCTTACGCCCCCCATCCTCCATCCGCTTCCAGAATTCTTCTATTTCCGCCAGCGGCAGATAAAAAATCTCATCCCTGGCCGTATACGACAAAATAATAAAGGCGATCCCCCCCTGCCTCTCAAACTCCCTCATAAACTGCATCTGGTGAGGATGTATATTCTGCAACGGAAATGTAGACGCCGCGCACTCCTTAGCGTCAAAACACACCGGAATCCCCTGAACCGCCCCAATATAATCCACCGTACTCTTCTGATCAAAATAAGCCAGGGTAATATGTCGGTTCTGTTTATCAATCTCAATGGGCGTAATGGGCGTCGGAATCTTCTGAATCAACGCCAATCCCTTCTCCCGGTAGCTCTCATTGGTATGATTGATCAAATCCTCCAGCGTAGATCCTCTCAACCCCCTGCTATTCCAGGTTCCCATACCCACATCATCCTTTCATCCCGTTCATTCGCTGAAAACCAGTATACCAGATTCCCCCCCGAATCACAATTCCCGCATCCACCACAGTGCGCATTCCGGCTCCCTCGCATCGATCTCCTTATTTCTTTCTTTCTGCATCACAACCCTT
>ENA-UOJP01001544-UOJP01001544.1-human-gut-metagenome-genome-assembly--contig:-C102-NODE-1544-length-26568-cov-6.858371_pt1 | contig 26568 bp, 22 predicted proteins | sample MGYA00242353_ERZ723900 | MGnify/ENA metagenome assembly ERZ723900
CAACCCCCGCATCATCTACGGTTCCATCAGTGGCTTTGGTCTGACCGGCGATCTGGCTGCCCGGCCCGCCTACGATATTGTAGCCCAGGCTATGAGCGGCATGATGAGCGTCACTGGCTTCCAGGATGGCCCTCCGTGCAAGATCGGTCCCTCTGTCGGTGACAACTATTCCGGTGCCTACCTCTGCATGGGCATCCTGATGGCCCTGTATGAGCGGGAAAAGACCGGTGTGGGCCGCCGGGTAGACGTTGCCATGATGGACACCCTCTTCTCTGTTATGGAGAACTTCGTGGTGGAGTACACCATTGCTGGCAAGACTCCCCACCGGGCCGGCAACCAGGACCCCTCCATTGCTCCCTTTGACTCCTTCCACGCCAAGGACGGCGATTTTGTCATGGGCTGCGGCACCGACAAGATGTATGCGGACCTCTGCGGCGCTATGGGCCGTCCCGAGCTGATCACCGATCCCCGGTACGTCACCAACGTGGATCGCTGCGACAACTATTTGCCTGATCTGAAGTCTGAGATTGAGGCCTGGACCACCACCAAGACGGTGGATGAGCTGGAGGAGATCATCTCCGGCCTGAAGATTCCCTTTGGCCGGATTCAGACGATTCCCGAGGCCGCTGAGCATCCCCAGACCAAGGAGCGCAACATGCTCTGGACCGTCTATCAGCCCGGCATGAACGAAGAGATCCGAATTCCCGGCACCCCCATCAAGATTCATGGCGAGCCTGACGAGTGCCAGAAGCCCGCGCCCCAGCTGGGCGAGGACAACGAGGCCATTCTCCTCAGCCTAGGCATGACCAAGGAGCAGGTGGCTGCCCTGAAAGAAAAGGGCGTTCTCTAATCCAGATACATCTAAAAGGTCTCCGTCCCGTAAAGGGACGGAGACCTTTTTGTATGGTTTGCCGAAATCAGACCGGCAGCCGAAGTTGCTGCCCCACGTAGATCAAATTGGGGTCTTTGATCTGGTTCAGCTGTGCCAGATCTTCATAGGTTGTGCCAAACTGTTCCGCAATCTTGGAAAGAGAGTCTCCCGCCTTTACAGTATATGTAGTACCGGAGGAAACCGCAGCATTTTTTACATGTTTGGCAGGGTCAATGGTAATCTCATCAATGACCGCACGGTTTGTGGAAACAGCCTGAGCGGGCGGTATATCCAGGGAGGCAGCGCCAACAACATTGGGAGCGCCAGGCAGCGTCTCGGCGTTGGCGCCAGCGCTGACAATGGCCCGCTCCATGGCATTGACTGCCAAAACACTGATCAAATTCAGATCCGGAGTAACCTGGTCCCATGTCTGTGCCTGTGTGGTGACATTCCCATAGGCCACCGCAAAAATGGTGTCGCCGTCAGAGGGGCAATGGGTGGGATAGATGGCGCGGGCATACCCGTCATGAGCGGCCTGAGCCAGCTTATTCACCTGTGCCTGGTTCAGTTTTGCATTGGTGACAATACAGCCGATGGTGGTATTGGTGGCTGGATTCAGCGACTCGTTGGCTTCTGGGTCATTCATCATGGAGGCTTCCTTGTCAATGAACATGTTGTTTTCCTTGTCGTAAGAGCCCGCAATCACTTTGCCGGTATCAGGATCAACAATATTGCCAACCGCGTTTACCGCCACAATCGCGCCCACATACAGGTCTCCCATCTTAAATGCAAAGGAACCCAAACCGCCCTTCATAGAAGAGGCTCCCGCAGTACCCTTGCCCACCGTGGCACCAGTGCCCGCGCCGGTATTGCCGTCTTTCCACTCCACGCCGTCAAAGGCGGCCTTGGCAGCTGCATATCCCTCAGCCTTGCCTGGACGGACCTTGTGATTGATATAGCCCAGATCAAACAGGCATGCGGAGGGAACAATCGGCACCACTGTGGCGCCTACATCTACGCCATATCCCTTTTCCTCCAGATACTGCTGCACACCGCCGGCAGCATCCAAGCCGAATGCGCTTCCTCCGGAAAGGCAAATGGCATTGGCAATCTGCACCTCTTTTGTAGGGTCCAACAGGTCCGTTTCCCGGGTTGCGGGAGATCCTCCGCGGACATCAACGCCAGCAACACCGCCGGCGGGATCATCCACAATAATTGCCGTACAGCCGGTACCATTTTTCGTGTCTGTCCAGTTGCCGACGATAATACCGGGGATATCCTCGAAATCAACGGCAACCGCCTGTTCCTCAGCCGCGAAACCCACAGTTAACGTGCTGAAGAGAAGCAGGACGGCCAAAAGGCTTGTCACAAATTTCCGTGCTTGTTTCATATTAGTTCCCTCTCTTTCTGAAATTTCCCGCCGTAGCGTTATTAGAATCATACAATATTTTCCACAGATTGTCAATCTTTTATAAAATCAAGGAGAATAATTTGTGTTTTTATTGATATATATTACAAAAACCTTCTGTACTGAAAATATCGTTTTCCTGTTGAAGTCATGACGAGAATTATGTTATACTGAAAATTAAAGGCAAAATATCGCACAAGGCGGGAAGGAGCGAACCAGTTGATATCTGAAGGAAAGAGCTATTATTCGATCGGAAAAGTCTCCACACTGTGCTGTGTTCCTATCAAAACTCTGCGGTATTATGATAAGATCGGTCTTCTGGTTCCGGAATACCGCAAGGACGAGAGCAATTACCGCTACTACACTCAGGACCAGATCTTGACGCTCTTCATCATCCGCAAGCTCAAGCTTCTGGGAATCCCTCTGAAGGAAATTCACGAAATTATTTCCAGCCGGGATTCCGCTGCTATGGGGAAATGTATTCAGGAGCGGCTCCAGGGCATCAGCCAGGCTATTGAAGACCTCAATAACCAGTACAGCGAGGGAAAGATGCTGCTGGACCGTTTGAATATGGGGCATAATATTTTGGAGACTGGCCATGCCAGCTGGTCCACAGAGGAAATCCGAGTGGAGGATATTCCGGTTTCCACGGTACTTTTTACCCGCCGACTCAAAAAAAACTATAAGAATACGGATGTATCTGTGGAGCGATGGCTGGAGCTATTTCAAATGGTCTCTCAGCAGAAGCTGCGGGTCGTGGGGCCAGTGATTCTGACCTACCACAACAATCCTCTGGAGCAGTTTTTTAAAACTGACTGCGACCTGGAGATCAGCGTTCGGGTCAATGAGACCCGGGACCGGCCGGAGTGCAAGCAATTTGGTGGCTTCCGGGCCGTTACCGCATTACATATTGGCCGGAATGATGAAATCATTCAGACTCACGCTCGGGCCATCAAGTGGCTCAACCAGCAAGGCTACAGTGTGGCCGGCCCGATTTCTGAGGAGTACATCGTCTCTCCCATGGACATCATCAACGAAGAAGATCATATTACCAAGGTCATTATCCCCATTCAACCTTAAAAGAGAGCGGAGGCTTTGCCTCCGCTCTCTTTTGTCTTGGACAAATATTCAGCGTTCCTTATGCGCTGTGCCGGACCTCAACAGCGCGGATGATTCCGTCACTGCTGGCATAAAGGTTTGCGGTGTCCGCGTAATCCAGCGCCGCGTCCAGCGTGATCCAGCTATTGCTGTCCCGGTTGTAGCATAGAACATTGGCAGGTACTGTATAGCTCCGACCGCCAACAAGAACCGAGCTCTTTTCAATCCATGCGCTCTTGGACACGTTGGCCAGCTCGTTGAGCGCCACCATGCTGGAAAATCCAGTGCCGCCGCGGTTGATGGTTGCGGCCACATAATCTCCGCCCTGGAAGTTGTAGCGCATATGGAATGCTTTGGTTCGACCACTGTCACCATTGCCGTATTCCACGCCGATGCAGTCCTGATCCTCGTCATCCACAGTCCAGAACACCCGGCCATAGATGGTAGTGCTGTCACGGCTGCCTCTGAGAACAATCAGATCGACCTCGCCGGCCCAGTTAGCCCTTGCGTAGGTAATTTCGCCGCTGGGCACGCTGCCGCTGGTCAGCTGGCTGAGGTTAATCAGCGAGCCGTCCATGAAGACCATCACATTCTCCGCCAAATTCCGGTTCCCCAGCTTCCTGCCGCTTACATCCAGGTCGCCGTTCAATCCGCCGCTGAGCTTGGACAGAGAGACGCCTGCCGAGCTGGTAGAGGAAATCCGCACCACCTGGCCGTTGAATGCGCCATCAGCAGAGCCTGCCAGGGAAACGGTCGTGCCGCCGCAGAACATTTGAACCGTGCCGCTGTCAGAGACCACGCCGACTGCATTGCCGCGGGCCCCGTTTGTACCGTTGGACTGCACAGCGCCTGCCACTTGGCCGTCTGCCGTCAGCAGCAGCGTCATCTGGTCGCCGGGCTTGAATTTTGAGAGTGTGTCCAGCGCAGAGGGCAGGACGCTCAGCTCCGTACCGCCCAGCACCGTAATCTTAGTCGGAGCACTGGGATTGGGCGTGCAGGCCTCGTAATACACCGTTACACGAGTGTCGCAGACCCGGATGGTGTTGGTTGCGGAGCTGTAGGTTGCCACGTCATGCTTCCGCAGATCCTTTACGGTTGCCAGGGTTCCGTTTTTGTAGATGGTGTAGGTATTGTTGCCTGCCAGTGCGCCAAAGCCGGCAGCAGAACCGTCCTCATAGACCACAATGGCCGAGGATGCCGTACCGGCATTGCCGCTGGTAAGGGGCAGGAATGTCAGTGCCTTGCCGTTCATAGAGACCACATAGCCTTTGGCACCCACCAAAGAAGTGGAGGCCACAGGGTGTGCCATGGTATAGGTCTCCTTTGTGGTCTTCATCTGACCGGTGCTGCCATCCACAGAGAGAAGCTCTGTCTCCTCGCTCAGCGTGTACTCTACGCCTCCCTCTCCCGCAGAATCTGCCTGCAGAAGGTTTACAAACAACCGCGCAGCTTGGGCGCGAGTCAGCGGTGCGCTGCCGCTGACCGTCATGCCCTCCGTCAATCCGGCGACAGATGCCATGGCCATATAGCTGTCCGGCCACACGCCGCCGATTTTGTCATCCTTGTAGCCCAGAAGGCGCAGGAGAATCGTAACCGCCTGTCCCACGGTAACGGTTCGATCGGGATAAAAACGACCGTCCGGATAGCCGGCGATGATCTCCTTGCCCTTGGCCGCCATATTGATGTAACCCGCAGCCCAGTGAGAGGGCTTCACATCCGGGAACACCGTGATGGTGTTATAGAGTCCCAGCTCATTCTCCGCGCCCAGGGCATACACTGCCATTTTGCAAAACTGGGCCCGGGTCAACTGTTGGTTGGGCCGAAAGGTACCGTCACTGTATCCGTCCAGAACTCCCATCAGCCGCAGGGTTTCCACCGCCAGAGCCGTGCTCCGGTCCGACACGTCGGAAAATCTGGTGGTGTCAGCCGCACCTGACGGAATCGTCAGAATTCCAAGTGTCATGACCATGGCCAGCACAGCTGCACAAAGTCTTTTTCTCATATACTCTCCTCCTGATACTATATCTGTCGGCCGCATTACTCGGCTCTCAATGCCTCCACAGGCTGGAGCTTAGACGCCTTGGCCGCAGGGTAGATGCCGAACAAAACCCCAAGTGCCACGGACAGTGCAAATGCCGCCGCCGTCACCCACAAAGGGGGGAACACTGTGATCTGCACCAAAAATGTACTGAGCACCACACTGCCAAGGGTGCCCACGGCGATACCCACCAGCCCGCCGATTCCGCAGAGCATGGCCGCCTCAATCAAGAACTGTGCCACAATGCTGGCTCGTTGGGCGCCAATGGCCCGTCGGATGCCGATCTCCCGGGTTCGCTCTGTAACAGTCACCAGCATAATATTCATAATGCCAATACCGCCTACCAGCAAGGAGATCGCCGCAATCCCGCCTAAAATCAGACTTAACTGGGTCAGGTACTCGTTCTGATAGTCCTGCCACTGATTCTCCGAGGAGACGTCATAGCTGCCATTGCTCCCCACCAGGCCCTTGAGGAATCCTCCCAGCTGAGGGATAATCTCATTCAAGTTCACATTGTCCTTTGCCTTCACTGTGAACTGGCTGGGGGCCTCTCCTCCTAAAAGCCGCCGGGCAGTGTAGGGGAAGGCGATAAAGTTGTCAATGGTGCTGGTAGCGGCCGACTCCTCGCTGAGGCGACTGCCGTAAACCCCTACTACCAGGAAGGGGTTTCCATTGACCTGCAATTCCTTTCCCACAGGGTCTGCAGAGCCAAAAAAGGTCTTTGCCGCCTGGGCGCCTATCACGCACACCTGGTTATAATTCTTCATATCCAAATATGCAAGGTCCCGCCCTTTGGCCAGGGTCAGGTTACTGCATGCGCTGTACTGGTCGCTGACGTAGTACAGACTCGGCGGCATCTCACCGGTGATATTCCCATTTTCATCCCAGCTGTACTCCATATTGGCGGTGGACTTGGTCCCATAGGATACGGTGGCGTTGACATTGCCCTGTGGAGTCACGCCGTCGATATACTGCCGCATCCCGTTACAGTAGTTATAAAGATTCGGGAAATAGTCTGGCGCCAAGCTGTTGCCCTCTTCGTCATAGGAATAGGACCAGATATAGACGCTGATGCGGTTGCTGCCCATGGCCGCGTATTGCTGGCGGGTAAACTCTTTCATGCCCTCCAGCACGGAGACGATGGTCATCACCGCTGCGATGCCGATAAAAATACCAAGAATCGTCAGAGTTGACCGGCCTTTTTTCCCCCAGATGGATTTCCATGCCATTTTGAATGCCTGCATGATGTTCACAGCCAATCCACCTCCTGGACCTGGTCCTCCACGATCCTTCCGTCCGTCAGCCGCACGCAGCGCCGGGCAGTGGCGGCAATGCCATTATCGTGGGTAATCAAAATTACGGTGGTCCCCTCCCGGTTCAGCTTCTGGAGGAAGGCGAGCACCTCCAGGCCCGTCCGGGAGTCCAGCGCGCCTGTGGGTTCATCCGCCATGACAATGGAGGGATTCGCGGCAATGGCCCGCGCAATCGCCACCCGCTGCTGCTGGCCGCCGGACATCTGGGTGGGCCGGTGCTTCACCCGTTCGGCAAGCCCCACCCTCTCCAGAGCGGCCAGGGCCATCTCCCGGCGGTCATCCGCAGAGACCCCTTGGTAGACCAAAGGCAGCTCCACATTTTCCAGCACAGTCAGGTCCTGAATCAGATTATACTGCTGGAAAATAAATCCGATCTCCTTGTTGCGGATGCGGGAGAGCTCCTTGTCCGTCAGCTCCCGGACGTCGGTGCCGTTTAGAAAATAATCTCCGCGAGTGGGAATATCCAGACAGCCCAGCACATTCATCATCGTGGACTTGCCAGAGCCGGATTGCCCCACAATCGCCACAAACTCCCCCCGCTCAATTTCCAGCGAAACGCCATCCAGCGCCCGAACCTCACTTTCCAGGCCCTCACTGTATATTTTATAGACGTTCCGCAGCTCAATCAGCTTTGCCATAGCGTCAACCCCAGGTGCTGGCGGACTGCATCTGTGTGAAGACCACGGTGCCCTCTTCCACGCCGGACTTGATCTCCACGTTATAGTTGTCCTGGATGCCGATCTCGACCGGAACCGCCCAGTAGCCCTCGGGAATCTCCTCTTCCACGAAGGGCACCTCAATGGCGTTGTCCGGCCTGTCGCCCTGCACATAGACCACAGTAGCCATAGAACCATCTTCCATAGTGACCGTGCGCACCGCCTGCAGAGGCAGTACCAGGCAGTTATCATTCTGGCTGGCGATCAGGGTGTAGTTGATGCTGCTGTTGACCTGCAGCGTTCCCTCATAGTTATCGGCAGTGATCGTCATGGGGTAGGTCGCCACGCCGTTGTTGACGGTGCTGGAGAGGCTGACGCTCTCCACCGTCCCAGTTGCCAAGGTATCCCACTGGTTCAAATCCACCATCATACCCGCCTTGACATAGCTGATATTCCGCTCATCCACCGTGGCGCTGACGGTCAGGGTAGAAGTGTCAGAAATGGTCACGATGGGGTTTTGAGTATTGATCTCATCACCGGGCTGAAGTGTCAGTCCAATCACTGTGCCGTCAATCGGTGCCACGGCGCTACAGTTGGCCAGGTTCTTCTCTGCCTTTTCCAGCTCTTCCTGCGCAGTTTCCAGGCTCTGCTGAATGTTGAACATCTCATTTTCGCTGCTCTCACCGTCGATCTGCACCAGAACCTGTCCCGCAGAAACCTGCAGATAGTCCACCAGGTTGTTGACCAGAATCGTGCCGTTGACCGTGGACTTCAAATCTGTGGTCCGGTAATACTCCAGCTTTCCAGGCTCGTAAGGATAGACGGTCTCTCCATCCACCGTGACCGTGGCAGAGGCCACCATCTCCGCTGTCAGAGCCCCCTCGTTATCCACCAGAATCTCCGCAGAAAACAGTTTGGAGCCCTCCGGGGTAATCCGGCTGACCATATGTACCGCCTCCACAGTGCCGGAGATTGTGGTCATCAGAGTGGGGACGGAGACCTCCACCTTCTGCCCTACATACAGATCACCGGCATAGGCATAGCTATAATACTGCTCCAGGCGCATTTTCGTGTCGTCATTGAGCTGCGCCACAACGGTCCCCTTGGAAATCTCCTCACCGGGATTCAATTTCGGTGCATCCTCTCCCAGCATAATCTTACCGGCGTGCGGCGCCGTCAGGTTCAGCCCCGCGATATCCTTTTGCAGGGCGGAAAGCTGCTTTTCATAGCCCGCGACATCCGCGCGCGCTTTATCCACAGCTGTACGCGCCGCAGGAGAGTCTACCGTAAACAGAGGGTCCCCTGCCGTTACCTGCTGTCCCTCTGTCACAAATACCTCAGACATGGTACCGGCAGTGGTGATGGTAATGGCCTCGCTGTTCTTTGCGCGGGTCATACCGCTGCCCTCCACTGTGGCAGTAATCGAGCCGTACTGCACCTCCGCGGTCATGATCTCGGTCTCCGTCTTGCCCCCAGAGCCGCCAAAGATTTTGTACAGCATCAAGCCTGCCGCTGCCAGAATCGCCAGAATGATTATCCAGCGGATCAAACGCCGCCGCTTTTTTCGAGGCATATTCTTCCATTTCTGTTTCAGGGAGGACTTTTCCGGTTCCGTCTGCGGTTCCAGCTCAGGGGTAAGCTGTTCCTCTCTTTCCATGACTTCAGACATGATCACTTCTCCTTCATCGGTTGATATTGCAATGACATCTTCGGACGGCGCATCCTTCGCCTGTAATCCAAGAAATGCCTGGTTCGCCGAGTGTACTATTTATGCTAGTACAGTCCATCAGAGAATACAACAACAAAACGGTTACAGTTTCAAGCGGTCCTTCCTCTTTACAGGGCTGCATCGGGCCAGCAAAAGTCCATTAAAAAAACCGCTTTCCATGTTGGGAAAGCGGTTTTTTCGGGCTGCTGTCAAGCAGCCATGCGCTTGGCAGTGGCCCGCTGATACATCAGCACCGCCGCTACCAGCACCAGCCCCGTCACATCGGTCAGCGTGCCAGGGATCAGCATGCCTAAGCCGCCTGCCACCAGCACAATCCGCATCAGCGGATTGAGGGGGCGGTACAGGAAGCCATTCAGAGCCGCAGCCACGCCGAAAATTCCCAACAGGGCACTGATGCAGATCTGCACCACTTGGAAGGGGCTGCTCACATTGACAAACAGCATCTGAGGATTCATGGCGAAGATATAGGGTACAATGAACGCCGCAATCGCAAGCTTTGTTGCGTTGATACCCGTCCGCATGGGATCAGCCTTGGCAATTGCGCTGCCGGCATAGGCCGCCAGGGCCACCGGGGGCGTGATGTCCGCCACAATGCCAAAATAGAACACGAAGAAGTGCGCCGCCATTTTGGTGACACCGATGGAGGGGTCCATCAGAATCGGGGCGCAGGTGGCCGCCATGATGCAGTAGTTGGCGGTGGTGGGCACGCCCATGCCCAGCACAATGCAGCAGAGCATTGTCAGCACCAGCGCAATCATCATATGGCCTCCAGAGAGGTTCACAATTGCGCTGAGCAGCTTGGAGGCAAGGCCCGTCACGGTAATGCAGCCGGAAATAATGCCGGCCACACCACAGGCCACAGCCACTGTGATAGAGCCTTTCGCACCGCTCTCCAGTGCATCTACAATTTTGACAGGCGTGAGGAAATTGCTGCGATCCGGGTTCTTTGTGGCAATCGTAATCACATTGTCCAAGAGGCCCACACCAATAGCCGCCACAATCGCAATCGCCGCAGAGAAGGCCATGGTATACATGTTGGTGGAAACCATGACCACCAGGATGACCAGAGGCAGCAGCAGATAGATTCTGGGCAGCAGGTGGCTCATCCGGGGCAGCTGATCCTTTGGAATGCCCTTTAAGCCCAGTTTCTTGGCCTCCAGGTGTACGGCGATATAGATGCCGGCAAAATACAGCACTGCCGGCAGAATAGCACGCATGGCAATCGTGCCATAGGGCTCGCCGGTGAACTCCGCCATCAGGAAGGCAGCGGCGCCCATGATGGGAGGCATGATTTGGCCGCCAGTAGAGGCTGCCGCCTCCACCGCGCCGGCAAACTCGCCCTTGTAGCCGGTCTTTTTCATCATGGGGATAGTGACAGAGCCGGTAGTGACCGTGTTGCCCACAGAGGAGCCGGACACCATTCCACACAGGGCGGAGGAGATGACCGCCACCTTAGCGGGGCCGCCGGGGGCGGCGCCGGCCAGCGCGTTGGCCAGGTTGATGAAGAACTGTGCAATACCGGTGCGCTCCAAAAACGCGCCGAAGATGATGAACACCACGATGAACTTGGCGCACACGTTAATGGGGCCGCCAAAAATACCATTAAAGGTATAGAACATCGTCCGGATGACCTGATAGAAGGCCAACCGAATCTGCTCTATGCCGAGGGGTGCGCCTCCCATCAGATTGAAGAACGTGTAGACCAGCAGCACGCCGGCAACGCACAGAATCGGCAATCCCACGCATCGCCGGCACAGCTCAATCAGCGCCAGCACGCCGATCAATCCCACAATCATGTAGAGGTCATTCTGCATGACACGGGCAGACATCCGAATGACCTCGTCAGCGTTGATTGCGTAGAAGAAGTAGGCCCCGGGGCCGGCGATCAGCAGCACCACGTCGTACCAGGGCAAGTAGTTCACCCGGTTGTCCCCCTTCTTGGCGGGGAACAGCAAAAAGCCAAACAGCAGGATCAGCCCCACGAAGACGGGTAACCGGACCTCCTGCTTGGTGCTGAGGAATACCGTGTCGATGATGCAGTACAGGGAGAACATCGCCATCAGAACGCGGATCACCAGTTTCGGAGTTCCCTCCCACAACCGGGTGTTGGATTCCCGGTCGTATTTTTTCATGACGGCTTCCACGTCGGCTGCGCTGCCGACACTGATGTCTTCCGTCACTTCAGCTTTTGTGTCTTTTTTCCAAAAGCTCATACTCTCTCCTCCTTTAGTGTTCTCTCACGAAGCACATGACGCCGCGTGCTGTCCGCACGGTCTCATCTGCCTCGTAAAACCGACAGGGACTGCGGCAGAAACGTTCTGCCGCAGTCTCCCGTCCTTTTTTCCGTTGTTTTTACGCGATTTTAACGGATGCTTTACTTGGTGGGCACCTCAAAGCCCTTCTCAGCGAAGTACTTGGCGGCGCCGGGATGATAAGGCACGTTGGTGACACCGGCGGCAAACTCCAGATCCAGCTCCTTGCCCTTGTCATGAGAGGCGGCGATGGAATCGGCGTTTTCGAAGATGGTGTAGACGAAGTTGTACACATCCTCCTCGCTCACGTCGTCCCGGGCGATGACCACGGCGCTGACAGCCACGGTGGTGGCCTCGGGCACGCCGTCATAGGTGCCCTCAGGGATCACATACTTCTCATAGTAGGGGGAGGTCTCCTGAAGCTTGGCGATGTGCTCGTCGTCCAGGCTCACCAGATAGGTGTCCTTCGCGGTTGCCAGGGAGGCGATAGCCGTGGTGGGGGCGCCGGCCACCACGAAGGCGGCGTCGATCTTGCCATCCTGCAGGGAGTCAGCACTGTTGCCGAAATCCTGATACTGGGCCTTGATATCGGTCTCATAGTCCAGGCCATAGGCGCTCAGAATGTCGATGGCGTTGTAGAACACGCCGGAGCCGGAGGCGCCGATGGAGACAGTCTTGCCCGCCAAATCCGCCACAGTCTTGATCTCCGGGTCACAGGTGACGATCTGGACCTGCTCCATATAAAGCGCTGCCACAGTGGAGAAGCCGGTGACGGGATAGCCCTCAAACAAGTTGGTGCCATTATAGGCATAGTCCATCACGTCGGACTGGACGAAGCCCAGCTGGGCCGTATTATAGTCCATCTGCTCGATATTGTCCTGGGAGCCGTTGCTGGATACAGCTGTCACCTTGGTATTGCAGCCGCTGGAAGTGACGGCCTGCGCCAGCACAGTGCCGAAGCCATAGTAGGTTCCCTGCTCGCCGCCGGTGCGGAACTTCAGTTCTGTGCCGGAGCCAGTCAGGGGAGAGACGTTGGTTCCCGTCTGCTCGGTGGTGGTATCCTGTGTGTTTGCATCCTGCTCGGTCTCATCGGTGGTGGTGTCACCGCCGCAGCCAGCCAGGACAGAGGCCATCATGAGAACAGCCATCAGCAAAGATAAAAACTTCTTCATCTCAAATCCTCTTTCCTCGTTTTTTCATGTAGTCTAGGCTACTTGCACATCATACCGCAGGCGCCTTCATTTTTCAAGACTTTTTTCCGGTTTCAGCCATTTTTTATGCAGGATGCTATCTTCGGTCTGTCATTTTAATCTCCTCGCCTGCGGTTTCCCCCATAATAGTCTGCTCTTTTCAGGGCTGTACGCACGCAAGAAAAAGGCCGCCGGAATATCCTCCGGCGGCCTCTTGTTTATTGGATCGCTCTGGTCTGAACCTCGTGATCCAGCAGCTTGATGAAGTCCTCCAGGGACATGGCGCCCAGGTCCTCTCCGGAGCGGTGCCGGACAGAGACAGTGCCATTCTCCATGTCCCGGTCTCCCACCACCAGCATATAGGGGACTTTCTCCATGGTGGCCTCGCGGATCTTCTTGCCGACCTTCTCATTGCGGCCGTCCACCTCTACCCGGAAGCCCCGGGCATCCAGCGCCTCCTGCAGTTCCTTGGCATAGCCGGCGGCCCGGTCTGTAATGGGCAGTACCTTGACCTGCACCGGGGAGAGCCATGCAGGGAAAGCTCCCGCGAAATGCTCCGTAATGACGCCGATAAATCGCTCAATGGAGCCTAAGAGCGCCCGGTGAATCATGACGGGGCGGTGCTTCTGCCCGTCCTCGCCGGTATATTCCAGCTCAAAGCGCTCCGGCATCTGGAAGTCCAGCTGAATGGTGCCGCACTGCCACGTCCGTCCCAGGGAGTCCGCCAGATGGAAGTCCAGCTTAGGGCCATAGAAGGCTCCATCGCCGGCGTTGATGACGAACGCCTTCCCCATCTCAGTGATGGCGGCCTGGAGGGTGTCCTCCGCAAACTTCCAGTCCTTCTCATCGCCCATGTGGTCCTCGGGCATGGTGGAGAGCTCAATCTGGTAGGTCAGGCCAAAGGTGGAGTAAATCTCGTCAAAGAGCTTCACCACGTTCTTGATCTCATCCTTCATCTGCTCCGGCGTCATGAAGATATGTGCGTCATCCTGTGTGAAGCACCGGACCCGGAACAGACCATGGAGTGCCCCGGACATCTCGTGGCGGTGGACTAGACCCAGCTCCGCCATCCGCAGGGGCAGATCCCGATAGGAGTGAGGCTCGTTCTTGTATACCAGCATGCCGCCGGGGCAATTCATGGGCTTAACGGCGTAATCCTCGCCGTCAATAACGGTGGTATACATGTTGTCCTTATAGTGGTCCCAGTGACCGCTGCGGTGCCACAGCTCCTGATTGAGGATAATGGGGGTTGCGATCTCCACATAGCCGTAGCGCTTGTGGCATTGACGCCAATAGTCCAGCAGTGTGTTCTTCAGCACCATGCCCTTTGGCAGGAAGAAGGGGAAACCCGGTCCCTCTTCCGTCATCATAAAGAGCCCCAGCTCCTTGCCCAGCTTCCGGTGGTCCCGTCGCTTGGCCTCCTCAATCCGCTCCAGATATGCGTCCAGCTCCTCCTTCTTGGGGAAGGCGATGCCGTAAATCCGCTGGAGGGTCTCACGGTTGGAGTCGCCCCGCCAGTAAGCGGCGTTACAGGCAGTGAGCTTGATGGCATTGCCCTTGATCCGGCCAGTGGAATCCAGATGGGGGCCGGCGCACAGGTCGGTGAACTCGCCCGGTTGCTAGAAACTGATATGGGCGTCGGCGGGCAGGTCGTTGATCAGCTCTACCTTATAGGGCTCACCCTTTTCCTCCATGAACTTCAAAGCCTCTTCCCGGGGCAACTCAAACCGCTCCAGCTTCAGCTTTTCCTTGCAGATTTTCCGCATCTCCGCCTCGATCTCGGCCAGGTGTTCCGGCGTAAAGGCAAAGGGCGCATCCATATCGTAATAAAAGCCCTCATCGATAGAGGGGCCGATGGCCAGCTTCACCTCCGGCCACAGGCGCTTGACGGCCTGTGCCAGCACGTGGGAGCAGGTGTGCCAATAGGTCTTGCGGTATTCGGGGCTTTCAAAGGTAAATTCGCTCTTGTTTTCTTCGGACATCTCTGTTCTCCTCCTTCATGATAAGGGGTGAAAAAATCCCACCCCTGACTTGGATCAGGGGTGGGATACAAGCTGTATTCCACGGTTCCACCCTGCTTGCGCCGGTAAGGCGCCGCTCGTGTCCTCTGTAACGGGAGGTCCCGTCCCGGTCATCTCCCGGGCAGCTCGGGAGTGGTACCGGCCGCCATCCGACGCAGGGCACTCACAGCATTCTGTGCCCCTCTCTGCGCGCCCGCGCACGGCCTCTTCTCCGTCTTTGCCACTTTTACGATGGTACTATATCACGCTCCCCGCCGTCTGTCAAGCGGGAGATTTCCCCTGTTACCTTTTGGAGTGATTCAGGCTATCATTAACCGCCTTTCGTCAACCATCGCAAAATTCTTGCAGCCATTACCCGTCAGTCCAAATATAAAAAGGAAATGGGGCTTCCCCATATCCGGCAGGGCGCTGTGCATCCTGCCTCAGGCGGAGGCAATCACATCCTTGTTCTTCACAAAATACTCCACGCCGGAATAAAGCGTGGTCAAAGTGATTACCCACACGCAAATAGTGTTCACCACTGGCGGAATCGGCAGGAACATCAGCACCACACACACCATAGTGGAGGCGGTCTTGACTTTTCCGGACCAGCCCGCAGCGATCACCCGCCCCTTGTCGCTGGCGATCATCCGCAGACCGCTCACGGCGAATTCCCGGCAGATCACAATCAGCAGCGCCCAGGCCGGCATTTGCCCAATCTCCACAAACCACAGCATGGCGGCCGTCACCAGCATTTTGTCCGCCAGTGGGTCCGCAAACTTGCCAAAGTCCGTCACCAGGTTGTACTTTCGGGCGATCTTGCCGTCCAGCAGGTCCGTGAGACTGGCGACAATGAAAATCGCCAGGGCCACGTACCCGGCATTGGGGAACCCCCAGTATAAAACAGCCATAAACACAGGGATCAGAATAATGCGCAGCAGCGTCAGTTTGTTTGGCAGATTCATCGCTTTTCTCCTTCTTCCGGTGGGTAGGGCCGGTTCTTCCAGTACCACCACTTCAGTTTTTCCGCTTCCGGCCGCGGGTGCTCGGCATAATAGACCGCCGCCCGCCACACATAGAGGGCGCAGCGGTCCTCCTGAAACCCCTTCATCAGGCATTCCCGCCGGTACAATTCCTCCGGGTCCGCCCCCGCGAGGTCGGAAACCGCCTGGATGCCCAGCGCCTCCATCACAGCCGCAATCCGAGGACCCACGCCGGGAATTTCCTCCAGCGGCGAACTCATTCCACCGCCTCGCCGGTCAGCTCGCCGTCCATCACGCCAGTTAGACGGACAATAACAAAAGTCCCCGGTTCCACCGCCTCATCGGCTGTAAAGTAGATGTGTCCGTCAATATCTGGGGATTCGGCATAACTGCGGCCCGCATACATCTGGGCCTGGGCGTCAAAGCCCTCGCACAGCACCTCCCGCTCCAAACCAAGGACAGACTCATTATACGCGTCGATGATGTCGGACTGTACATCCACCGCCAGCTCTGAGCGGCGCTTGGCTTCATCCATGTCCACGTGCTCCATCTGTGCCGCCCGGGTCCCCTCCTCCGGAGAGAAGGGAAATACTCCAGCTCGTTCAATGCGGACCTCCCGCAGGAACTGGCACAGCTCCTCGAACTCCGCCGCTCCCTCGCCAGGAAGCCCGGTGATGAAGCTGGTCCGCAGCACCAGGCCGGGAATCCGGGCACGGAGCTTTTCAAAGAGCGCCAGCAGCTCCGCCTTGGTGTCCCGGCGGTTCATGGCTTTCAAAATCCCGTCGTTGCAGTGCTGGATGGGGATGTCCAGATATTTGACGATCTTTGGCTCCGCTGCAATCACGTCGATCAACTCCTCGGTGATCTCATCCGGATAGAGGTAATGGAGACGAATCCAATGGAAGTCCAGCTTACAGAGTTGCCGCAGCAGCTTCGCCAGCTGATGCTCTCCATTCAGGTCCGTGCCGTAGCGCGTAATATCCTGAGCGATCACCAGCAGCTCCTGGACTCCGGCAGAGGCCAGCTCCGCCGCCTCGTCCAGAAGCTCCTCCAGCGGACGGCTCCGGTACTTGCCCCGCAGTGACGGAATTACGCAATAGGCGCAGTGGTTATCGCAGCCCTCTGCAATCCGTAAGTAGGCGTACCAGGGCGGTGTGGAGAGAATACGGGCTCCTCCCTGCTCTGCTGTGTGAATATTTCCCAGGCGGCAGGGCCGGAATCCGCCGGTCATGACCTCGTCAATGGCTGCCACAATTTCACCATAGCTGCCGGTGCCCAGAATGCCGTCCACCTCCGGAAGCTCTCCCAGCACATCAGCCTGATAGCGCTGGGCCATGCAGCCGGTGACGAGAAGCTTTTTGAGCTTTCCGGCCTTTTTCAGCTCCGCCATTTCCAGAATATTGTCGATGGCCTCTTCACAGGCGGAGGCCAGGAAGCCGCAGGTATTCACCACCGCCACATCCGCCCCCTCCGGGTCAGTCTGGATGGTATGTCCGGCAGCCTGGACAGAGGCCATCATCTGCTCGCAGTTCACCTGGTTTTTGGCACAGCCCAGGGAAATAAATGCAACATTATATGACATAGGATCGCTCCGTTTTCTTGTTTTTTTATGGGGAAACCGGCAGAGGAATCTCCGGCCGCTCCATGGATTCTTCCGGTGTCCACCAGCTGGCTTCCGTCACTGCGGTGGGAAAAATTCCGTCCTTGAGTTCCAGCCGAAGGACGGTGCCCTGACGGTCTGGGTCGTCCTCCCGGGATAACAGCACAATCCAGGATGGATACCGTACCTGAAACGTCCCAGCCACCCGGCGGCTGATCTCGCCTTCTATTACAAGGGCATGACAGCTATAATCGCAAGCGTATCGCTGTGCATAACGCTCCGCCGCAAACCGGGCCAACCACTCCGGGCCGGGACTCAGGCCCCAGAGCAAAAGAAGCAGAAAAATCCCGGTCAGAGACAAAGCAAGAACACGCAGCACCCGTTTTTCTTTGCCCATGGGAGCCTCCTCTTGATGGACCGCTTTTCTCAGTTTTCCGTGATCTCCGCTCCCAAGCGGCTCCAGGCTGCCCGGATATCCGGCCAGGCAAAGCCCCGGCGGGCCAACGCGTCACAAAGGCGCTTTTTCTCCTTCTCATCCGGGGTCCTGCCTCGGAGCTTGGACAGCAGGAAGCGGTCGATCTGCCCGGCCGGGTCCGGCAGAGCCTCCAGGGCCTCCTCCCACAGCTCCCGGGGCACACCCTTTTCATGGAGCTTCTCCCGAACCCGTGCGGGACCATATCCCTTCTCCCCGCAGTGGCGAACCAGGGCCGCGGCATAGTCCGCATCGTTGATGGCGCCGATAGCCTCCATCCACTCAGCGGCATAGTGGGCCTCCGCCTCACTGGCTCCCTTTTCCCGGAGCTTGCGCTCCAAATCCCGTCGGCTCATAGCCCGCCGCCCAACGAGGTCCGCTGCGGCGGCCTTGGTATTGGAAGCGCCGGCAGCCTCCTTCAGCCGCCGTAGTGCCGCCTGGTCCAAAAGATCCCCAGCCCGCAGGCCGAAGTCCAGCAGCTCCTGCTCCGTGATCTTCAGGCAGGCGCCGTCCTCCAAAAAGACCAACACTCTGCCCCGTTTATGCCGGGACGCCTCAATGCGCTCAATCCGCATCGTCAAAATCGTCGGCGCTCACATCGACAGCACGTCCCGCAGCCTTGGCCGCAATGCGGGACTGGCTGCTCATCAGCTTATCAAAGTTTTTCCGGATATCCTCCTCCAGCTGGGCGGCGATCTCCGGGTTATCCAGCAGGTATTTTTTGGCGGCGTCCCGGCCTTGGCCAATCCGGGTCTCTCCCATGGAGAACCAGGAGCCGGCCTTCTGTACCAGGTCCAGCTTCACGCCCAGATCGATCAGCTCTCCCTCCCGGGCGATGCCCTGGCCATACATGATGTCAAACTCCGCCTCTCGGAAGGGGGGCGCGACTTTATTCTTGACAACCTTGGCCCGGGTGCGGCTGCCCACCACCTCGCTGCCGTTTTTCAGCGCCTCCACCCGACGCACATCAATACGAACGGAAGAATAAAATTTCAGTGCTCGGCCGCCGGTGGTGACTTCAGGGTTTCCGTACATGACGCCTACCTTCTCCCGGAGCTGGTTGATGAAAATGACAATGGTGTTGGTCTTGCCGATGGCGCCAGTGAGCTTACGGAGCGCCTGGCTCATCAGCCGGGCCTGCAGCCCCACATAGCTGTCGCCCATCTCGCCCTCAATCTCCGCCCGGGGCACCAGCGCCGCTACGGAGTCCACCACGATCACGTCGATGGCACCGGAACGTACCAGAGCCTCGGTGATCTCTAAGGCCTGCTCACCGGTGTCCGGCTGGGAGATCAGCATGTCCTCCACCCGCACCCCCAGAGCTCGGGCATAGGTGGGGTCCAATGCGTGCTCCGCGTCCACAAAGGCCACCTCACCCCCCCGCTTCTGGGCCTCCGCCCCCACGTGCAGGGCCAGCGTGGTCTTGCCGGAGGATTCCGGCCCGTAGATTTCAATGATCCTGCCCTTGGGAAGGCCCCCAATTCCAAGCGCCACATCCAGTGCCAGGGAGCCCGTTGGGATATAGTCCACATTCAGCTCGGACCGGTCCCCAAATCGCATAATAGAACCCTTGCCATACATCTTCTCAATCTGGGCCATCGCGGTGTCGATAGCCCGCTTCTTATCGTCCGCCGGTGCCGCGCTGGGCAGCGGTCCCTTGTCCTTTGCCATAGTCTTTTCCTCCTAAATCTGATTATGTCAGCGATTGCTCCACAGCATATACTCTTTTTCACAGCGGAGATGCCTGTATGATGGGGCAGACCTGACCCAAGGCCCGGCAAAGGCATTTTCTGTCCTCAGATCACCCCCATACCAGCGGCAAATCTTCCGATATAAAGCAGGTTTCTCTTCGATCTGGGCGCTCTTTTCTCCCTGCGGCAGCTTAAATCCCAAGTTTTTCAAAACATATTGGCCCCAGAGCGCATATCGAGGCAAAGAGCAGCTTGCTGAAAAGGGATACCTCTCCCTAACCGATCCCCCGAAAAGAGTCCCTCACCATTATGAAACGTCAAATTTGAAAGCTGCTTTGCCCGCTCAAAATAGGCACTCGTTACGTCTCATTCCGCCGGCCTCCATAAAAACAGTCGCAAATACGCCAAAAATCATGGTCTCAAGAGACATCTCCGCTGAACCGCCGCCATGATAGCATCCGATTTATCCAGTCCCAGAACTTTGACCGCCATCCGGCCCATGTTCATCTGCACCATCTGCGCTTTCTTTTCCTCAGACCTCCGTGCAGAGTGTGCCGAACACCACTCTGGGGATATCCTGGTGGTCCTTCACCACCTGAATATCGCCAAAGCCCTGGGTGCGCATGATGCGCAGCACCGCGTCCGCCTGTCCGATTCCAACCTCAAAATAGAGCCGTCCGCCAGGCACAAGGCACTCTCTCCATTGCTCGGAGATGCTGCGGTAGAAATCCAGACCATCTTCTCCTCCGTCCAGCGCCAGATGCGGCTCATAGTCCCGGACGGATGCATCCAGCCCGGCAATATCCCCTCTGGGAATGTAGGGCGGGTTGGAGATAATACACTGAAATTCCCCCAGGGTGCGGCCTGGACGCTCCCTGGCATCTGCCTGCACAGGCACTACCCGGGCACTCAGGCCGTTGCGGCGAATATTCTGACGGCAGATTTTCAACGCCGCGTCAGAATACTCCCCCAACACCACCCTGACCCGGGAAACCTGGCTGGCAAGGGCTAATCCTATACAGCCACTGCCAGAACACAAGTCCAAAACCCGGCACTCCTCCTGTTCCTGGAGGTACTTCACAGCTTCTTCCACCAACACCTCTGTGTCTGGCCGTGGAATCAGCACGTCCGGGGAAATGTCCAGCGGCAGTCCGTAAAACTCCCATTCTCCGATGAGATAGGCCACCGGCTCTCCGGCCAAGTGACGGTCCACCAGCTTCTGCACCCGCTGTTCCAGCTCCGGGGAGGCATACAGCCCGCCGGAGCGTGCCAGTTCCTCCCGGCTCTTGCCGGTTCCGAAGCATACCAGTTCCCGGGCCTCCAGCGTGGCGGATTCGATGCCTGCGGCCCGAAGGCGCTGCCGAATATCCAAATACAAATTGTTATATGTGGTCGCCATATGTCACTCCGTAGTCAAATTTGAGGAATTTTGCAGGATCTTGTCAAGAGGTCAGGTTCTGATTACCAGGCATCCTTGCCTTTTTCCTCAGGCAGCACCAGCTCCAAAGAGCGGATCGCACACTCCATCATACTGTCGTCCGGCTCGTTTGTGGTGAAATTTTGGAGCCAAAGTCCGGGTGCAGTCAGGATTTTAGCAAGGCCGTTATCCTGTACATGCCGCCCCACCCAGCGGTTAAACTCATAAGTGACCCCCACCACCAGGGGCAACAGGAGCAGATGAATAAGCGTCCGCAGCCAGACATTGGTGATGGGCCAGATGCCGAATACCACGCTGGAGAGCAGTATGGACACAAAAATCACTACAAACAGGAAGCTGGTCCCACATCGCGGATGGTGGCGCGGCTGGATTCGGACATTCTCCACCGTCAGTGGCAGACCCGCCTCGTAGCAGAAGATGGTCTTATGCTCCGCACCATGGTATTGGAACACGCGGTAGATATCCTTTTGTCTAGAACACACAATCAAATAGCCCAGGAAGATCAGCACCTTGAGAATTCCCTCCATCAGGTTCCGCCCCCACATCGGGAAATCCGGAAAGAGATGCAGCAGTCCCCCTGTGAGGAAGGTTGGCAGCACCATGAAGAGGAACACGCTCAGCCCCACTCCCATCGCAACTGCCAGCATAACAATGGCACTCTCCAGCTTTTTGCTGGTGAGATGCCGCTCCAACCATTGCTCAAATCGGGAGGGCTCGGACACCTCCTCCTCTGGATAAAAATCCGCCGAGTACATCAGTGCCCGCACGCCGCTAACCATCGCCGCCAGAAAGTTGACTGTCCCCCGGATCAGAGGCATGCCTAGAATGGGGTAGCGGTCCTTGATCATTTTCAGGGCCTCCACCTTTTCCACCAGGTTTCCGTCCTGATCCCGGACCACAATGGCCTGCTTCTCCGGCCCCCGCATCAGAATGCCCTCAATCAGCGCCTGTCCGCCAATGCTGGTGCGGAAGCCGCAGGAATTTTTCTCTTCTGCCATGGATATCCCTTTCTTTTGTGATTCTACCACAGTCTCACCAAAATTGCAAACATTTGTTCGATTTCTATTTTTGCATGGGAAGGCGAATCGTCACCATCGCGCCGCCGCCCTCCGCGTTGCCGATTTCAAACTGGCCTCCATGAAGCCCCACGATCTCATCGCACACGGCAAGGCCGATGCCGCTGCCTCGGGCTTTGGAGGTACCCTTATAGAATTTCTGCTTGACGAAGGGCAGCTCTGCCTCCGGAATGCCAGGACCAAAGTCCCGTACCCGAATCACCTGCTCCTCGCCCTCTCTGGCAATGGAAGCGACAATGCGCTTGCCGGCACCGCCGTGTTTGGCAGCATTGTCCAGCACATTGCAGAATACCTGTTTGAGCCGCTCCGGATCGCCGGGGATGGGCGGCAGAAGGTCCTCCGGCGTCTCATATTCCAGCTCAATACCCTCCTGCCGGAAGAGCTCCCGGTAGGTAAAGATGGCGTCCTCAAGCTCCGCTTGCAGATCTACCTGCTCAATCTGGAGTGTAAAGCGGCCGTCCTGCATTTTGGAGAACTCCAGCAGTTCCTCCACCATGGTGGACAGGCGCCGGGACTCGTTCAGAATAATCCGGATGCCCCGCCGCAGCTGCTCCGGGTCGCCGGTGGGGTCCTCCAGAATCGTCTCGCCCCAGCCGTTGATTGCAGTCAGCGGGGTGCGCAGCTCATGGGAGACCGAGGAAATAAACTCCGTCTGCATCTTCTCGTTCTGGCTGATCTTCAAAGACATCAGGTTGATGTTCTTCACCAGCTCACCCAGCTCATCCGGGTACTGCTTTTCAATCTGGAAGCCATAGCTGCCATCAGAAATCCGCTTGGCCGACTCCGTCACAACCGCCACCGGCTCCACCACACTGTTGATGAAAATCAGGTTGGACATGATAATCAGGGACATGCACAGCCCGGAGACCAGAACCACCAGCAAGATCATCATCAACACTTGGCTGTTCACCACCCGCAGTGACGTGACCAGACGCAGAACCCCCACCACCCGGCCATTGGAGGCCAGCGGGTAGGACACTGCCATAATCTGCTCCCCTGTCTCGGGGTCGATTCCCTGATAGGGATAGGGCGTCATCTCGCTCCCCGCCTGAGCCTGGCCAATGTCCGGTGTGCCCGGGGAAGTTCCAGCCGTCAGGCCGGAGGTGGAAACCTGAATCCGCCCGCTGCTGTTGATAAATTGCATCTCAATGCGGTCTTTGTCCTCAAAGGACTCCGCAGATCGGACTGCCATCTGGTAATAGGTGTTGTAGCCGCTGTCCATGAAATAGTCGTTAAAGGAGTTCGCCATGGCCTGGGCACGGGATTCTAGTCCCTTCTGCATGGAGCCGTAATAATAGCTGCAGATACCCACCGAGAACGCCACCACCAGCAGGATCAGCAGCAAAAAAACCGGCATCACGGTGTTAAACAGCCAGCGCCGCTGTAGGCCCCGCAGCCGCAAAACTCTCCATCTTCCTATCTTTTTCCGGGCCACGGTGTCTCCTCCCCTCTCAGTCCTGCTCCATCCGGCGGCGCAGCAGAAATCGTTTTTGGTATTTGATGGACGCGTACCGCCGCACACGCCGCAGGCAAAGGAAATCACCTGCGCCACCCACAGCGCCTGCCAGCGGGATGTTCTGCAGGGCCTTTCCATACAGCATGCTCTCCGCCAGCCGGCGGGCCGTGGCCTTGATCTGAAGGTCCACTGTAATGGGGTCATGCCAAATACCCGTCTGGGCAAAGTGTTCCAGCACCTGGTTATTTTCCCGCAGCACCGCTCCTTCGGAAAGGGCTGTTTCAATCAAGCGCAGCGCATAGATGCGCTCTGTCTCCTCTTTACAGGAAAAGCCGAAGCTCTCCGCCGTCTCATACACGCATTTGAGCAGCAGGACTGTCACCAAAGGCACGTCCGGCAGCGTCATCCCAAGCAGTCCCATCCCAATGCCAGCGGCGCCTCCCAGCAGGACACTGCCCCGCCCGGCCCGGTCCGCCGCCTTGGAGAAAGCCCGGAGGCTTCTGCGGGTCTCCTGCAAGTGGGCCGCATATGCGTTGATCTGATAAGTCCGCTGCTGTTCCGCCCTTCGGTTCTCCCTGATGACAACGCCGCTTCCCTTGTCAAACACAACAGCCACTGCCTTTTCAAAGGCAGCTCGCAGCGTCTCAATCAGCTTTTCCGGAGCAAGCTCCGACACCTTCTGATCCAAAGGGCTCTTCGGCGGACATTCGTATTGTCGCAGGAACCGCTCCTCGCGCCGCCAAACCGCCCGAAACTCCTGTTCCCAAGCGTCCCGTTTCATGCCATCACCGCGGCCTTCCTCTCCGTTCAAGCTCCCTGTGGATGCCCGTATCTCCATATGAGCGGGGCAAAAACTGGCTTTTGCTTCCCGGCCGCCGAAGTTTCGCTCTGCAAAACGCCTGTATGCGCCCACCGGCACGCCCCGCCGTGCGGAGCCCCGGGCAATACGCCGTTCTCAGAATCCCCACTTATACCCGTACCCCCACACGGTGGTGATATAAACCGGGTTTTGTACGTTGTCCTCAATCTTCAGCCGCAGACGCCGGATGTTCACATCCACAATCTTCAGCTCTCCAAAATAGTCCCGGCCCCAGACCCGATCCAGAATCTCCTCCCGGGACAGCGCCTTGCCAGGGTTCTCCATGAAAACCCGCATGATGGAGTACTCCACCTGGGTCAGCTTGATCCGCTGGCCGTTTTTCTCCAAAGTCCGGTTTCTGGTATTCAGAAGGAAAGGGTCCTGCCGGATTTCCCCGGTGTTGACCGGGTCTTCCCCCCCTGCCCGCCGGAACAGCGCGTCCACCCGGGCGGTCAATTCCGCTGGGGAAAAAGGCTTTGTCACATAGTCGTCGGCACCGGTCATCAGCCCCGTCACCTTATCCATCTCCTGAGAACGGGCGGTGAGCATAATAATGCCGATCTTTGTATTCGTCGCCCGAATACGCCGGCAAACCTCAAATCCGTCAATCCCGGGCAGCATGATATCCAGCAGCGCCACCTTGGTGTCCGGGTTTTCCTTGAGACACTCCAAGGCCTCCTCGCCGCTCCCCGCCTCAATCACATCGTATCCGGCGCGCCGCAGGTTGATCACAATAAAGCTCCGGATGCTGGACTCATCCTCCAAGACCAAAACTTTTCTCATGGTATCAATCCTCTCTCACACACATCCCTGTATGTCCATCAGTAATCACCAGCGCTCCACTCGGAGGTAATCAGGCTGAACGCCTCCCGCACCTCATCCGCAGTTACGCCGTATTGCCAGGTATCGTTGGCATCTAAAAGCTCTGCCGTATAGATGACCTCCGACTGTCGGCTGAGCAGGAACCGTCCGCCCCGCACCGCGCGGTTTTCACGGCTGGAGCCTGTGATGGCGGTAATCCGCAAAAATGGCTCCATGGCCTCGCCGTCCAGGATATAAAATGTTACGGCAGCTTCATCCGGCATGGTGGCGCGGCCCACCCAGATATGATTCAGCCACTCCTCAGGCAGCCGCAGATACCAACGGTCCTCTACATCGTGATAGGTATGCAGCGCCAGGCTGGATTGTCCCCCGGCGTTATATGCATACCAGTCCACCCGCTGATAAGCCGCTCCTGTCTCCATCATGGAGGAAACTTGTATGGGGCTTGGCACCTCTGTCAGTCCGTCGTTATTGATGTCTGACGGATAGAGGGAACAGAACGGGGCGATCTCGCCGGAGACGCCGGTGAGGTCGGAGAGCACAACGTTCGTCAGTTCCCCGTTGCGCACAGAGAGGATATCTGTCACCGCCCGGGACGCATCCGTTACGCCTGTGACAAAAAGCGCCGGGACCTCCTCCTGCAGCTTTCCCTGCGTCACTCTTCCCTGCTGGTTCAGCTCCGCCATCGTCACCGACAGCCGGGCAGAGGACTGGCTTGCCAGACTGCCGTCCTCCTGCCAACTGTAGTAATCAGCGACGCCGTCGCCTCCCTCGTCAGCATGGAGCACTACCAGCTCCTGCCGCTGATCCTGGTCCAGGTCCATCGCTGTATACTTGACATAGTCACTCCGTACCAGCAGGGCTGCCCCGCCTGGACGAAGTGCATATACCTCCAAAACCTGCAGCTCTGTGGTGGCCTTCCACCCCACCAGAAGCTCCATCCTCCCATCGCCATCCAGGTCCGTATAGGCAATGCTGTAGATGCCGGTACCGCTGCCCTCAATCAATTCTGTTTTTTGATAGCTATCCTCCGTGGCGGTGAAGATATAAATTTTCAAAGGTTTTTCCTCAGCGGCGTTCCGAAAAAAGGCCACCGCCTCCTCCCGGCCATCACCGTCCAAATCCACAAGCTGTACAGACTGGATGTTTGCCCCCGAGGTGGGCGCGGCATACTCCGCGCCGCTCTCCAGGATTTCATTGAGCTGTGTGTTCAACTCTGTATACTTCGCCGGCAAGGTTGGAAGGCTGTAGAGGTCTTCGGAGTTCAGCGTCAGCTTTGGTATCGTACAGCCAGAGAGCATGGATGCTAGAAAAAACATCCCCACCAGCGTTAGATTCCGCAGGATTTTATGCACAAACTCCTCCTCCATTCCTTGGGAAACGCCCATAGAACACGCATAAAACAACATTTATTATCATATCATGTCTTCCTCAGTTTGTGTAGCTTTTCTTTGGAAATTTCCCGTTTTTTACGGTCTGTTCATTTTTATTCTGTAAAGTGCAAACTCCCTCTTGAATTTTCCAAAGGCTTCTTGTATAATAGACCAGTATCCACCCGCCGGTGTGATGGAATTGGTAGACGTGACGGACTCAAAATCCGTTGGTAGCGATACCGT
>ENA-UOJP01001559-UOJP01001559.1-human-gut-metagenome-genome-assembly--contig:-C102-NODE-1559-length-26311-cov-6.912439_pt1 | contig 26311 bp, 24 predicted proteins | sample MGYA00242353_ERZ723900 | MGnify/ENA metagenome assembly ERZ723900
GGTTCCAAAAGTGCCTACCCGTGAACAGTTACAAAAAATGTACATTGTTTAAATGCGTTTCAAATGCCAGAAATGAGTGCGGAAATGGATGGAAAGAATCGTTTGGAGGAAGGAGAACATAGAATGAAGTGTCCAAAATGCGGACAGGAAGCAGTTGGAAATTTTTGCAGTAACTGCGGAACTCCGCTTGTAAATGATACAGTACGCCGAGAACAGGAAACGGTGGGAAGAAAGCAGGAAAATAGCTATGACGACGGTGATTCAGAACAGCGGAATCCAGCTCGGATGGAATCGGATGAGAAAAAGGCGGAATCCGGCTCTGGATTGAAACGAAACAGTCAGGAAAAGCGGAGCAGCCAGAGTCAGGACGCACAGAAGCGTGAGGAAGAGCGCCGCGACAATGAACGCTGCCAATCCCAGGCACAGGAGGATGCCCGCCGTGACCGTGAAGCGGCATCGCGCAGACGACAGGACGCGAGACGTTCTTCTTCCAGCGCGAAAGAGGATAAGCGGGATGCAAAACAGCAGAAGCAGATGGAAAAACGCCTTCATGCTCTGGAGTCGGAGAGGGAGCGCTCAGAGCGTCAGAAAAACCGGATGGAGCGCAGCCACCAGCGGGAACTGGAACGCCAGTCCCGGGAGGCAGAGCGCACCAGACGGGCGGCGGAGCGCAGTGAGGCGCATACGCAGAGTGACTCAAATGACGGTCCGTCCGTGCTGGATGTGACGGCAGCCGGAGTAACCGGCGTGGTTGTGCTGATGGCGCGCGTGATGCAGGCAGCCAGTTTTCTTCTGATGGCGGGAATCACCTGGGCGAATGCGAAGGCATTTCGGTATGGCGGCGACGATCTGGGCTATATCGGAACTATGATTACAGAGGAAAATTATGGTCTGGGACTCTATGTAGGGATTGGCGTATTTCTGGTACTGATGGGCGCGATCTGGTGCCTGTGGATTCTGTCAGGCAAGCACGCGGGTGGTAAAGTACGGCTGCAAAAATACGATACGGGGCGCGGATTTATCCCGTTTATAATCATCCTTGTTCTGGTATTAGTAGCCGGTCCGGCAGCGTACCTGATGCCGAAGAATGCGGGCAGCTTACAGCCGATTGTGGACGGCGGCTATGCGGCGCTGGAGGCGATCAATGCGAACCACGGATTTCTGCTGTTCTGCAGCATCGGAGGCGCGATCCTTTCGTTTATCCGGAAAATGCTGCTGGTATAATTTTATAATTCATCTAATTGCCCGAACTGATACCCCATTTCCTCCCATTTTGCCAGAAGTTCATCGAGAATCTGAGCGTTGGTCTGCGAAGTGCTGTGCAGAAGGACGATCGCGCCGGGGTGGATGCGCGTCAGAAGCTTGGAAAATGCTTCTTCTTTGGATGGCTGCTGATCCTGCATCCAGTCCACATAGGCGAGACTCCAGAAAAAGGTCTTGTAGCCGAGCTCCTTTGCCATCTGCAGGTTCGATTCACTGTATTTGCCCTGCGGCGGACGGTAATATTTTTTCATTGTCTGCCCGGTAACGGACTGGTAGAGTGTTTCCAGGGCAGTCAGCTCCTTTTCAAATGCTGCTTTGTCGGAAATGCGGGACATATCGGGATGGTGATACGTGTGGTTGGCGACGGTGTGACCCTCTGCGATCATCTGTTTTACCAGTTCAGGACTGGTTTCGAGATAGTTGCCGACGACGAAAAAGGTTGCCGGGACATGGTGTTTTTTCAGTGCTTCCAGAATGGCAGGTGTGCAGCCGTTTTCATATCCGGCGTCGAAGGTCAGATAGATGACGGGCTTGGAGGTATCGCCTACATAGAAAGCATCAAAATTTTTTAAAGTGTCGGCGGAGGCATTGCCGACCGGTGTCTGCCCTGGACTGGGAAATCCAAGTCCCCAGTTTCCATCTGCGGAAACCGGAATCGAGCCGGAATCAAAGGCAGGTGGGAGCGAGCCACAGGCGATAACAGGCGCTGAAACCATGTGCCCGGATGGACGGCGCAGGAAATGCGCGGCAGTCTGCCCGGCGAAGAAAGAGATGGCAAACAGGGCGGGAACCAGCAGCGGGGAAATGATGTGCCGGAAACGTGATGGAACAAAATGCATGGGAAAATGAATGAACATGATGTGACCTGAAAGATATATTTTCATAAGTATATGAAAGAAGGGGGAACATCATGTTTTTATTATAATTTGGTGTCCGTGAAATGCACCGAATCGGAAAAAACAAGCGGTACCATATAACAAATTTTATGTGCTGACATAACAAATTAATGCTTGTCATGCCCTTTGTACCTATGTTATTATTATAACGATGCTTAGATGAGATGATCCGAACCCTTGAACAAGGGGAGCTGGATGAAAAGCAGATTATGAAATTATGATGAAATAAATAAGAGAAACAAGGAGGATGTTGAAGGATGAAGCCTTATAGCGAGATGACGAAAGAAGAACTTCTGGAGCTTAAGCGTGATCTGAGCGAGCAGTACCGGGAGTTTCAGGGCAAGAATCTGACGCTGGATATGTCACGCGGTAAGCCAAGTGCAGAGCAGCTTGATTTATCGATGGGAATGATGGACGTACTGAGCAGCGACAGTGATCTGACCTGCGAAGATGGGACAGACTGCCGCAATTACGGCGGCCTGGACGGTATCAGCGAGGCGAAGGAGCTGTTAGCGGATATGATCGAGGTTCCGGCTGACAATATCATTATCTATGGAAACTCCAGCCTGAACGTAATGTACGACACCATCTCCCGTTCTATGACTCATGGCGTTATGGGAAATACCCCGTGGTGCAAGCTTGACAAGGTTAAATTCCTGTGCCCGGTACCGGGATATGACAGACATTTCTCCATTACTGAATATTTTGGTATCGAGATGATCAACATTCCGATGACCGCAGATGGTCCGGATATGGATCTGGTGGAGAAGTATGTGACCACCGATCCGACCGTAAAGGGAATCTGGTGTGTTCCAAAATACTCCAACCCGACCGGTAATTCCTATTCCGATCAGACTGTCCGCCGTCTGGCACGCATGCATCCGGCAGCTCCGGACTTCCGTATTTACTGGGACAATGCTTATGGCATCCACCATTTATACGATGATGAGCAGGATCATGTGCTGGAGATTCTGGCAGAATGTAAGAAAGCCGGCAACCCGGATATGGTTTACAAATTCTCTTCAACCTCCAAGATTACGTTCCCGGGTTCCGGCATTGCGGCAATCGCAACCTCCCACAATAACCTGGATGATATCAAGAAACAGTTAAAGATTCAGACTATCGGTCATGATAAAGTGAATCAGCTCCGCCACGTGCGTTTCTTCAAGGATATCCACGGCATGGTAGAGCACATGAGAAAGCATGCCAACATCCTGCGCCCGAAATTCGAGGCAGTTGAGAATATTCTCGACCGTGAGCTGGGCGGACTGGAGATCGGTACCTGGACAAAACCGCACGGCGGCTACTTCATTTCCTTTGATTCACTGAACGGCTGTGCGAAGGAGATCGTTGCGAAGTGCAAGAAAGCAGGCGTTGTCATGACCGGAGCCGGTGCAACTTATCCATATGGCAAGGATCCGGAGGATCGCAACATCCGTATTGCTCCATCTTATCCGCCGCTGCAGGATCTGATCACTGCAACCGAGCTGTTTGCACTCTGCGTCAAGCTGGTCAGTGTCAACAAGCTGTTAGAGGAAATGTAATATTAAACCAAGAAGTACAGGAATTGTATGGGTATGTCGAAGGACCGCTGCCCATACAATTCTTTTTTCGGAGAAAAAGTGATGATAAAGGAAAAGTTATCCCTGATCTGGGGAAAGTTTGTAAACAGGGAGACGATATCGTATCTGATATTCGGCGTTCTGACGACGCTGGTGGACTGGATTTCCTATGCGGTTTTCCGCCACAACGGCATGAACTACCGTATGGCGACGATCTGCTGTCAGGCGGCGGCGATCCTGTTTGCATATGTGACAAACAAGATCTGGGTATTCCGAAGCTACAATTTCCGCCCTGTATATCTTCTTAGGGAAATGGCTTCGTTTTTCTCCTGCCGTATTCTCACATCGGTGTTCACGTATGTGGCGATGATCGTGATGGTAGACGGCATGGGAATCAAACAGGATATGATCTGTAAGATTGTGGTATCAGCGATCTCGCTGGTGCTGAATTATATTTGCAGTAAATTATTTATTTTCAAAAAGAAAGAATCCTCGAAATAGGGCTGTGTGGGGAAATGACAGCGGAAATGGATGCTGAAGTCAGACCGGAAAAGCCGGAAAGAGTAGAGAAAACGCCGCCTGAACAGGATTCTGGATGGAGGGAAGATGGAGCAAAGAGAACGAGACGAAAGTTCCAGTAAACTGGAAGAAGCACTCAGGGAGCTTACGGGAGCGGAAACAACGGGGAAAATAGAGGAGTATGAGAACGAGCGGGAAGGTGCGGACGTGGATTCGGAGACCGCCTGTACAGATATGAGACGCGCTGAACGAATGCCGGCCTGGAGACAGGAAGAAGATGCCAGAAAATCTAAACTTTCAGAGTCCAGAGCAGATGTCGTTAATGAGTTGAATGACGATGACTGGGAGCAGGAAGAATTAGATGAGTGGGATGAACCAGAGAAATCACCCCGCGGAATGGGCCGCCTGGCTGCGGTTTTCCGTCCGTCGGATGATCTCCTGGCGGCATTTTTCCTGCCGGTAGTGATTTTGATCCTGATTTTTGCATACCGCGGTATTTTCCCCTTTGGGCAGGAAAGCTTCCTGCGGACGGATATGTACCACCAGTATGCGCCGTTTTTCTCGGAATTCCGGCATAAGCTTTTAAGTGGCGAGAGCCTGCTTTACAGCTGGGATGTCGGCATGGGCGTAAACTTTGCCGCGCTCTATGCGTACTATCTGGCGAGCCCGTTCAACTGGCTGCTGCTGTTATGCCCGTCGTCCCTGATTATCGAATTTATGACCTACATGATCGTGTTCAAGAGCGGTCTGGCAGGTCTTTCGATGGCGTGGTATCTGAAAAAGCACACGGGTTCACAGAAGTTTGGAGCGTGCTATTTCGGCGTATTCTATGCGCTGTCCGGCTATATGGCGGCGTATAGCTGGAATATCATGTGGCTGGACTGCATCGTGCTGCTGCCGCTGATCCTGCACGGCCTGGAGCGGCTGGTGCGCGAAAAAAAAGGGCTTTTTTACTGCCTGATGCTGGGACTTTCAATCCTGTCCAACTACTATATATCAATTATGATATGCCTCTTTATGGTGATTTACTATGTGGCGCTCCTGTTTCAGGAGAAACGGCCGGGATGGAAGGATTGTCTACACAGCTTTTTCCTGTTTGGTGTGTATTCGCTTCTGGCGGGTGCGCTGGCGGCTGCGGTGCTTCTTCCGGAGATTGCGGCGCTGCAGAGTACGGCGTCTGGCGATTTTAATTTTCCGACCACACTGGAAATCTACTTCCCGATCTTTGACATGATCGCGCGGCACATCGGAAATGTACAGGTGGAGACGGGACTCGACCATTGGCCGAACCTCTACTGCGGCGTGGCAGTTTACATTTTCATGGGGTTGTATTTTCTGAACCGCCGGATTGCGATCCGGGAAAAGGTTGTGTACGGTGTGCTGCTGCTCTTTTTCTATGCCAGCTTTTCGTTCAACGTGCTGAATTTTATCTGGCATGGCTTCCATTACCCGAACAGTCTGCCGTGCCGCCAGTCGTTTATCTATATCGCGCTGGTGCTGACGATGTGTTTCCGGGCGTATCTATATCTGGATGAAATATCCAAACGGCAGTTTGCCGGGGTGACATCCGCCGCGATTGGCTACGTGATTCTGGCAGAAAAGCTGGTGACGGACGATGCGTTTGAGCCAGTTGTCTGGTATGTGGCAGTGGTGCTTCTGCTGCTGTATCTGGGCGTCTTTTATTTCTATCAAAATAAAGAACATTTCGCGTTCACGGCGGCGCTTCTGGCGATGGCGCTGGTAAGTGTGGAGGCGCTTGCCAATATGGCGGCAACGAGCATTCCGACGACGAGCCGGACTGATTATGTGGCAGACAATCAGGATGTTGCAGCGGTGACAGAGCCGCTCAAAAAGACGGAATTTTACCGGATTGATAAAACGAATGCGCGCACGAAAAATGATGGCGCGTGGATGCATTTTCCATCCGTATCACTGTTTTCATCGGTGGCAAATGCCGGGGTGACGGATTTCTTCAAACAGATGGGTTGCGAAGGTTCGACGAACGCATACAGCATCGTGGGAAGTACGCCGCTGGTGGATTCGTTATTTTCAATCAAATATGCACTCTATGAGGGCAAGCAGGACAATCCGCGCCTGTCGCTCTATGCATTTTCAGGTGACACGTACCTCTATGAGAATCCGTGGACGCTGCCGCTCGGCTTTATCCTGCCGGACATAGTGGAAACGGGCTGGAAACGCGATCTTTCTTCGCCAGCGGATGTCCAGAATGATTTATCGGATGTGCTGGGCGTGCCGGAGTGCCTGATTTTCACGGACGGGGAGGAGCAGGGGAATCGTTTTTCCTTTACAGCACCGGAAGATGGGGAGTATTATATAAGTGTCGCAAACCGTCAGATTGATTCGGTTAAACTGGATGTCGGCGGGGAGGACCGCAGCATTGATACGTTGAAACGCGGGTATCTGGTGGAAACCGGATATGTGAAGGCAGGCACATTGATTCTGCTGGAGAGCAATGACAGTGCCGGAAGCATGGACGCGAGCGCGTACCGCTTTGACGAAGCCGGGCTGCGTGCGCTCTATGAGCGCCTCAACCAGCATCCATTTGAACTGGAAACATTGGGCGAGGAGGCGATGAAGGGCACGATCGACGCGGGCGAGGGCGGAACGCTGTTCCTCACGATCCCGTATGACGAGGGCTGGACGGTCACGGTGGATGGAAAAGAAGCTATCACGCGTCCGGTCTGGAAGGCATTTACCGGCATGGAACTGACGGCGGGAACCCATACGGTGGAACTCAGGTATTATCCGCAGGGACTGCATGAGGGACTGCTGATCAGCGGAGGTGCGCTGTTTGTGCTGGCGGTGATTGTGGCTTCTATGTATATAAGGAAGAAGAAGCAGGGGAAAACTTCTGCAAAAATGAGAAGAACGGTGGAAAAAGAGCCGGATGGCGATTTAAAACTGAGAAATTGAGATACAAAATTTATAGAAAAGAGGTTAAAATCATGAAAAAGCTGGAAGAATATGTAAGAAGCATTCCGGACTTCCCGGAGCCGGGTATCATTTTCCGCGATATTACTACGATTTTACAGGATGCAGACGGACTGCAGCTTGCGATCGACGGAATCCAGAAATCCTTAGAGGGCGTGGATTATGATATCGTGGTTGGTCCGGAGTCCCGCGGGTTTATTTTCGGCGTGCCGGTTGCATATGCGATGCACAAGGGATTCGTGCCGATCCGCAAGAAAGGCAAACTGCCGTGCAAGACGGTATCTGTGAGCTACGATCTGGAGTATGGCAGCGCGGTTCTGGAGATGCATGAGGATGCCATTAAACCGGGACAGAAGGTAGTTATTGTTGACGACCTGATCGCAACCGGCGGAACGACCGAGGCGATTGTCAAGCTCATCGAGAAGATGGGCGGCGAGGTTGTAAAAATCTGCTGCGTGATGGAGCTGGCAGGCTTAAAGGGACGCGAAAAACTGAACGGATATGCGGTGGATGCCCTAATTACCTATGAGGGGAAATAGATAACGGTTCACGGGTAGGCACTTTTGGAACCGAAAGTGCCGTAAGAAAACGTGGTGGCAGCAGGAATTTGCCGTATTGAAATGCGAAGCCACGGCAAATTCCGTTACTGGGCACGTATGCGTGAACAGTAACAAAATAGTTTGCCGTTGCATTTTTTGTCAAATATTCGTATAATAGGGGTATTCTATATAATATTTTATTTCATTTGCGTGAACCGCTTTCCGGATTCCGAACGGCAGGCGTTTCAGTTATCTACGGAAGGGTCAGGAGGCATATATGGGAAATTTGGATAAAATAAAAAAGCTGGATCAGGAAATTGAAGCGCCGGCGGATTTTACGAGTCCGGAGGTACTGTATAATGAGTTGATTGCCGCCATTCGCAAGTACCATCCGTCGGATGACATCAGCATGATTGAGAAAGCGTACCAGATCGCGTATGACGCACACAAGGACCAGAGGCGTAAATCAGGTGAACCGTATATCATCCATCCGCTTTGTGTGGCGATCATTCTGGCGGATCTGGAGCTGGATAAAGAGACTCTGGTGGCAGGTATCCTGCACGATGTCGTGGAAGATACGGTCATGACAGAGGAGGAGATCACGGCGATCTTTGGCGAGGAGGTAGCACTTTTAGTAGACGGCGTTACCAAGCTGACCCAGATCTCGTGGACGATCGATAAAGTAGAGATTCAGGCGGAAAACCTGCGTAAGATGTTCTTAGCGATGGCGAAGGACATCCGGGTTATCCTGATTAAGCTGGCAGACCGTCTGCACAATATGCGGACACTTCAATATATGAAGCCGGAAAAACAGAAAGAAAAGGCGCGTGAAACGATGGATATCTACGCGCCTATTGCTGATCGTCTCGGTATTTCCAAGATCAAGACCGAGCTGGATGATTTGTCTCTCAAATATCTCCAGCCGGAGGTTTACAAAGAATTGTCCGAAAAACTGGCGCTCCGTAAGGACACCAGGGAGGCGTTTATCCATAAGATTATGGATGAAGTCAAGAAACATATGGACGATGCGGGCATCGAAGCCAAGGTAGACGGCCGTGTGAAACATTTCTTCAGCATCTATAAAAAGATGGTAAACCAGGACAAGACGCTGGATCAGATCTATGATATTTTTGCGGTCCGGATTATCGTGGAGAGCGTGAAGGACTGTTATGCGGCGCTCGGTGTCATCCATGAGATGTACAAACCGATTCCGGGACGTTTTAAAGATTATATTGCCATGCCGAAACCGAATATGTACCAGTCGCTGCATACGACTCTGATTGGCAGCAGTGGACAGCCGTTTGAGATTCAGATCCGCACCTATGAGATGCACCGTACCGCTGAGTATGGTATCGCGGCACACTGGAAATATAAGGAGAGCGGCAGCAGCAAGGCGGCGATCGACAGCGCCGAGGCAAAGCTTTCCTGGCTGCGTGAGATCCTGGAATGGCAGCGGGATATGTCCGATAATAAAGAGTTCTTAAGTCTCTTAAAGAGTGATCTGGACCTCTTTACGGATGATGTATACTGCTTTACCCCGACGGGCGATGTCAAGAACCTGCCGAGCGGTTCCACCCCGATCGATTTTGCGTATTCGATCCACAGTGCGGTCGGCAACAAAATGGTTGGTGCCCGTGTCAACGGAAAACTGGTCAACATCGATTATGTCATTAAAAATGGTGACCGTGTCGAGATTATTACCTCCCAGAATTCCAAGGGACCGAGCCGCGACTGGCTGAAACTGGTTAAGAGCACACAGGCAAAGAATAAGATCAACCAGTGGTTCAAGAGCGAGCTGAAAGAGGACAATATCCTGCGCGGCCGTGCGCTTCTGGATAAATATTGTAAGGCGAAGGACATCAATTATTCAGAGTTAAATAAACCGGAATATATGGAAAAGGTCATGAAGCGCTATGCGTACCGTGACTGGGATTCCGTTCTGGCATCGATCGGACATGGCGCCCTCAAAGAGGGACAGGTCATCAACAAGATGCTGGATGAGCGCAACAAGAAGTTAAAGAAGGAAGTAACCGACACGACGATCCTCGATAACATGGCGTCGGATGGAAACAAGGTTCCGGTGATCGCAGCCGGGAAGTCGAAGAGCGGTATCGTTGTCAAGGGAATCCACGATCTGGCGGTTCGTTTTTCGAAGTGCTGCAGCCCGGTTCCGGGCGATGAGATCGTCGGATTTGTCACAAGGGGACGCGGTATCTCGATCCACCGGACGGACTGCATCAATGTGATGAATCTGCCGCAGGAAGAGCGTGAGCGCCTGATTGAAGCCGAGTGGCAGCAGCCGGAAGCACAGACGGGCACGGAAAAATACTCCACCGAAATCAAGATCTATGCGAACAACCGCATCGGCATGTTTGTGGATATTTCCAAGGTATTTACCGAGCGCCAGATCGACATTACCTCGATGAATGTGCGTACAAGCAAGCAGGGCAAGGCGACGATCGTCATGACGTTCGATATTCACGGAATTGAGGAATTAAATAAATTATCTGATAAACTCAGACAGATTGAAGGAGTATTAGATATAGAGAGAACTGCCGGATAAGCGGTTCTCTCTATATTTCACAGGTACTTACACTCTGTGAAACATAGAGCGCTCCGCTGGGATGCACACTCAGCGCAAGGGTAAATGGCTGCCAGGGCAGCCGCGCTTCGGCGCGAGAATGTGCCAAGGCACATTCTATGTATAGTTTCACATATTATTAGGAGGAAAAGATGGAGATAAAACGGCTGATCGTGGGAATGGTCCAGACGAACTGTTATATTGCGGTGCATCCGGAAACGAAGGAAGCTGTGATTGTCGATCCGGGCGATGAGGCGGCGCGGATCGAGGATGCACTGGTGCAGACCGGAGCGAAGGCCAAGGCGATTCTGCTGACTCATGGACATTTTGACCATGTGACGGCGATGGAAGAGCTGAGACGGGATCTGGGCGTGCCAGTTTATGCCTGTGAGCAGGAGCAGGCGGTCTTGGCGGATCCGGATAAGAACCTGTCCGTCCAGTTTCAGGGCGGCGGTCTGCATCTGAAAGCGGATATGCTTTTGAAGGATGGAGAGACGTTCGAGGCAGCGGGCTACACGTTCCAGATGCTTCATACACCGGGGCACACGGAAGGTTCCTGTTGTTATTATGTAAAATCAGAGAAGGTGCTGTTTTCGGGAGATACCTTATTTGAAGGTTCTTACGGACGCATCGATTTCCCGACTGGAAGCGGACGTCAGATGATTCATTCAGTGGCAGATATCCTTCTGAACCTGCCGGATGATACGAATGTATATCCGGGACACATGGGATATACGACGATCGCCGACGAAAAACAGTACAATCCGCTGGCGGGATACAGGGGGCGCGAAGCATGATAGCGATTTTGTTAAATGACGCGTCCTTTGAACAGGATATCCGTGAGCTCCTGATGGCATTTTATCCGGGCGAGACATTTACGCACAAGGAAGAGGAAGCCGGGGAGGCGGATCTGATTGTACGGGGAGTCCGGGACGGAAACTCGTTTTCACTGGATGTGACGCCGGTGAAGAAAGAAGCTGTTCACTTTGCTTTGATTTATCCGGATTTTTCCAACCGTTTTGAGACGAAAAATGAGATCAAACAGACGTTATACCGTCTTTTGAGTGCCCAGACCGGCAGAGAGCTTCCGTGGGGAACGCTTACCGGCATCCGTCCGACGAAGATTGCGCTCACGAAGCTGTATGATGGCTGGACGGACGAGCAGATCGAGACCTATATGCGCGAGACGTATTTCACCAGCAAGGAAAAGATCGATCTGAGCATCGACGTGGCGGAGCGCGAGAGACGCCTGCTGTCCACGATCGATTATGAGAAGGGGTACAGCCTGTATGTGGGAATCCCGTTCTGTCCGACGACCTGCCTGTACTGTTCGTTTACGTCGTTTCCGATTGTGAAATGGGAAAAACGGATGGACCTCTACAAAGAGGCGCTTTTTAAGGAAATGGAATATGTGGCGGAGCAGATGAAGGATCGCCCGCTTTCGACCATCTATTTTGGAGGCGGCACACCGACCTCGTTAAATCCGCAGGATCTGGATGAGATCCTGACAAAGGTGGAAGAATTATTCCCGGTGGAACAGGCAGTTGAATTTACCGTTGAGTCGGGACGTCCGGACAGCATCACGCGCGAAAAGCTGCAGGTGCTCCGGAATCACGGCATTTCCCGTATTTCCATCAATCCGCAGACGATGAAGCAGGCGACGCTTGACCTCATCGGACGCCGTCATACGGTGGAGGATGTGAAGGAAAAATTCCTGCTGGCGCGGGAGCTGGGATTTGACAATATCAATATGGATCTGATCGTGGGTCTGCCGGAGGAGACGATCGACGATGTCCGCCAGACAATGGAGGAGATCAAGGCACTCAGACCGGACAGCGTGACGGTGCATTCGCTGGCGATCAAGCGCGCGGCGCGCCTGAATATCTATAAGGAGCGCTACGGAAATCTGAAGATTGTCAATACACAGGAGATGATTGACCTGACCGCGCAGTATGCCGAGGAGATGGGACTGAAACCGTACTATCTCTACCGCCAGAAAAATATGGCGGGCAATTTTGAAAATGTCGGTTATGCGGTTCCGGGCAAGGAATGTCTCTATAATATATTGATTATGGAAGAAAAACAGACGATCGCCGCCTGCGGTGCGGGAACGACCACCAAGGTTTATTTCCCGGCAGAAAACCGGATTGAGAGGGCGGAGAACGTCAAGGAAGTTGAGCAGTATATCGACCGGATCGATGAGATGATCGGGCGGAAAGAGAAGCTGCTTGGACGAAGAGAGTAAAAACGAAAAATTCACAGATACAGGGTGTCAGATGCAGAAAAACACTTTGTAACAGAGAAACATAAAAATCCAGTTTCCAGCATGGAAAAGTGAAGTTTTCTTTGCGCGGGAAATATGGTCGCAGAAAGACATAGAAGGAGTTTGACACATGGCTTTAAAGAAAAAACCAGTTACAGGCATGAAGGACATTCTTCCGGGCGAGATGGAGATCCGGGATTATGTGCTGAATATCATCAAAGATACCTACCGCGGATACGGCTTCTCGGCGATCGAGACTCCGTGCGTGGAGCACATTGAGAACCTGACCAGCAAGCAGGGCGGCGACAATGAGAAGCTGATCTTCAAGATTTTAAAGAGAGGCGAGAAGCTGAACGTCGAGGCAGCACAGACAGAGGCAGATGTCGTAGACGGTGGTCTCCGCTATGACTTAACTCTGCCGCTCAGCCGTTATTATGCAAACAATTCTGCTAATTTATCAGCGCCGTTCAAGGCGCTGCAGGTCGGAAGCGTATGGCGTGCCGATCGTCCGCAGAAGGGGCGTTTCCGTCAGTTTGTACAGTGTGATATCGATATTTTAGGTGATGCGACAAACCTGGCTGAGATCGAGGAGATTCTGGCGCTTACCAAGGCGCTGAAGCGCATCTGCCCGGACAAGGCATACACTGTCCGCGTCAATGACCGTGCGATCTTAAAGGGCATGGCAGATTACAGCGGATTCCCGGAAAATGAGACCGATAAGGTATTTATCATTCTCGATAAGATGGATAAGATCGGTCTGGACGGTGTCCGCGAAGAGCTGCTTGCAGAAGGTTATGCGCCAGAGGCGGTTGAGAAATACACTGGACTTTTGGCAGAAATTCAGAACGATGCGGCAGGCGTCCGCGCGCTGGGCGAGAAGCTCTCCGGCGTGATGGATCCGGCAAAGGCAGAGAATCTGGCAACGATCATGGAGACAGTTAAAGCGGTTGCAGACATCGAATTCGGTCTTGAATTTGACCCGACGCTGGTGCGCGGCATGGGCTACTATACCGGAACGATTTTTGAGGTTTCCATGGAAGGCTTCGGCGGCTCCGTTGCAGGCGGCGGACGTTACGATAAGCTGATCGGCAAATTTACCGGCGTCGATACACCGGCGTGCGGATTCTCCATCGGTTTTGAGCGTATCATCACGATCCTGATGGATTCCGGTTTCAAAGTACCGGAGGCAGCCGGCAAGAAAGCATTCCTGTATGAGAAAGGTTTAAGCGGCGAGCAGTTCCGTGCCGTCTTAAAGAAAGCACAGGAAGAGCGCGCTAACGGCACCCGCGTGGCAGTCGCACAGATGAACAAGAACAAGAAATTCCAGAAGGAGCAGCTGGCGAAGGACGGCTATGAGGAGATCGTGGAATTTTACAAAGACAGTTTGAAGTGATTCAGTTTTTGAATTTTTCAGATAAAACTATAATAAACGGAGGAAATACTATCATGGCAGAATCTATGGCAGGACTGAAACGTTCCCATCGCTGTACCGAGCTGGGAACTGCCAATATCGGTGAGAAAGTAACCGTTATGGGCTGGGTTCAGAAGAGCAGAAATAAAGGCGGCATTATTTTCGTGGATCTGCGGGATCGTTCCGGTATCCTGCAGCTGATCTTCGAGGAAGCTGACTGCGGCGTTGAGAGCTTTGCAAAGGCAGAAAAGCTGAGAAGTGAGTTCGTTATCGCCGTAACCGGACGCGTAGAGGCACGTTCCGGTGCAGTAAATGAAAACTTAAAGACAGGTGCGATTGAGATCCGCGCGGATTACCTCCGCATTCTGGCAGAGTCTGAGACACCGCCGTTCCCGATCGAGGAGAACTCCAAGACCAAAGAGGATCTTCGCCTGAAATACCGTTACCTGGATCTGAGACGTCCGGATATCCAGAGAAACCTGATGACAAGAAGCCGCGTGGCTATCCTGACCCGTGCATTCTTAGCAGAGGAAGGCTTCCTTGAGATTGAGACTCCGACTCTGATTAAAAGTACTCCGGAGGGCGCGAGAGACTACCTGGTACCGAGCCGTGTACATCCGGGCAGCTTCTATGCACTGCCGCAGTCTCCGCAGCTGTTAAAACAGCTTCTGATGTGTTCTGGATATGACCGCTACTTCCAGCTGGCACGCTGCTATCGTGACGAGGACTTAAGAGCCGATCGTCAGCCTGAGTTTACCCAGATCGATATGGAGCTTTCCTTCGTTGACGTTGAGGACGTTCTGGATGTCAATGAGCGTCTGTTAAAGAAGCTCTTCAAGGAGATCTGCAATTACGATCTGCAGCTTCCGATCCAGCGTATGACCTGGCGCGAGGCAATGGATCGTTTCGGTTCCGATAAGCCGGATCTGCGTTTCGGCATGGAGCTGAAAAACGTATCGGATGTAGTAAAAGACTGCGAGTTTGTTGTATTTAAGAGTGCACTGGAAAATGGCGGCTCTGTCCGCGGTATCAACGCAGAAGGACAGGGCGCTATGCCGAGAAAGAAGATCGATGCGCTGGTTGAGTACGCAAAAGGCTTTGGTGCAAAAGGTCTTGCATATCTGGCAATCCATGAGGACGGTACCTACAAGTGTTCCTTCTCCAAGTTCATGAAGCCGGAAGAGCTGGATGCACTGGTGGCTGCTATGGGCGGTAAGCCGGGCGATCTGCTTCTGTTCGCAGCTGACAAGGATAAAGTTGTATTTGATGTACTTGGAAACTTACGTCTGGAGATCGCTAGACAGCTTGACCTCTTAAAGAAGGATGATTTCAAGTTCCTGTGGGTAACCGAGTTCCCGCTGCTTGAATATTCAGAGGAAGAGGATCGCTACGTAGCTATGCACCATCCATTTACCATGCCGATGGAAGAGGATCTTCCGCTGATCGATACTGATCCGGGCAAGGTACGTGCAAAAGCATACGATATCGTCCTGAACGGTACCGAGATGGGCGGCGGTTCTGTCCGTATCCATCAGGCAGACATCCAGGAGAAGATGTTTGAGGTTCTTGGATTCACGAAGGAGAAAGCACAGGAGCAGTTCGGCTTCCTGTTAGACGCATTCAAATACGGAGTACCGCCGCACGCTGGTCTGGCTTACGGTATGGACCGTATGGTTATGCTGATGGTCGGCGCAGACAGCATCCGCGACGTCATCGCATTCCCGAAGGTAAAAGATGCTTCCTGCCTGATGATGGAAGCACCGTCTCAGGTTGATCCGAAACAGCTGCAGGATCTTTCGATTGGCGTGGTTGAGAGCGAAGAGGCGGAGAAAACCGAAGAATAAAATGTAAGATATGGAACAGCCTGAGAAGACTGTGAAATAGAAAGCAAACAGGGCTGGATGAGAAATGCAGGGAAATACTGGATTTTGTCGGACAGTCCTGTTTTGCGTGTGAGATGAAAAAGGACTTTGTATTTTAGTTTTTAGTGGAAAACGGTAAAGAACTTGAACTACGAGGGAAAAGAAAAGGGGTACCTATATGAAAAAAGAAAAAGGTTTTCTTCAGGAATTTCAGAAGTTTATCAGCCGTGGAAATGTCATGGATATGGCAGTCGGTGTTATCATCGGCGGTGCGTTCTCCTCGATCATCAATTCGCTGGTAAGCGATATCATTTCCCCACTTTTAGGTATTTTTGGAGGAATGAATTTCGATAATTACAGTTTGAAGCTGATCGGAGATGCGACGCTGAATTATGGCAAATTCCTGACTGCGGTTGTGAATTTCTTAATCATGGCGCTGGTTATCTTCTGCATGATGAAGGCGATCAATGGATTGACCTCCAAGCTTCAGAAGAAGGAAGAGGAAGCACCGGCAGCACCGACGACGAAGATTTGTCCGTACTGCAAGAATGAGATCCCGATCGAGGCGACTAGATGCGGGTTCTGTACTTCGGTTTTGGAGGAAACGGAGAAGGTCGAAGAGGCAAAATAAAGTTTGTGTAACGCGGAAAATTTGTGTGTGACACGGGAATTTCTCTGTGATATTAGGAAATATTCGTGTGCGCTATAGGAATCCGTAAGTGACGCCCGGAATCTATGTCCTCTGGATTTGTGGTTTCGGAGACGGAAATACTAGACTGCCAGAAAAATGCTAAATACATGGCTCAAAATCCAAACTCGCCCGAACGGGCTCAGACAGGTGGATTTTGAGCCATAACGCATTTTCCCGCCAGTCAAGTGTTTCCAAGTCTCCTGCAAATACAAATTCAGAGGATATAGATTCCGGGCTGTTTTTTTGCGGAAATGTAATCTTGAATGAACTGTTGCTGGCGGGAAATGTGGGAGAGTGATTATATAGAGAGATTTGGGGAAAGGCAATAGATATTTTAAGGGGTGCGAAAAAGTCCTATTTTGGTTTCAGGTGTCTTAATTTTTATGAATTATAGTAAGCGGTAGACCGAATTATATATTTTGGAGGTGTAAATGGACAGTACAAATGTGTTAAATGAGTTTAAAAACTTTTTGGTTGAAAATGATTATAGTGAGAATACGGTTTGGAAATATTTGAGAGATGTGAAGTCCTTCTTTTTGTGGGTGGGAGAAAGGAAAGCGTGGAGCGCGGAGGTTTTGAGGGAGTGGAAAGGAAAGTTGATTTTAGGGTATGCGCCGTCCAGTGTGAATTCGATGCTGGCGGCGCTGAATCGTTTTTTGGAGTGGCGGGGGATGGGGGATTTGAAGGTGCGTCTGCTTCGGATTCAGAAGCGGATCTTTTCGGAGGTGAAACAGGAATTGACGCGGGATGAGTATTGGAGGATGTTAAAAGCGGCGGAAGCGGCAGGGAAAGAACGGCTGGCGTTGATTTTGAGGACACTGGCATCAACAGGGATCCGAATTTCGGAACTAAAGTATGTGACAGTGGAGGCGCTGGAGTCGGGGGTGATTAATATATGGAATAAGGGAAAGGCAAGGAAAATTTTGCTGCCGGGGCGGTTATGTGTCTATCTGCGGAGGTATTGCAGAAGAGAAAAGCGTGTGTCGGGAAGTGTTTTTGTGAGCAGCCGGAAAAATCCGCTGGATCGTTCGAATATATGGAGGGAAATGAAAAAACTTTGCCAGTCCTCCGGGGTAATGCCAGAAAAGATATTTCCACACAATTTGCGGCATTTATTTGCGAGAACTTTTTACAGGGAAGACCATGACCTAGCGCGGCTGGGAGACATACTGGGACATTCGTCATTGTCAACAACCCGGATTTACATACGCGAAAGCGGGGAAGAATGCCGGAGGATCCTGGAACGGATGAGGCTGGTATAGCGTAAATGAGAAAATACAACGGAAGAATGATTATGTTGTATCAAGGTTAAAAGAAACCTTCTTTTATGGGGTTAATTGTAGCATAGTTTGTGCAAAAATTCAATTTATGACAGCAAAAGCAAAGACCGGAGATCGAAAGAAGGCTTCGGTCTAATTTTTGTCGCCATTTTTTCCCTGAAAATGAAAAATGAATATTGAAATCTATCGTTTCAGGGGTGTTTCGATACAACATAATCATTCTTATGTTGTAAGAAAATACGTGATAGGAGGAGATGGAGTATGTTTTGTCCGAAGTGTGGGTATGAATTGGAAAATGATACGGAAAGGAAATTTTGTCCACAGTGTGGGGCGGAGGTAAGGAACAAAGAAAGTGAACAAAACAAAAAAAATGGAGGAAATATAGTTAAGTGCTTGATAGCATTGGGTGTAATGGGAATGATAATGCTGCCGAGAATTTATATGGAAATCCCGCCTAAAGTTGCAGTTGTCGATGGTGTAGTACAATTACAACCAGAGGTTAAGCATACGACTTCAGGTGTAGATGGAGTTGCTTTGGCTAAACGTAAGAAAGTAAAAAAGATAAAAATTCCTGAAGGAGTAACAAAAATTGGAGAAAGTGCCTTTGAGGGGTGTAGCGCATTAGAAGAAATTGAAATTCCAAATGAGGTAACAGAGATAGGAAGTAGAGCCTTTTCTAAATGCAGTAGTTTGAAAGGAATAAGGATTCCAGATAAGGTGATATCAATAGGAACGCAAGTCTTTGAGGATTGTTCGAGTTTGGAGAAAGTGGAGTTGCCGTCAGAAATAAACAATATAGAAGATGGCACATTTGCAGAATGTAATATGTTGAGCAATATAGAAATTCCATCTGGAGTAGAACAAATAGGAAACTGATATTTTTTAGGGTGTAGTAGCTTAAAAGAAATAGAAATTCCATCTGGAGTAGAACGAATAGGATTCGGAGCTTTTTCTGGGTGTAGTAGTTTAAAAGAAATAGAAATTCCATCTGGAGTAGTGGAAATAGGTAGTTATGCTTTTTGCGATTGTTATGGACTAGAAAAAATAGAAATTCCATCTGGAGTAGTGGAAATAGGTAGTTATGCTTTTTACGATTGTTATGGACTAGAAAAAATAGAAATTCCGTCCAGCGTATCGAAAATTGGGGATCAGGCTTTTTATGGGCTTAGTAATTTGAAAAAAGTGGAGATTCCATCTGGAGTAACCGAGATAGGAGAGAAAGCTTTTTATGATTGCAGCAATTTAGAACAAATATGGATTCCAGAAGAAATTACATATATAGGGGAAGGGGCTTTTAAAGGGTGTAGAAAAGCAAAAATAAGTTTTCCGTATTTTATTAAACAATGGAATATTTCTAAATTTGTAGATGATTATGCAAGGTATTCATTTTATTAGATATTTTATATAAGCAGACAAAAGGAGAAATATGGAAAGTTCAAAAGATATATTAAATAGGCTTGAAGTTTCAAAATACAAGTGGATAGAAAATGGTAGTTGGTGGAGGAGGAGAAAGATAAATAAAGAAAAGAAAGTAGAAGAAGAGATAGAAAAATTAGTTGAAGATACATTAGGAAATTTAGAACAATTAAAAGAGGGTAATCCTAAAAAATTCGAAGAATTTTATTGGAAAATATGTATGATTGTTGAACGGGATAATGTATATGTAAATTCTTATGGAGGTATTATAGCAAGTATTACATTAGCTCCGTCTGCTATTGGTGCCTTTTTTGCTGTCATTGGCGCTCTGGATGGAGACATTACTCGGTATGATTTGATAATTATTGCTTGTGTAGCAGTAATGGCGGTTGGGGTGATTCTTTTGACAATTCCGTATTTACACTGCCTTGTAGCAATGAGAGAGCATTCCTATTATTGTTTTTTATTAAAAGCGTTAGAAGACATAAGAAATAGAGACGGGATAAAAGATGTTCAAGAAAAAATTGATGCAAACGATAAAAAGATGAATGAACCAATGATATAAGGAGAGTGATACAATGTTTTGTCCAAAATGCGGAAGTGAACTCAGGGAGGGCGCCAGTTTTTGTCCGAAGTGCGGCACAAAGATCGAAAACCGCACAGAACCGGCGGCTGCCCCGGTGAAAAAGGTACCGGAGTTTCAGGAGATCAAGAAGAATCTTCCGGAAATGAAGCAGGTGGAAACGTTTATAAAGAGTATTCCGCCGAAGATGGCGGCGGGGATCGCGGCGGCGGTTGTGATTTTGATTCTGACGGTTAGTTTTTTGGGACGTCCAAATATGAAGAATCTTGATACGGAGAAATTGACGGAAAAGTATTTTGAGGGTCAGTTGGATTATTCGGAAAATAATTATATGTATGAGGCGTGCTTTAATTATATGGCACAGGATTTGACAGCGCAGTTGACAAAAAAGGTTGCCCCTATTTTAAGGACATTTGATTTGTATGAACCGGCGCGCTTGGAGGAAGTGCAGGCACAGAGGGCAGTGGATAAGCTGACGGAGTATTTTTCAAATGAATCAAATCAGAAAAAACTGATCAAGACGATCACCCAGTATTCGGATGTGGAAGTGGGCGAGGTTAGCAAGGAGGATGGAGTTGTCACGGCAGATGTGACGGTAGAGTATCTGGATATTTCAAGTGTCAACCAGGAGGTGCTGGATGATGCTTCCAGTGTAAAAGGGTTTGCAAAACTTCTGGCGAAGGCAAATGGAATGTCGATCACGGGGGCACTGGTCACGGCATCCGGGGATGCTTCGTTTGTTCTGGATGCGTTTAAAGAAAAGGCAGAGGAGTCGGATGCGAGAAAGAGTTATACCGGAATAGTTGAATTTACATATGATAAGGATGAGAAACGCTGGGAAATCAGCCAGATGGATTCGGGACTTTTGAATGCGTATTTTGGTATACAGTAGGAGGACAAGAGAATGGGACTTTTAGAAAATTGGACAAATTCGCTTCAGGAAAAGCAGGGAAGTGGAACAACCTCCCAGAAGGGATTTGATGCTCAGATTGCGTCTACAGAGAAGCAGATTCAGGATACATTGGCGGAGATTGGAAAGATTTATGTGCAGCAGCACGGTTTAGATTGTGAGCCGGAGTATGCAGAACTGGTAAATCAGATTCAGAGCCTGGAGGAACAGAAGGCGGTATTGGAACGCAATAAGCTGGCGGCGCAGGGATTGCGGATCTGTGATCATTGTCACCAGATTATCACACTGGACAGTGCATTTTGCAATAAGTGTGGTTCGAAGCTGGAGCCGATCGTGCTGTCCAGCGCAGGCGGAAGATTCTGCCCGGCGTGTGGCGCGTCGCTGGCAGAAGGGGACGTGTTCTGCGTGACGTGTGGGGCAAAGGTAAATTGAGATAACCGGGGAGGAAAGTAGTCATGTTTTGCGGAAAGTGTGGAAAACAGATTGAGGATAATGCAAAGTTTTGTCCGTATTGCGGTGCAGTAAGCGGAAGAGGTGCAGCGGGCGCAGGGACGGGTGCAGCCCCGGTTCAGAAGATACAGTCGGCGGTGCCGGGACGGAAACAGAAATCAGGAAATGTTTCGGAAACAGTGAAGAAAACATCTGGAAAATCGAAAACCGGGCTGATAATCGGGGGAGTTGTGTGCATTGGCGTGATAGTGGCGGGAGCTTGGAAATTTGGACCGGGTTTATTGGCGGCATCGGAGGAAACTGTTGCATCGGAAAACATGGAAGATGAGACGGTAACGGAAGGGGTGATGGAGGCAGAGGAAGAACCAACGGAGGCATATGCGGAGAGCGAGAATCTAGTCGAGGAGACGGAAGAGATGGAAGAAACAGAAGAATTGGAGGAGACGGAAATGCCGGAAGATGATGAGATGCCGCCGCGAGTGTTTGGAACACTGAATGATGATTATATTCTTCCTGAATGTACAACAAGATATTATACGGTTGAGGAACTGCGGAATATATCGCCGGATGAACTTAGAATTGCAAAGAATGAGATTTATGCGAGACATGGACGGATGTTTAAGGATCAGGCGTTGAATGATTATTTCAGCTCAAAATCATGGTATAGAGCGGTTTATACACCGGAGCAGTTTGATGCGATGGGGGATAGTGTGTTTAATTCGTGCGAACTTGCGAACCGGGATGTGCTGTTGGTATTGGAGCAGGTGGTTGGTGAATAAATAGGAAGGTAATGAAGAGGGATATGTATAATAGTAGCATTTTTGTGGTTATATTTGAAAAAGGAAAAGGGGAAAATAAATGAGTGTAATTTCTACGCCTTGGGCTTTAATTTGTGATTTGATTGGTTTTTTAATAATTTATTTTTTGGGTAGTGTCGTTTGCTATGCGTATGATAAAATGAAAAAATTGGCTGCGAAATACTTGCTAAAAAATCGTAAACAGAGGGAATGATAGAGTTGCTTTTTATATAATTATGATTATATTTTCTTTGTATGAGTGATAAGGTTATCACTGTATAGAAAAACGGCAGAGACTTAGAATATAAGTTTTTGCCATTTTTTATAAAAAGAGTGATTATAGTAAAAATAGAAAAGAGCATTGGGATAAACCGCTACGAAAAGATAAATAATATGAAAGAATGCATCAGATGGAAATTATAAAAAATAAGGATGATGAAGAATCTATAACTTCATTTTTAAATCAAAGATATAAAACAAATGATTGCTGAAAGAGTCTGCAACATTTCCCTATTCCCAAGTGTATATCAAGTAGAAGGAAAGAAATCTCTCTTTCCTATCAATCAGAAAAGGCAGGGAAAGAATATGAAAAAATTACTTACACTTGGTATGGCGGCAGTGATGGCAATTTCAACAGCGGTTTGTGTACAGGCGAATGTGGGAAAATGTGCAGATGTAAAGACGGAAACGGTAATATCAGAAAATGATAAGAAGGCAGTTTTCATAGATACGGTGGAAAATCTGCCGGGCGGCTGGGTGAAACCGGAATCATCGGAGCTGACACCGCATATGAAAGAGGTGTTTGATAAGGCGATGGAAGAACTTGTTGGTGTTTCTTATGTTCCAACGCAGCTTCTTGCGACACAGACGGTGGCAGGAACGAATTATGCGATTTTATGTAAAGCACAAGTGGTAGTGCCAGATGCCGAAGAATATGAGGCGGTTGTGTATATTTATGAGGATTTGGAGGGAAATGCGACGGTGAGTGATATTGTGGATGTCCGTCAATAGGGAAAAAATGTAGTTAAATAAAGAAAATGCATATTTTAGAATTAGAGCAGTAAAGATGCCTTGACGTACAATAATCTGTACGTTATAATGAAAGAAAAAGGAAAGAGGTGTCCAAAATGCTGGCTGTTAATTATTCGACTTTACGTGACAATATGAAGGAGTATTTTGATAAGATTACTGATAGCTTTGAGACGTTGATTGTAACAAGGAAAAATTCCAATATGGTTATTATGTCAGAGGCTAGTTATAATAGCTTGATGGAAACACTGTACCTTCTTGGAAATAGAGAAAACTATGATCATTTGATGAAATCGGTCGCTGAATATAAAAAGGGAGCGGTATCAATGCATGAAATTACGGAGGATTAGGTGTGAAATCATGGACAAATGAGGCATGGGATGATTATCTTTATTGGCAATCGCAGGATAAAAAGACAATAAAGCGTATCAATCAGCTGATTAAGGACATTGAGCGCAATGGGAATATGAATGGTATCGGGAAGCCGGAACCTCTGCAGTATGAGCTGCAGGGGCTCTTTAGCCGGAGAATCGATGAAACCAATCGGTTGGTATATGTAAAAAAAGAGGATGTGATAACGATTATTTCCTGTCGTTATCATTACTAGAGGTTATAGGAAGAACTTTTTTGTGAAATGAGTGGGATGTCGTATGAATTTTAGTACGGCATCCCATTTTGTTTTCAGCATTTATGAATCTTTTGTGAACCTATGGAATCTCCCATCCGAATCTGCTAAAATACAGACAGATTGAGAATGTAATCAGGATATGACAGCGTGGAAAGAGGTTCTGTCATACACGGCAGAGTAAAATAAATGAGGTGAAGATTTTATGGATAAGATTAAAATACTGGTCGTGGACGATGAGGCGAGGATGCGGAAGCTGGTGAAGGACTTCCTTTCGATTAAAGGGTATCAGGTGCTGGAAGCCGGGGACGGCGAGGAGGCGGTGGATCTGTTTTTCCAGCAGAAGGACATTGCGCTGATTCTTCTGGATGTGATGATGCCGAAGATGGACGGCTGGGAGGTTGTGAAGACGATCCGCAAGTATTCGCAGGTGCCGATCATCATGCTGACGGCGAGAGGCGAGGAGAGCGACGAGCTGCAGGGCTTTAATCTGGGCGTGGATGAGTATATTTCCAAACCGTTCAGTCCGAAGATCCTGGTCGCACGTGTGGAGGCGATCCTGCGCCGCAGCAACGGCGGCAGCCAGGATGTGATCGATGTGGGCGGCATCCACATTGATAAGACGGCACATCAGGTCAGCGTGGATGGAAAACCGGTGGATTTAAGCTACAAGGAATTTGAGCTGATGACGTATTTTGCAGAGAATCAGGGAATTGCGCTTTCGAGAGAAAAAATTCTGAATAATGTATGGAATTATGATTATTTCGGCGATGCGCGGACGATCGATACGCACGTGAAGAAGCTTCGGAGTAAGCTGGGCGAGAAAGGCGAGTACATCAAGACGATCTGGGGCATGGGCTACAAATTTGAGGTAAGCGAATGAAACGTTCGGTCCGATGGAAATTTACAATCATATTTGCCGGGTTGATGACGGTTGCAATCGCGCTTATCTGGTGTATCAATAACTGGTTTCTGTCCGGATATTACCAGAATTATAAGATTCATACGCTGGAAAAGGGATATCGGGCGATTGACGCGATTATCCAGGATGAGGTCCGGAATGGCGAGAGTTCGCTGGAGGACGCACAGGCGGAGCTGAATTCGGGTTGGAAAGAGTACCAGAAGTCGAAAGATGGAAGTTCTGATATGGACAGTGCGGATGGCGGTTCGGCTCAGTCTGGTAAAAATGGAACCGGTGATAGGGCTGGCGATGAGACACAGGATGCGCTGGGTGAATATGCGGAAGGTGACACGGTGGTGCTGGAGGATGACTCGGAGGATGCATCGGCGGATGCACTGGATGGGGAGGAAACTTCGAGCGGCGGTGTCCGGCTGGCAAATGTGATCCGCGAGCTGCGTGACCGGTCGAATATTTCCCTGCTTTTATATGACAGCGAGAGTGACCAGACACTCGTCTCCTCGGCGCGGGATGTGGAAGTCATGCGTGACCGGGTGCGGCGCTATATCGTCGGTCATGCGGGGGCGAAGCGGGATGTATTGCGGGAATATGACAACTACATGATTCAGAAGACGTTTGACCCGCTCAGCAAGACGTTTTATCTGGAAAGCTGGGGATTTTTCTCGGATAATGCGACCATTTTCATCATGACGATGCCGATGGAGAGCATCCATGAGAGCGCGGCTATCTCAAACCGGTTTCTGATGTTTGTTGGAATCGTGGTAATTCTGGCGGGAAGTATTCTGATTTATTTTATTACCCGGCACATTACGATGCCGATCAAACGGCTGTCGGAGCTGTCGGAAAAGATGTCGAACCTGGATTTTGATGCCCGCTATGAGACAAGCCGCCGCTCGACGGAGGAAATTGATACGCTTGGAAACAGCATGAATGTGCTTTCGGAGCGCCTCAAGACAACGATCGGGGAGCTGAAAGAGGCGAATGCACAGCTTAAAAAGGATATTGACGAGAAAGTGCAGATCGATGAGATGCGGAAGGAGTTCATTGCGAATGTGTCGCATGAGTTAAAGACGCCGATCGCGCTGATTCAGGGCTATGCGGAAGGACTCGTCGAGGGCATGGCGGAGGACAAGGAGAACCGCGATTATTACTGCGGCGTTATCATGGACGAGGCTGGGAAAATGAATCGGATGGTGCGCCAGCTTCTGACCTTGACGGCGCTGGAATTTGGGGGAGAACGGCTGTCTGTGGAGCGGTTTGACCTGACGGAGCTGATTGCCAGTGTGATTTCTTCTTCCGGTGTGCTGCTTAAGCAGAATGAGCTGACTGTGGATTTTGACGGGAAGGAACCAGTCTACGTCATGGGCGATGAATTTAAAATAGAGGAAGTCATCACCAATTATCTGACGAACGCGATTCATCATGTGGGCGGCGGGGAGAAGAAGATTCAGATCCGGATTGACCACCGGCGCGATGGAAAAGAGGTCTGCGTGGAAGTGTTTAACACGGGAAATCCGATCCCGGACGAAGCGCTTCCGAACCTCTGGACGAAGTTTTACAAGGTAGATAAGGCGAGAACGCGGGAATATGGCGGCAGCGGCATCGGGCTTTCGATCGTCAAGGCGATCATGGAGATGCACCATAAGGCGTGCGGTGTGAAGAACCATGAGAACGGTGTGGAGTTCTGGTTTACGCTGGACACGGCTGGTGAAAAATGAAAATAAAATTTTGCCAGAGACAGAATCTTAGAATTATGAAATATG